>Ga0308162_1002180_pt1 | contig 13338 bp, 16 predicted proteins | sample PhySR2_FD_201370 | JGI IMG/M metagenome (GOLD analysis project Ga0308162, IMG submission 201370) | Phyllosphere microbial communities from UC Gill Tract Community Farm, Albany, California, United States - DLSLS.R2 | ecosystem: Host-associated > Plants > Phyllosphere > Unclassified | place: USA... | reverse complement strand
TGGATTATTGTCTCGTCCACCACCTGATGGATTTCCAGTAGTACTAGGCCAACCTGCTGTGCTCATAGTTTTTATCCTTATTTAGATTTAGTAGGTTTATGATTAGGATTCAATTGTCTACTACGGTTATCCTGATTCTGCGTATGTTGGATATTATTAGGATTTTTCACTGTAGAACGTTGATCATTCGCTGTTTGAGTCATTGCTTTCTCCTTAAAATGTTTGAACATCTGACAGGGAAAGTATGGCTTCAAATAAATATGTATCTTGCCTAAAAAATAGCAAATATGATTAATTTATAAACAATTAAAATAATGCATTTAATATAATAGCTGTTATACGAAATTATTTACAGGCTCAATGAAGAAGCCTAGACCAATGCCCAAGCTTTTTTATTTCTATATTTATTTTGAAGCTTCTTTCCAACTCTCTAAAATATATAATCCAATTGTATGGGCAGAGTGAATAGCTAATCTGGCATGTCTAGGTTTTAAATTATATTGTTTTAGCCCTGCACCATGTGCAGAACTAGTGTGAGTACGAAGAGAGGCTATTCCGTCTACAACTGAAATAATTCCAGAAATAATTCTCAAAAGATCCTCATCTTCAATGGACTCTCTCTGTATTTTTAAAGATTTTCTGACAACATCAAATAGATTCTTTAAATCTTTTTTATTAGGCATTGCTAAATTATTTTCAGTTATATAAACCTTGCAAATCGACTCAAGGATATTGCTCGCGGCAGATACTGCTTCTCTTGGACTAGCATCAACATGCGTTAATGCTCTTACAAATTCTTGATCTAATGCAGGTATTTCTAATTGTTTTATAACATTTTCTAAACTTTTTGTAGGTGTTGTCAGTGAACCACTAATTATTCCACCTGTTATATAAAGGAGTGAATTATCAGATAAAATTTTCTTTATCTTTTCTATTTGTCCATCGAATTTTTCTTGATCTCTAATATAAAGAACTCCACCATCTAAATACTTTTCTAATATTTTTCCTAGTACTTTTAATGGTTCGCTACTAGCCTTATTTACCTCCATTAGTACTTGCTGAACTTTTGCTGGTTTACTTAAACTTGGAATCTCTGAATTAATATCTGCATATAAAAATAAACTGTCTAGCGTTGCATGAGACTCGTACTCTGGGAGTATTTCAGAAAGAATTGCTATAAGACTTAAAGGAATTTTAGACATAAGGTGTTCATTAAATTATAAAAATAATCGTGATATTTTTTTAACATGAAAATTGAATATTTAACATAAAATTTCTTACAGAAACGCTTCCAACGAAGGGAGTATCACAAGATAATCTTGCGTGACTGATCCGCATACCTGACACTGCAAGCCCGTCTGATTAAGGAGACGCATTTGGAAGGCATCAGATCGATTACCGAAGCCAATGCCTGATAGCCTTCTTCACCTCAAATAAAGAAATCAGTATTCACTTATATATTCAATAGCTTATTTTTCTACTGGATAACCCTGTTCCAGCCATGCCTGGTAACCACCCTGAACTGACTTGACCTGGGTAAAACCCATATTCTGTAAGGTATCGGTTGCCAGTGCTGAACGTCCACCCGTACCACAGATCAAATAAATCGGCTGATCTTTAAGATGTTCCAGTGCCTGCTGGGTATCACAATAATGACTCGCTAAGGGATGCTGGTGAATTCGCATTTCCAAAACACCACGAGGATAATTCACAGCCCGGTCTATCGCTGCTGCCTGAAATTCATCTGGTTCTCTAACATCAATCAGTATGGTTTTATGGTTTTGCATCGCCTCAAACAATTCATTTACGCTGACTTCCTGAATCCGGCTTTTTGCATTCCGGATTAATTGCTCTGCAGTTTTCATCATTTTCATTATTCCTCGGCCATTAAAACTATATTTACATTGTATAAACGATGCTCAGGGAGATTAAAGCGCTTTAGTTTAAGTACTTAATAGGCTGTTTTAGCCCATGAGCGCTGAATAGATTAAATACATGGCTACCCCAACTACGGTGGTGGCAAATATTTTCTGTACCTTGTTACTGTCAATCCGATGCATCAGACTGCGTCCAATTAACATCCCGACAATACAGGCCAGAACAAAGGTCAGTGTGACCGAAACAGGGTATTGAAAGCCATCCAGTACGTGTGCAGAAATACTGACTCCACCAATCAGGAAAATAATCATGAGAGAGGTCGCTACGATGCTACGCATATCTAGATCGGTGAATTTACGCAGGGCTGGAACAATGACAAAACCACCCCCAACTCCCAGCAGACCCGTTAATAAACCTGCCACAACACCAATACCAGCCAGAACGGAAGCAGTTTTCATATTCCAGATCAGACGACCGGTCGTTTGATTGACCTTGCAGGGTGGATTACCATGATCAGTCACTTTATTAAAAAATATCCGGTAAGCCACGATCAGCATCACCAGACTAAAAGCCAAGGTCAGCCAGACCGGAGAAACGATATCAGCCAGCTGCACCCCGTAACGTGCTGAAGGAATACTGATAAGAGCGATCCAGAGTGCAGCACGATAACGCACAATACGCTTGAATAAACCCTCGAACGTTCCGACCAAGGCGGACAGCGTGACTGCAAGCAATCCCACAGGCGCAGCCTGGGCCACCGTCCAACCCTGGGTTGTCATTAGTGCAGGTACAGCCAGGATGCCACCACCAGCACCTGTCAAACCCAAGAGCCCTCCGATGACCAGCCCTTCAAGTATTAATGCCCACATCGCCCCTCTCCCTTATACATAAGAGTGATTAAATAAAAGTTAAACTTTTTGCTTAATCATGATCTAAGCTTATTTGAAGTAGTTAAGAGGAAGCTTGAGGTAAGAAACCCCATTTTGTTCTGGCTCAGGAAACTGTCCTGCTTTCATATTGATCTGAATCGAGGGCAGAATCAGTTTAGGCATATTGAGTCCTGAATCCCGCTGATTTCGCATCTGAGCAAATTCAGTTTTACTGACTCCTTCATGAATATGGATGTTCTGTGTTTTCTGAGTCTGGATATCAGTTTCACATACGTATGACTCACGTGTTTCAGGCAAATAGTCATGACATAAAAAGACCCGGGTATCTTCCGGTAACTGATACAGGCTTTGTACCGAATCAAAAAGCACTTCTGCACTGCCACGCGGAAAATCACAGCGTGCTGTCCCATAATCTGGCATAAACAGCGTATCACCCACAAAAACCGCGTCTCCAATGACATAGCTTAGACAGGCCGGTGTATGTCCAGGAGTAGGAATATTGTAGGCTTTCAGGGTTCCAATCTGGAACGATTCGTGGTCTTCAAATAAATAATCAAACAGCTGCTGGGCATTCCATTGTTTGATATCCAGATGATAAATAGCACCAAAAGTTTCTTGGACAATACCAATTTTGTGGCTCATGGCAATCTTGCCACCCAACTCGGCTTTAAGATACTGTGCAGCCGTCAAGTGATCGGCATGGACATGTGTTTCCAGAATCCATTCGACAGTTAAACCTTGCTCTTTGATATAAGCAATGATTTTATCGGCATGAATGGTTGAAGTACTGGCTGATGCTGCATCGTAATCTAAAACACTGTCGATAATGGCACAGGCGGTGGTTGCAGGATCACGCACAACATAACTAAAAGTATTGGTATCTTCGTGAAAGAAATCTTTTACTACAGGTACATTTGACATATTTAAGCTCCTGCCAATTTACGGTGAATTAACACACCAACAAACATTGCGATTATGAAATACAGGATCTGATAATGACCCAGACCGATCAGAGTGAAACTAGGTGCTGGACATACACCGGCAATACCCCATCCGATACCAAATAAGAGACTGCCGGAAATCAGTTTCGGATCAATTTTCTGATTAAGAGGCAAATCAATCGGTTCATTAAAAACGGTTTTAGGCGCAGGGCTGCGTACCGCCTTTTGAAATGGAATAAATGCCACAGCAATTGCACCCATCATGACAAAAGCCAGACTGGCATCCCAATCACCAAACAGATCTAGGAAGTCGAGAACTTTTTCAGGATTCGACATGCCTGAAACCATCAGTCCGACAGAAAAAAGAGCACCAAAAACAAAAGCTAGAATATTTTTCATTTTAAAATGCTCCAGTTACGTGACGAACAAGATAAACAGTAATAAAACCTGCAAACATAAAGGTGATTGTTGCGAAAATAGATCGTTTTGATAAGCGGCTCATTCCGCAGATCCCATGACCACTAGTACAACCTGAGCCTAGCCGAGTACCAAAACCAACCAGCAAACCTGCAACAATCATCATCAGTGGGCTTGCATTCAGTTCAATTTCAGGCTGTATAAACAAACCATAAATAAATGGGGTGATAATCAGACCCGATAAAAACCAGATTGCAGGTGTTTTAAACACCGTCTGTGGATTCAGCACTTGTCCGATCAATCCACTGATGCCTGCAATGCGACCATGCACATAAAGATACCCTACGACCGAAATACCGAGCATCAAGCCGCCTAGAAAAGCAATCAGAAAGTCATGCATAGCGATTTTACTTCTTTACAATATATTTATTTATATTATATAATAATAAATATTAATCAAGCCCTCTGTGGTATTATTCTGTAACTGATTTTCAATATATCGGATTGAAGGATAATGTAATGAATACTGTCGTTAGTCAGGCTAAAATTGATTTTTCAGAAGTCGACCGAGTGACTGACTGTTTAAAAGTCTTGTCCAATTCTGACCGTCTAAAAATTCTCTGTGTTTTAGTGGATGGTGAACTCAATGTACAACAAATTGAGAATCGCACTGATATTCATCAACCTACCCTCTCGCAACAGCTGACTGTACTGCGTAAAAGCAATATGGTGAGTACCCGTCGTGAAGGTAAACAGATTTTCTATCAGGTTGCAGATCCTAAAGTTCTTACGCTTATGCAAACTTTATATCAACTGTACTGTCAAGAATAAGTCTGCATCTCATCGTGTTTGAAAGACTTAATGAATCCAAAACGAGATCATCAATAGAATACCCGTCAGCATGGTAAATAAATTCAGCCAGACTGGATGTTGGGTCTGATAGCCGTCTATAAATTCCTGTTCGGTTAATGAGTGAAGTCCACGCCGATATTGCAAAATTGAACCTAAGTTCACCAACATCCCAAAGATAATCACTGCTATCCCAAGCCACTGACCATAGACGATTTTGTTTTGATATTGCTCGGGATTGACCAACTGCACCAATAAATTAGATTTTTCAATCACAAAGCCAAAGGCAATGAGTGCCAAACCACTGCGGTTCCATGCCAGAGCAGTACGCTCTAAGGCAAATAAAACACGTGGATCTTGTAAATTTGACATTCATCCTCTTCCTTTCGTCTTCATCATCAACAGCTTAGCATTGTCTATATGCTTTTCTTGTGTTGGCTTTGTGATTGTCGATCACGCTTATTTCTCAAAGACTTCTTTTAAGTCGCCTGGCACACCTTGAGCCGATTGGAAGTTACCTTTGCTGTCACGCCAAGCCATTGACGGAGTTGAGAAGAAGCCATATTTGCCCATCAAACTTTGGTTAAAATCAATTTTTTCAGCAATTTCAGCAGGAATTTTTTCCGCTTGTTTCAGATGTTTTTTACCCCGATTGACATTGATGTCATTAAACATTGCTTCAGGGTTTTTAGACATCAACAGTGTGGCCACTTGTGCTCGGCTTTCCTCACGAATAATCCCCACTTGAATATGACGCAGTTGTACCTTGCCTGCCTCGACCCAAGGACGAGCTTCTTGCCAAAACTTGTAACAATACGGGCAGTTAGGATCAGAGAATACATAAACAATGCGTGGCGCATCTTTTTTACCGTCCTGAATCCAAGTTGAACTTTCGAGTGTTTTCCAGACATCATCCAAAATGGCTGTTTTCATATGAGTTTCAATTTGTGCATTCGACAGGCTCGTACCCTTGGCATCAAAGAGTTCACCTTTGATGTAATACTTGCCATCATTAGAAATAAAAACGGTATTAGAATACTGATCTTCATGCCCCACCCAACCAGTTAAACCTTCGGGTGCAGGAATTTGCTTCACAAATTCAAAGCCTTCTTTTTCCAGTTGTTTTTTTATTGCATTGGGGTTGGCACTAACACCGCATGCCACCGTCAACATTGTTCCGAGCAATAAACTCGCTTTAATTAGGGTCTTCATGACTCAAATCCTATAATCAATTTATGGGTTAATTTTCTTGAGATATTGTTGCAACATGGCTTGACTGAGTTCGCCTTGATGACGTTCAACCAACTGTCCTTGTGCGTTAAAAAATAAGGTGGTGGGTATGCCAAAACTATTCAGTGCTTGTGGCATTTCACCCTGCGCATCCAGCAGAACATGTTTAAAACTGAACTGATTTTTTGTCAGATAAGCACGTACCGTATCGACATCTTCGCCTTGATTGAGCATGACAAAATTAACGTCAGGATGCTGATCATGCGCACGCTGTAACACAGGCATTTCACGATGACAGGGCGGACACCAACTTGCCCATAAATTGACAACTGTAGGCTGACCTTGAAACTGTTGCAGGGCGATGATTTGTGACTGATTTTGATCAGAAAGATTCAAACTTGGAAAACTTAAACCCGGATAATGGGCCTCTTTATTCATTAAATTTTGTGTGATCAATCCTGTACCCAATAGCATGACAAAGATCAGCAATAAGATTGCCTTAGCTTTTGTCGCAATGGCTGAATTTCTCCACCAGAACCATGCGCTGCCTATTACCACGCCACCAATCAGATTAAATCCTTTGTCTTGAATTTTCAGAATATCAATCGGCGATGCCCAATAAGATTCCAAGTTCAAACCGATAAAGACCAAACGTGCACCCACCAATCCAACCCAAACACTGCTCCAGATGGAATCCTGGAAACGTTGTTGAATGTCGGCTGACCACTGTGGTTGTTGTCCGACTTTTCGCCCAATCATGGCAGTGATGAGTAAGGCCACAAGTAAGATCAACAATCCCCATGGCAACATCAAAGGCCCGAGATGCAGTGCTTCACTGGAGATCATGGCTGTGTTCCTCGGTTTAATCGGCTAAGCAATTGTTCTGCGCTAAAGGTGCCTGTCAAACGCATGTCTCGCTGTTCTTGATGCTGTTCATCTAAGAAAATCATGGTCGGTGGCCCTAAAATTTGCCATTCTTTGAGCACCAGATCCTGACTGGCTTCATACTCGGTTAAGTCGAGTTTGATCCGAGCAATATTGTCTAAACCTGCTTGTACATCGGCACGTGGAATCACTTCTTTCTCAATCGGCTGACAGGCCACACACCAATCGGCATAAACATCAATAAGCACTGCTTGTCCTTTGACTTGATCCAGCGCCTGTTGAAGCTCCGCTTGAGTACGTACCTTTTGCCATGCCAATAATGCTGTGGCTTGTGCAGTATTCAGTTGTGACCATGCTTGAGTAAAATGCCATCCGCCAGACATTGCTGTGCCTAAGCTCATTGCAATTAAAAGCAGTTGTGTCGGCAGTTGCGACACATGCGGACGAATCTTCCATAAAATATAAACGGTGATACTGATGAACAAGATCCCCATCAGAATCAAATAAACCACGCTCGGAAGTAACGGACGCAGGAAATACACCGCCAGTAACAGCATGACAAAACCAAAAGTGAATTTCAGACGATCCATCCACACGCCCGGTTTTGGCAAGTACTGCGCACCAAATACACATGCAATTAGCAATGGTAAGCCCACACCCAAGCCAAGGACAAACAGGTAACTTGCCCCCATCCACGGTTCAGGCAATTGTGCAACAAACAGCAACGCCCCTGCCAATGGCGCACTCATACATGGCCCGACAATCAGCGCAGAGATAATCCCCATGATGAACGAACCGAACAGGGTTCCACCTTTTTGTCTTTGCTGCCATTGATCTAAACGCTGTAATAAACCCTGTGGCAAAGACAGTTGGAATGCACCAAAGAGGTTGAGCGCAAATAGCACAAACATCACCGCAAATAGCCCAATAAAGACGGGACTTTGCAACCAACGCTGGAAGTTATATCCCAGTCCTGCCACCGCCAGGCCCATTAAGGCATAAACCAATGCCATGCCTAATACGAATACGCCTGCAATGATGCCCGCACGATAGCCACGATGACGTTGCACCAAAATGCTGGATAGGATCGGGATCAGTGGTAAGGAACATGGCAGGAATGCGAGCAGTACACCCAAACCTAAAAAGATGATGAGATTAAGCGCTATATTTTCAGTTGAGAGTAAATTAAAAAAGTATTGATCGTTGTTCCATTCACTTTGTTGATTCGGCTGGTCAGTTGTTGTTGGAGTATTGGTTTCTGAGCTCGTTTGAGTGACTACGATCTCTTCTGGTTCTGGTGTACTTGCGTCACTTTGCTCAGATGCAATAGGTTCAGATGAAGCATTTAACGCACTCTCATCTTTTTCAGTGTTATCTTTTTTCTTTTGATTTTTAGTAGTCTCAACTTCAGCCTGTTTTGATAGAACTTCTACAGATGAAGGTGTGTTTATTAATGACGTTGATGCTACTGAATCTAATAATTTCTTTTGAGTTGCACCTTGTGCGTTCAGATTACTTACCGGTAATAAACCATCGGCATCGGTTTGAATCGTAGAACGCTGAACCGGATAACATAAGCCACTTTCGGCACAGCCCTGCCATTCAATTTTATAACTTTGATTCGGTTGCATCGGAACAGTCGCTTGCACCTGTCCATAATGCACAGCAGTGATGCCAAAATTTGGGTCATCTTTTTGTTGTGGGCTAGGTAGATTTAAAGACAGATTTTTTGTGCCTTCAATGACTTTGAGTTGATCATGGTATAGATAGTACCCATCGGCAATTTTCCACGTTAGTGTGGCTTTGTCTTGAGCAGTTGATACCGCCTGAAAGGCAAAGGCTTGATCGGGCGGTAAAAACTCAGCCGATGCATTTTGTACTGCCAATGCAGTCAGCACCCCACAAAGTCCAGATAACCAAGTTCGCATTATAGTCCTAGTTAAAATATTCAAATCTTCGCCTATGATAGGAAAGCTAAAATTAAGAGAGCATTAACAGGGTAAATCATTTATAAAATAGAAGCCTGATGATAGGAAACTGCTATGTTTGTCGTTTTGGTCGAAGATGATCCGTATATTGCCGAAAGTATTTGTGCCACCCTGGATTTTTTAAATATTTCGGTGGAGCATGTCAGCAATGCACGTGATGCAGATTATTTTATTCGTCACAGTGCAGTAGATTTGTGTTTGCTGGATTTAGGACTACCCGACCAAGATGGTTTGGACTTACTAAAAAAATGGCGCAGTGATCACATCCATACTCCTGTGCTGGTGCTGACCGCACGTTTACACACTCATCAATGTGTTGAAGCTTTAAATGTTGGTGCAGATGATTACCTGACCAAACCCTTTGAACTGGATGAGTTGATTGCACGAGTTTATGCACTGACCCGACGTCATCGTGGTTTTTCATCTAATCTCATTCAATTTGATAGCTTAAAACTCAATAAAGATACCCAGGAAGTCAGTTATCAAAATCAAGCCATTCAACTTTCCCGACGTGAATACAGTTTGCTTGAAACCCTGATGAGCCATCCAAATCAAGTACTGAAAAATGAAGTTTTGCTAGATAAGTTATACGGCTATCAAGACAGTATCGAAAGCAATGCACTCAATGTGCATATTTACCACTTACGTCAAAAATTGAATGCCGATTATATTCAGACGATTCGTGGTGTCGGTTACATGTTTAAAATCCCTGAGTAAGCACGATGCAAAAACCGAACAGCTTAAAATGGCGCTTAGTCAGCAGTTTACTTGCTTTGATGATCTGTTTATGGAGTTTGGTTTTTGTCTGGCTGTATATCGACTTACAAAAACGACTGCAACATACCTTAGATCAGCGTCTGCATGCCTCAGCACAAATGGTGGCACGACTGATTCAACAATTGCCGATGCAAAGCTTAGATGAATCTGCTTTAGCCCAACAGCTTCATTCCACCGATCAGGAACAATTGATTGCCTGTGAAGTGTCTTTATTTAGCTCGGATATCAGTGTGGGACAGCATGTGATAGCAAAAACCCGAGGAGCACCGAGAAATTTAAGTCATCAAGCACTTGGTTTTAGCACATGGCAACAAGGTGAAACGCAATGGCGCAGTTATGTGTTACGTCGTGGTGAGATTCAAGTGGTGGCGGCAGAGCGGATGTTCCTGCGTGATTCATTGCTTAAACAAATTTTGCAATCTGTCCTCATTCCACTGATTTTGTCTTTATTACTCTGCATCGGCTTAATTATTCTGATTATTCGTCGTGAGTTTAGGCCTTTAGATAACATTTCAACCTATTTAAGTCAGCCGAATTTATCGGTGAATGATGCAACTCAATATTTAAAAACTTTAGATGCCAAAGCCATGCCCTCAGAGGTACAACCCTTTGCCCAAAACTCTAAGCGCTTAGTACATAAACTGCATCAGAGTCTGGAAAATGAAAAAGTATTTAGTGCCTATGCCGCACACGAATTGCGTAGTCCATTGACTGCGATTAAAACAAATGTGCAACTTGCTCAGCTTATTTCTCGCCAACAGCATACATCACAGAATTTGCAGGATAATCTTGAACAAGCGAATATAAGCATCCGCAGATATGCACAGTTACTTGAACAGCTTTTAGCATTGACGGCTATAGATCAGGATATTCCCCATAAATTAGAAACGACAATTGTGAGCCCTGTACTGCAACAAGTGATTGCCAATTTAAAGCCAATCTATCCAGAGCTTGAGCAAGCTCTGGGTGTCAATTGGACAAGTTTAACCAAGATCCATCTTCCTCATTTTGCACTTTACACAATACTTAAGAACCTTATTGAAAATGCAGCATTGCATGCAAAAGCCCAGAGTATTTCTATCAAAATGCAAGATCACTCACTTTTTATTGAGGACAATGGGCAAACATTAAGTGATTATGAGCTGAAACACTTAGGGCAGCGTTTCTGGCGAAAGTCCGCAGAACAACAAGGACATGGACTAGGATTATCTCTGGTTAAAACAATTTTAAAAAAATATGATTATGACATTGAGTTTTATGGGACCTCTCCTCGGGGCTTAACTGTAGAAATTTCTCCTCATTCTTCACCGTATTAAAAGAATGGTTACTAATGATCTCGAACGTCTTGCAGAACTGCAAGATGTTGAGTTTCCTTGTCAGACATAGTGATCAACATCTCTAATTTATATCCAGTCCTGATGGTAAAAACCATCATAAACTAGACATTTTTATTGATGATAATATAGACATTTTGAATGGTTCTAACAAAAGCTGTTATTCCCAAGTAGAAATGTCCTACCTAATAACCAAATAGAAATGTCCTATATGGACATTTCCAAGTCAAGCACAGGATTCAGATTTCGTTGTTGAATTGCTGTTTTCTGTGCACGTCTGCTTGGCATCTTTTGAGAACGATTACGTTTGTTTTGCTGTTCCAGTTCTTCATGCTGTTGTTGAATATGCAGCAATACAGAACTTAAACGTTTATTCTCAACAATCTCTCGCTGGTTAAGCTGACTTAATTTATCGAAGATGCTGTAATTGATCTTCCGTCCTTCATGCATGATCGCTACAGTACCATCCGGATATTCTAGAAACTCAAGATATTTACCGATCAGCTTCTGATTTTCTTGGATATTCTCCAGAATATATACACATTTATCATAAGTAATGGTCAGGCTATTGGTGACTCTGCGGGGTTCACGCCAAGTAAAAATATCATCTAATTCTTCAGCTGTTTCAGTGACAGTCCGGTGGAGATCCTTAGGATTAAAGGCCATCTTGGCAAATTTACGATTAAATTGCTCAATAAAGCAGGGCAGCCAGGCATTGGCATCTGCAATCGAACTGATAGCTTCTAAGCGCATCTCCTTAATCAGACGATCATGAAGCGTTCTATTGGCTCGTTCTACACGTCCTTTGGCCTGTGGTGAATTGGCGAAGATGATATCGATATTGAGCGTACTGAGTACTCGCCCAAATTGGGTAATCTTGGTGTCTTTCTTGCTGCTTTGATTTACCCTAAAGACTGAATGTTTGTCGCTGTAAAACGCTAAGGGCTTACCGTGCTGTTCAACATACAAACGTGTCGAAATCATATAGTCAAAGGTTGATTCTGACTCACAGAAGCGTAAATGCTGTAATTTGCCTGTGGCATCATCAATAAACACCAGCAGACAGCATTTAGCAGCACGCCCTTCGAACCAGTCATGGTGAGAGCCATCAATCTGGATCAGTTCACCATAGCAATCCCGGTTATATCGAGGCTGATATGGGCGTTTCAGGCGCTTGGCGCGAGGAATCCACAAGTCGGCTGCAATCATCCAAGAACGCAGGGTTTCTACTGAAAGATCGAATCCATGTACGGTGGTGAGCTTTTCATGCGCTAAAGTGGGTCCGAAACCATGGAGTTGGTCAGAAACAATATTGAGGCACTTGAGTCTGAGTTCTTCAGGAAGTTTGGAATTGCTGGTTTGGCCACGACCGGCATGGGCTAATGCAGCTGGACCTTGAGCTTTGTATTTCTGCAGTAAGCGTCTGATCTGACGTTCTGAGATATGAAGTAGCTGAGCAGCCTGGGATTGAGTTATGCGTTGATCGCAGATTTCCTGCAAGACCGACAATCGTTTAAGTTCTTTATCCGACATAGACACCAACATATCAAACCGTCCGCTTCGATAATCGCAAAAGCGCATATTCTAAAAGCGGACATTTTTACTTTGGAGAAACCGGACATTTCTATTTTGGAGTTACAAAAGCATTTCGTATAACGTGTATTATGTTAATTTTAGGAAAACTTTATATAGTATTTTTCTCATAATTTAATAAATATCAATTACCTAATAAATCTTTAAATTCTCTTACTAAGCATGTATGGTGTTTTCTCAGAAAGATACTATAGAGGGTAATATGCATAGTTTTTCTGTACAAGAATTGGATCAATTAATTGAAGATGATTTAAAAACCAATAAAAAATCTAGTAAGTTATTGATCGGGTATAAATTATTTTACGATCTAATGAAAGATCCTAAGTTCCATGCAGAAGTAACCGATTCTGCTCTCAGTGCCACCAAAAGAAAATATAAAGGTTTAAAGCTGAAAATAACTACAGATGAATATCAACTTCATTTTGAATAGATCTCGTACGGAGAACTTAATATGGAAAGAATAGGGCACTGTTGCAAATAGAAATTTGAGTCGATGAAGTTCCCTTTAAAAAGTGCTTAGAGACCGAAAACCCTGTTGATTAGACACACTTCACCC
>Ga0308162_1002171_pt1 | contig 13392 bp, 9 predicted proteins | sample PhySR2_FD_201370 | JGI IMG/M metagenome (GOLD analysis project Ga0308162, IMG submission 201370) | Phyllosphere microbial communities from UC Gill Tract Community Farm, Albany, California, United States - DLSLS.R2 | ecosystem: Host-associated > Plants > Phyllosphere > Unclassified | place: USA... | reverse complement strand
CGATCGGCATCGGTTTCGATCAGGGTAGCTGGATCATTTCTGGTTATCAGGCAGCAGAAGTGGCCGCCATGATGATAGCGCCCTGGTTCGCCGTCACCCTGTCGCTGCGGCGTTTTACGCTCGGCGTATCGGCGGGATTTATGCTGACCGGCATTCTGCTGCCGCTGGTACCGGATCCGACACTGTTTATCACCCTGCGCGTGCTGCAGGGCCTTTTTGGTGGCGCACTGCCACCGATGCTGATGACCGTCGCGCTGCGCTTTCTGCCACCGCCCTTTAAATTGTTTGGCCTGGCGGGCTATGCCCTGACCGCGACATTTGGCCCTAATATGGCCGCTTCGCTGGCCTCGTTGTGGACCGACCATGTCAGCTGGATGATGGTGTTCTGGCAGGTGGTGCCCGGTATGCTGATTGCCATGACACTGATCAGCTGGGGAATACCGCAGGACCCGCTGCGTCCGGAACGCTTTCAGCAGATCGATCTTTTTGGCATGGTGACCGGCTGCAGTGCTATCGCGCTGCTGGTTCTTGCGCTGACCCAGGGTGAGCGCCTCGACTGGCTGAACTCGCCACTGATCGCCGGTATGCTGCTTGCCGCGCTGCCGCTGATGCTGGTTTTCCTGATCAACGAGTGGTTTCACCCGCTGCCGCTGTTTAAATTGCAGATGCTCCGGCGACCGAATCTGGCGCACGGCCTGCTGGGGCTGGCCTGCGTGCTCATCCTGGGGCTTTCAGGTTCCGCGCTGCCGTCGGCCTATTTTGCTCAGGTCAGCGGATTCCGCACCCTTGAGTTTGCCCCGCTGGCACTAGCGGTGGGGCTGCCGCAACTATTGATCGCGCCACTGATTGCGGCCCTGCTGAATATTCGCTGGATCGACTGCCGCTGGATGCTGACGGCGGGCGCTGGTCTGCTGGTGATCGCCTGTCTGCTGGGCACGCAGATCACCAGCGACTGGGCGCGACAGAATTTCTGGCTGCTGCAGGTCCTGCAGGCGTTCGGACAACCGATGATCATTTTGCCGATACTGATGAGCGCCACCAGCGTTGTGGCCCCACCAGAAGGCCCGTTTGCCTCGGCGATGTTTAATACGGTGCGCGGCTTCTCCAGCATCGCTGCCTCCACGCTGGTTGAGGTTTTCCTCTCCCATCGTGAACAATTTCATTCCAGTGTCCTGATTAATCAGGCCGCCAGCCGCAGCTGGCTGATGATCGCGCCGACAGCCGATCAGGCCAGCCGCAGTTTGCCGCTATTGCCGGATGGCAGCATCAGCGCCAGCGATAATCTCAGCGGATTCGCCACGCTGGTCCGGCATCAGGCCATGGTGCTGAGTCTGAGCGATAGCTGGCTGATGCTGACCGGCTTTGCCGCCTGCCTGTTATTGCTTACCGCCATCCTGCCAAAACGGGTCTGGCCGCCTCAAACTTTGATTCAAAACCCCTCCCGGAATAACTGAATATGCGTACTTTCGAAATGAGAAGAACCCTGCTGCTGAGTCTGCTGCTGCTGGTGTTACTGGCCATTGCCTTTGTCGTCTGGTCAATGATGACCGGCAACGATCACCGCACCAACGACGCTTACGTTAATGCGGACTACACTCTGGTGGCGCCGAAAGTCTCCGGCTACATCAGCAATGTACAGGTGCAGGATAATCAGCAGGTCAAAGCGGGCCAGTTGCTGGCAACGCTGGACGATCGTGACTATCGTGTGGCGCTGGAGAGTGCCGAGGCTGACCTGCAGGTAAGTCAGGCGAAACTGCTGAGCAGCCAGGCCCAGCTTGAGCAGCAGCAGTCGGTGATTGATCAGCAGAAAGCCAGCGTCGCGGCCAGTCAGGCTTCCGCGCAGTATGCCGGCCAGAGCGCCGATCGCTACAACCGCCTCTATAAAAGCGGCACCGTGGCAGCTGACGATCAGCAGAAATCCAGCGCTAACCAGCGCTCGGCGCTGGCAGCCGTGCATCAGAGTCAGGCTGCGCTGGCGTCGGCAGTGAAACAGGTCGGCGTGTTACAGGCTGCGGTGCGTTCAGCGGAAGCGGATGTCGCAGCGGCGAAGGCCAGTGTCGATCAGGCAAGGCTGAATCTCTCCTACACGCGGATTACGGCACCCGTTGATGGCATGGTCGGTCAGCGCTCGGCGCGGATCGGTGCCTATGTTTCAGCCGGAACCCGTCTGCTGGCCGTGGTGCCCCTGCAGCAAACCTATATTACAGCTAACTACCTTGAGACGCAGTTAAGCGATGTGCGTCCAGGCCAGCGGGTGCGAATCAGTGTGGATGCCCTGCCCGGCGAGACCTTTACCGGCCATGTGGACAGCATCGCACCGGCTACCGGCGCAACTTTTTCGGCGATCGCTCCCGATAACGCCACCGGCAACTACACTAAAGTCGTTCAACGTCTGCCGGTCAAAATTGTGCTGGATGGTGCCCAACAGCATCTGGCTCAGTTACGTGTCGGCATGTCGGCGATCCCCGAAATTGAGGTGCCATAAAATTGTGAGCAATATCTCAGAACGGACCTATTTCATTTGGGCGGGATTACGCGTAAATTAGCGCCTGATCCTGTTCTGAGAGTTATTCAGATCGACCCGGAAGAGAGCAGACCATTACTGAAATGGCGATCTCTTTTCCACATGTGTTCGCGTTGCACTGGTTTGGGATCGCCATCATCGTAACCGCTCAGAGGAGTTGCTTTGTGAAATATGCCTTGATGGGAATATCTTTTTTCGCGTTACTTTGGTTCGGCACGTTTGTTCTGCTGCTGAAGTAATGGCGTGACAGTGCCGCCACGGGGCGACCATTGCGTCGCCCCTGCTGGCTGTCAGCTCTCTTGTTCTGTTTTCATACTGCCCGGTAATACGCCATCGGCACGAAACATCGCTTTAATTCCCCGTACCGCCTGACGAATACGATCGCTATTTTCAATCAGTGCAAACCGCACGTGCGTGTCGCCATAGTCACCAAACCCGATGCCAGGTGAGACACAGACTTTCGCCTCCTGCAGCATGTGTTTGGCAAACTCCAGCGACCCCAGATGCGCATAATGGTCAGGAATTTTTGCCCAGACGTACATCGAGGCTTTCGGGTTATCCACCATCCACCCCGCTTCATGCAATCCTTTGACCAGCACATCACGGCGACGTTTGTACTGCTCTGCGATGTCGCGCACGCACTGCTGATCCCCTTCCAGCGCCGCAATTGCTGCCACCTGCAGCGGCGTAAAAGTGCCGTAGTCATGGTAACTTTTGATGCGCGCCAGCGCGGCGACCAGCTCTTTATTGCCCACCATGAAACCGATGCGCCAGCCCGCCATGTTGTAGCTTTTTGACAGGGTGAAGAATTCGACGGCGACATCGCGCGCGCCCGGCACCTGCATAATCGACGGCGCTTTCCAGCCGTCGTAGACAATGTCGGCATAGGCCAGATCGTGGATAACCAGCACATTGTACTGCTTCGCCAGCACAATCACTCGCTCGAAAAAGTCGAGCTCCACACACTGTGCGGTCGGGTTGGACGGGAAGCCGAGGATCATCATTTTTGGCTTGGGGTAGCTTTCACGGATAGCACGTTCCAGCTCATTGAAGAAGTCGACACCCGCCACCAGCGGTACAGAGCGCACCTGCGCCCCCGCAATTACCGCACCGTAGATGTGAATCGGATAGCTGGGATTGGGCACCAGCACGGTATCCCCGTGATCCAGCGTCGCCAGCATCAGGTGCGCCAGCCCCTCTTTGGAACCGATGGTAACAATCGCCTCAGACTCGGGATCGATCTCTACCTGGTAGCGATCGGCGTACCAGCGCGAGATCGCTCTGCGCAGACGCGGAATGCCGCGCGAGGTGGAATAACCGTGGGTATCGTCACGCTGCGCCACCTGACATAACTTTTCGACGATGTGCGGCGGAGTCGGGCCATCAGGGTTGCCCATTGAAAAGTCGATGATATCTTCGCCGCGCCGACGCGCAGCCATCTTCAGTTCAGCGGTGATGTTGAAAACGTAAGGGGGTAAACGTTCAATACGCGAGAAACGACGGGGTGTGCTGTTATCAGCCATGATGTCCTCTGGATTACGTAAGCGCCCGGACCGTCCGAGCGACGCGGGTCACTGCGGTGACCCGTTACGAACATAACGTGGCGAGGATCATTTTGTCGAGGGTGGCGGAAAATTTTTTATTGTTGCGGATTCAGCCGTCCCAGCAGCCAATCGTTCACCCAGTGGCCGTCCAGCAGATAATTATCCCGCAGCGTGCCCTCCAGCTGAAAGCCGTTTTTCTCCAGAATACGGCGTGAGGCCCAGTTTCCTTCAATCACCATCGCCTTGAGTTTGTGGAAATCCGCTTCCAGCAAAAACTGGCATAGCGCCGCCAGCGCTTCGCTGCCATAGCCCTGACCGCAGTGGCGATGCAGCAGCATGTAGCCCACTTCCGCCTGACGATGTGGCTCCCATTCGGGGCTGCAGCCAAACAGGCCAATCGGCTCACCGCTGTCACGTCGTCGTGCCACCAGGCAGAGCATGTGAAAACTGCCCGGCTGCCAGGGTGCCAGACGCGTGGTGAAGCGCTGACGGATATCCGCTTCATCGGGGATTTCGCTGACCCATTTCATGGTGTCGCGATCTTCATGGACGGCACGAAAAAGTTGCCAGTCTTCTGGCTGTAATTTACTGAGGGTTAATCTGGCGGTGACAAGTTGCATCTGCTGCTCCCGATGGGCGCGGTTTTCCAGCGGTCGCTGGCGCGCGTCATCGCGCAACATAGCAAAATGGCATCACAGCAACCAGCCTTAGCGGGCTGAAAAACCGTTCCCCTTTATTACACTCAACTTTTCCTCTTTTTACGGATTGGCCGTAAAAATTGATCTGAAACACGATCTCCCGGCGTGATTGATCGGGACGCTAGCGGTTCGCGATCACATTTTTTATCATAAGGCACTTTCCCTTGCCGACGAGGCGCCTGTGTCCTCCCACTTCACGATGTTACTGGCAGTATTTGACCGCGCCGCCCTGATGTTGATCTGCCTGTTCTTCCTGACGCGCACCCGTCCGTTTCGTCAGCTGCTGCAAAAAGATGAACATACCCGCGCAGAAAAAGTGGCAGTGACGGCCATCTTTTCCCTGTTCGCGCTGTTCAGCACCTGGTCGGGCGTCAATGTCGACGGCTCGCTGCTGAATGTGCGGGTGATTGCCGTGATGGCGGGCGGCATTCTGTTTGGTCCCTGGGTCGGTATCGCCACTGGCATCATTGCGGGTCTGCACCGTTTTCTCATTGATATTCACGGCGTGACCTCGGTGCCCTGTCTTATCACCAGCATCATTGCCGGTATTGTGGCGGGCGGTATTAACCGCCGTGTACTGAAGGAGCATCGCTGGCGCGCCGGTATCGTCGGCGGCATGCTGTGTGAAGCTCTGACGATGCTGCTGATCGTTCTGTGGGCGCGCCCTGCCTCACTCGGACTGGCGATTGTGTCGGAGATTGCCCTGCCGATGATTCTTGGCGCATCCAGCATCGGTATCATTGTGTTGCTGGTACAGAGTGTCGAGGGCGAGAAAGAGGCGATTGCCGCCCGCCAGGCTAAGCTGGCGCTGGAAATTGCTAACAAAACCCTGCCGCTGTTTCGTCAGGTGAACAGCGACTCGCTGCGCAATATCTGTGACATTATCCGCAGAGAGATCAAAGCCGATGCGGTGGCGATGACGGATAAAAAGCAGATCCTGGCCTACGTCGGCTATGGCGAACATAATTATCAGCATGGGGATGATGGCATCAGCCCGACGACGGCGCAGTCGATCAACAGCGGTAAAATTATCATTAAGAACAATGATGAAGCGCACCGCACTAAAGATATCCATTCGATGATCGTCATCCCGCTGTGGGAAAAAGGCAAAGTCACCGGCACGCTGAAAATCTACTATCGCCGCGCGCACCGTATTACCGGCTCGCTGAAGGAGATGGCGATTGGCCTGTCACAAATCATCTCAACCCAGCTTGAAGTGTCGCGCGCCGAGCAGCTGCGTGAGATGGCCAATAAAGCGGAACTGCGCGCGCTGCAAAGTAAAATAAATCCCCATTTCCTGTTCAACGCGCTGAATGCTATCTCCTCCTCTATCCGGCTCAATCCCGATACCGCCCGCCAGCTGGTGATCAACCTGTCACGCTATCTGCGTTATAACCTGGAACTGAACGATGATGAGCTGATCGATATCCGTAAGGAGCTGTGGCAGGTGAAAGATTACATCGCCATCGAGCAGGCGCGGTTTGGCGATAAGCTGACGATGATTTATGACGTCGATGAAGATCTGCATTTTCTGCTGCCGAGTCTGCTGATCCAGCCGCTGGTAGAGAACGCCATTGTGCATGGCATCCAGCCCTGTAAAGGCAAAGGCGTGGTGACGCTGAGCGTGCGGGATCTGGGCGATCGGGTGCGGATCGCCGTGCGGGACACCGGCCAGGGCATCAGTGACGAAGTGATGGAACGGGTGGCACGCAATGAGATGCCCGGCAATAAAATCGGCCTGCTCAATGTGCATCATCGGGTCAAACTCCTGTCGGGTCAGGGACTGAACATCGTGCGGCATCAGCCGGGTACTGAAATTTCTTTTACGCTGAGTAAGAACGGCCAGCGCCTGGCGGAGAATCTGTTATGAAAGCCATTATCGTGGAAGATGAATTTCTGGCGCAGCAGGAGCTGAGCTGGATGATTCAGCATCACAGCAAAATCGAAATCGAAGCCTGCTTTGATGACGGTCTCGACGTGCTGAAGTATCTGCAACAGCATCGGGTGGATGTGATTTTCCTGGACATTAATATCCCCTCGCTGGATGGCATGCTGCTGGCAAAGAATATCCATCAGTTTGCGCACAAGCCGCTGATTGTCTTTATCACCGCATGGAAAGAGCATGCGGTAGAAGCGTTTGAGCTGGAGGCGTTTGACTACATTCTGAAGCCCTATCAGGAGTCGCGGATTGTCACCATGCTGAACAAGCTGGAAGCCACCGCACAGGCGCTGCAGGCGGTGAGTCATCTCAGCGCCACACCCGCGCCGCAGACGGTCAACCTGATCAAAGATGAACGCATTATCGTCACAGACGTGAATGATATTTACTACGTCGAGGCGCATGAGAAGCTGACGTTTGTCTATACCCGACGCGAGTCCTACGTGATGTCGATGAATATCAGCGAGTTCTGTTCACGCCTGCCGGAGCAGCAGTTCTTCCGCTGCCATCGCTCTTACTGCGTCAGCCTCAGCAAAATCCGCGAAATCGAGCCGTGGTTTAACAACACCTATCTGCTGAAGCTACGCGATCTGGAGTTTCAGGTGCCCGTCAGCCGCAGTAAGGTGAAGCAGTTCAGACAGCTGATGCGCCTGTAGCTTCAGACGGTGACGAAACCATTCAGGCAAGGGAGTGGCGTGCAGGGAAACAGGAGAAGTCAGGCGGTGATTTCCCGATCCTGACCGGCTGAAGCCGCCAGGTCGGGAAAATCGATCGCGCGCAGAATGCCACTGCGCGCGGGGTAAAGCAGAATCAGATTTCACGACCCAGCGTCTGACGCAGATGTGCGCCCGCGCCCAGCAGGCCAGGCTGATCGTGCGTAATCATATAGACCGGGATGCTGGCAACGTAGTCGCGGAAGCGGCCTTTATCTTCAAATGCCGCACGGAAGCCCGACGACTTAAAGAACTCCAGGAAGCGTGGCACGATGCCACCCGCAATGTAGACGCCACCAAAGGTGCCGAGATTCAGCGCCAGGTTGCCGCCGAAACGCCCCATGATGACGCAGAACATCGACAGCGCACGACGGCAGTCGGTGCAGCTGTCATCCAGCGCACGCTGGCTGACATCTTTCGGCTTCAGGTTTTCCGGCACGCGATGATCCACTTTCACAATCGCACGATACAGGTTAACCAGACCGGCACCCGACAGCACACGTTCAGCTGAAACATGGCCCAGCTCTTCGCGCAGTACTTCCAGGATCTGGTCTTCTTCTTCGCTGTTGGCCGCGAAATCGACATGACCGCCCTCGCCCGGCAGGCTGACCCAGCGCTTGTCCACATGCACCAGATGGCTGACGCCTAAGCCGGTACCGGCACCATAAATCGCAATAGGCTTATCTTTAACCGGTTCTGTGCCGCCAAACTGAATCACGTTTTCGGCGGTCAGCATCGGGATCGCCATGGAGACCGCGGTGAAGTCGTTAATGATTTCCAGGTGTTCAAAACCGATGTTCTCTTTGAGCTTGCGCGTTGAAAACGCCCAGTCATGGTTGGTCATTTCAACCCAGTCATCGGTAATCGGGCAGGCGATAGCAATACAGCCATCTTTAACGTCCTGCTGTTGTTCATCAAGATAGTGGCGGATGACGGCTTCGAGGCTGTCGTATTCTGATGTTGAGAATGTTTTGGCCTGGGTGATGCTGCCGCTTTCCACCTCACACAGGGCGAGGCGCGCGTTAGTACCGCCGACATCGCCGACCAAGGCATAGGTTGTCATTCTTCTGTTGCTCCGCTTGGGGTCTTAAGAGTTGGAGGACACTATAAATTTCTGCCCATAAAACAACAACGCTCACCGGTGCGATTGGTGAGCGTCTTACTCAGTTGTGCTACAGCCTAACCGCGTTAGTCCACCCTGCACAGCGGCAACTATCTGAATCTTAGCCGCCGTTGCGTTGATTCAGGCAGGCGGTGACTTTTCTTAGCAGTGGCGGCAAATCGTCTTTCGGCATAACCACCTCAACCAGCGACAGCCATTGAGGCGCTGAAAGTCGCGCCATCACCTCGTCTAACTGCACGGTTTCACTGATGCGCCAGCTCTGCGCCTGGCCCTGAAGGCTAAGGGCGTGTGGCAGAGCCGTCCAGTTCCACGGGGCGATATCATTGTAACGTTGTGTTGCGCCATGAATCGCCCGTTCGACGGTATAGCCTTCATTATTCAGCAAAAAGAGTATCACTCGCTGCTGGTCGCGCAGCATGGAACCCAGTTCCTGAATCGTCAGCTGCGCCGAACCGTCACCGATAATCAGGATAACCCGGCGACCGGGGTCGGCGGTCTGCGCGCCAAATGCTGCCGGAAGAGTATAGCCGATTGATCCCCATAATGGCTGAACCACCAGCTCCGCCCGAGAGGGCAATCGCAACGCGGCGGCACCAAAGGCAGCCGTCCCCTGCTCGGCCAGAATCAGGTCGCCGGGTTGCACAAATTTCTGCATCGCCTGCCAGAAAGCGTGCTGACTGATCACCGCCGCAGGTTCTGCCGGTTGTGCAACGGACAGCGTGGCGGCGGGCTGCCACTGCCGGCCATAGCGTTCAAACAGCGCCTGCAGTTCACTGAGCGCATCTGCCATCGACAACGGCGCAAAATTTTCACCGCCGACGCTGGCACTGAAGGGCTGCAGATCGATCAGTCGTTCAGGATTGAACTGCTGCGTGAAGCCTGCGGTAATCGTGTCGGTAAAACGCACGCCGACGCAGATCGCCACATCCACCTGCTCGATCTGTTCGCACACCTGCCCTGCACTGGCCTCACCGGCATAGGTTCCGACATAACCCGGCTGCTGCTCATCCAGCACCCCTTTGCCCATCAGCAGACTGGCACAGGGAATCGCGCTCATTTCCCGCAGCACGGCCAGGGCGGCCTGCTGCTGCCAGCGCAGCGCCAGAAAATCGGCCAGCAGTGAAACGCGTTGTGCCGGTGCCAGTAAATGTTCTGCCGCGGCACGGAAAGCGCGGCGCGTGTCAGCCGATGAGGGTTGATGACTGTTGAGGGGCTGCGCGGGTGGCGGCACCTCTAACGCCGCCACGTCGACGGCCAGCGAGAGATAGCCGGGACGACGGGCCTGCAGCGCAGCGATAATCACCCGATCAATCTCAGCCGTGGCATTGTTGGCAGTCAGCTGTGCCGTTGCGGCACTGACCTCTGCGGCCATGCGAATGAAATGCTGGAAATCGCCATCGCCCAGCGAATGATGCACGCAGTCACCCTGTTGCTGGGCCTGCATCGCGGGTGCCCCGACGATGTGAATCACCGGCAGATATTCGGCATAACTGCCCGCGATGCCATTAATTGCGCTAAGCTCGCCCACGCCAAACGTGGTGAGTAACGCTCCCGCGCCGTTGCAGCGCGCATAACCGTCCGCCGCATAGGCTGCGTTAAGCTCATTGGCGCAGCCAACCCAGCTGATTTCAGGATGGGCGATAACGCGGTCAAGAAACTGCAGGTTATAGTCGCCAGGCACGCCGAACAGATGCTTTACTCCCATCTCCTGCAGACGGGTCAGCAGGTAATCTCCAACGGTGAATGTGGACATTGCGCATTCCTTTCAGGGAAGAGTCGGGTTAAGTATCTGACAGAGAGTGAAATTAGCGAGGCGAATCCCTGTTTTCGCCAGCCGCAATGCCTGGAAAGTCGGCGTTACGCTGGCGGATTATTCTGTAAAAACGCGATCTGCTGCGCGCTGTCACTGAGTGTAACCGTATACACTGATAGACTTTTGGCACATATCCCCGTTTTTACTCAGGAGCGCTGAATGTCCTCTTTCCCTCATCCCGATCGCTATCAACAGATGGAATATCGTCGCAGCGGCCGCAGCGGCATTAAACTGCCCGCCATTTCGCTGGGACTGTGGCACAACTTTGGTGACAGCACCCGGGTTGATAACAGCCGTGAGCTGCTGCGTCATGCGTTTGACCTTGGCATTACCCATTTCGACTTAGCGAACAACTACGGCCCGCCTCCTGGCTCCGCAGAAGAGAATTTTGGCCGTATTCTGCGGGAAGATTTTCGTGCCCATCGTGATGAGCTGATTATCTCCACCAAGGCGGGCTACACCATGTGGCAGGGACCTTATGGGGATTGGGGGTCGCGAAAGTATCTGATCGCCAGCCTGGATCAGAGCCTGAAGCGCATGGGACTGGAGTATGTGGATATTTTCTATCATCACCGTCCCGATCCGGAAACCCCGCTGGAAGAGACGATGCGCGCGCTGGATCATGTGGTGCGCCAGGGCAAAGCGCTTTACGTGGCCCTTTCAAACTATCCGGCTGACCTTGCTGCGCAGGCGATCGCGATTCTGCGCGATCTCGGCACGCCTTGTCTGATCCACCAGCCGCGCTATTCGATGTTTGAACGCACGCCAGAGCAGGGATTGATTCAGACGCTGGGTGATGCGGGCGTCGGCTGTATCGCCTTCTCTCCGCTGGCGGGCGGTGTGCTCACCGATCGCTATCTGCAGGGCATCCCGGAAGATTCGCGTGCAGCCAGCGGCAGCAAGTTCCTCAGTGAAAGCCAGCTGACCGAAGAGAAGATGGAGAAGGTCCGCAGGCTGAATGTGATTGCGCAGCAGCGCGAACAGAAGCTGGCGCAGATGGCGCTGGCGTGGGTGCTGCGTGACGATCGTGTCACCTCGGTGCTGATTGGTGCCAGTAAAACGGCCCAGATAGATGATGCCGTAGCGATGCTTGCCCGTCGTCAGTTCAGCGATACCGAATTAGCGGCGATTGACGCGGCTCTGATGTAACCTTTTTACCGCCCGGTGCTGGTCGGGCGTTTTTTTCGCCAGAATAGTCTCAATCCCGTCTCTCTCCCCAATTTCCTCACAATCTTCCGACACAATGATACGGTAACAACAGCAATACGCAGGCATAATCACTGCGCCGCAACAGCATCAGCCTGTTGATGAGGAGAATATAATGAAAAGAGCTCTTATTTTTGCTGCCCTGCTGGCTCTGTTTTCGCCGCTAGCCTATCACACAGCCGAGGCCTCCAGCGCCTCAATTTCTCTGGCCCCCGGCGTCACCCTGAATCTGGGCGATCGCGATAATCGTGGTTATTACTGGGATGGTGGTCGCTGGCGTGAACCACGCTGGTGGAATGACCGCTATTCATACAACGAACGCCGCTGGTGGCGACACGAAGAGTGGCGTCGTCAGCAGCAGTGGGAGCGTGAACGCCGCTGGCATGAGCGCGACCGCGAGCGCCGCTGGGAACATCAGTATCGCCGCGATCGTGATCGTGGCTGGGATCATCATGACCCTCGAGGTCCAGGTCCTGGCCCGCGTGGTTTTGGACCTCATGGACCCGGTGGACCCGGTCCTCATGGCCATGATCGTCACTAATAAAAAAAACGCCCGGCAGAACCGGGCGTTTTTTGTTTCCACGAACCCTTACAGCCCCAGCGCTTCACCTACCAGCAGATAAAGATTCAGCGCAATCACCAGCAGCACGATCAGTCGCCCGGTGTTCTGCATCAGACGCGAGTTAACCATATCGTCGCCCATCAGCTCGCGGTTACCGGTAAAGGAGAGCAGCGGAATCAGCGCCAGTGCGATACCGAAACTCAGCAGCACCTGACTCATCACCAGCACCTTTGTGGGATCCCAGCCTGCCCAGATGACAATAAAGGAGGGCAGCATGGTGACCGTACGACGCACCCAGAGCGGAATATGGAAACGGATAAAGCCCTGCATCACCACTTGCCCCGCCAGCGTACCGACCACCGTTGAGGATAATCCGGCCGCCACCAGACTCAGACCAAACACCGTTGCCGCAGCCTGACCTAACAGGGGTTGCAGCGTCAGATAGGCCTGATCGAGTTCAGCAATTTTACTGTGTCCGCTGAAGTGAAAGGCTGCTGCCGCGGTCGCCATCATCGCCAGGTTAACAAATCCGGCGATGGTCATGGCAATTGCCACGTCCAGTTTGGTTGAGGAGTAACGCTGACCTTTGCTGTCCTCACTTTTGCCCTGCGTCAGCGCAGAGTGCAGATAAATCACGTGCGGCATGATGGTCGCACCCAGCACGCCGGCGGCCAGGAATACGGCATCCGACGTCGGTAACGCGGGCAGCGCCATGCCGACCACCAGCTCCTTAATATTGGGCTGGGAGAAGAAGAGTTCGACGATATAGGCCGCCGCGACAAACAGCAGCAGTCCGCCAATCACCAGCTCCAGCGGCTTTTGTCCGCGACTCTGTAACATCAGTATCAGGAAGGTGGCGATGCCGGTCAGCACCGCGCCCTGCATCAGGGAAATGCCGAGCAGCAGTTTGAACCCCAGTGCGGCACCGATAAACTCCGCCAGATCGGTGGCCATCGCGATAATTTCCGCCTGCACCCAGTAAAACCAGACGGCGGGCCGCGGAAAGCGATCGCGGATGTGCTCGGCGAGGTTCTTGCCGGTAGCGATACCCAGCTTGGCGGACATCAGCTGGATCAGCATGGCCATGATGTTGGCCCACACCACCACCCACAGCAACTTGTAGCCGTACGCAGCGCCCGCCTGGATGTTGGTCGCAAAGTTGCCCGGATCGATATAGCCGATAGCGGCGATAAAAGCGGGCCCCAGCAGTGCGAGTTTGACTTTTCTGACTCCGCGAGCGGCGCGCTCGGCGGTACGACTTTCAAACATA
>Ga0308162_1002159_pt1 | contig 13441 bp, 9 predicted proteins | sample PhySR2_FD_201370 | JGI IMG/M metagenome (GOLD analysis project Ga0308162, IMG submission 201370) | Phyllosphere microbial communities from UC Gill Tract Community Farm, Albany, California, United States - DLSLS.R2 | ecosystem: Host-associated > Plants > Phyllosphere > Unclassified | place: USA... | reverse complement strand
GGGCTCATGGAGGCGCCTACGCCTTGCATTAGCATCACCACACTCTGACCCGCATTAACGTGCCCGCTGCCGCGCAGCAGGGAGACAATGTAGCCCGGCACGGCAACGCCCAGTATTCCTGCCGCAATGCCATCAAGCACCTGGACTGGAATAACGAATAGCGTCTCTGGAAATTCTGCCGCAATAAGCGCCCGAAGCGGCATCATTAACAGGGCCGTCATGATCAAATAGCGATAGCCAATTTTATCCACACGGCGTGAAACGTAAATCGCGACAGGGATCATCACCAGCTGAGAAATAACAACCGTTGCCGCAGCATACAAACCGGGATCGACCGCATCTGGCCCGGTTGATGAGGCAACGCGCATACTCAGCATGGGCAACAGTGCGGCGTTGGCCAGATGAAACAGCAGTAAAGTCAGACCGGTTACCAGCAGTGCGGGTTTGCGCGCCAGGATCCACAGGCTCAGCGTCGGCTTTTGAGACTGATTGTCTTCTAATCCGCGCGCAACCTCATGATTGATATCCTCTCCACGTATTGCCAACGTCGCGATGGCGGCAAAGACGGCCATTATCATCATTAAAATGAAAACGGCGCCGAGCCCCCATTTCCAGGCAGCGAATCCTGCCAGTACAGCCGCCAGAGTGTTTCCGGCATGGTTGTAAGCCTCGTTCCGCCCCATCTGGTGGTTGAACCCTTTTTGCCCCGTCAGGCCCAGCGTTATCCCTGCTACGGTCGGGCCAATAAAGGCGGCAGCAATACCGGCAACGATCTGTGAAATGATCGCCGTCCAGGACTGGTTGCTGTACCAGAGTAATAAGGTCGCAACGGTAATCACGATGCATCCTGTCAGGATGACAAGACGTTTATAGCGCGTTGCATCCGCTACCACGCCTGCGGGCAACGTTGAGAGGAGCCCTGCAATGCCGCCTGAGGTCATGACCAGGCCTATTTCATCCGGGCTCCAGTGGCGTTCTGTCAGAAAAATACCTAAAAATGGTCCCAGACCGTCTCTGACGTCGGCCAGAAAAAAACTCATCAGACACAGTGCCTGAAGTGACCGTTGTGACATGTGATTTTCCCTGTAGCAATAGTAAGGTTTGGGTGACAAACACATTTCAATAAGTAACGCAATGAATCATGGCAGCAAAAATACCAAGTAACATAACGTTAAAGTTACAAAATGAAAAAATTCACTTTTTATGTAATCTGGTCTAGCGGCGGTGAGGTCTGAAGGCCGTTCTGCGGTGAGAGGTATCCATGCAGGGGTACACTGTTGTCCACATTCTCTGGCGGCGTCGACAACTGTCCCGTTTAAGGCGTTCCAGAATCAAAATTTTCTGCTGTGAGCCCGGTTAGACTCAGAGGACGTGAGAGGCTGAAGAAGGCGAAGCGCTATGTTAAACACACGAAGCCATGTGCAGGGCATTCCTTGCGTTCACTGGGGTAATCGGGCAGGCGGTAAGCTTATCCTTGCCGTACATGGCTATTTTTCCCATAAAGAAGATCAGTGCATTGAGATTCTGGCATCTGAGGCTGTAAAAGCGGGATATAGCATACTGATTTTCGATCTTCCTGCTCAGGGTGAAAGGCGTCATGTAGAGTCTGAATGCCATGTAACATAAGCCGTTGATGACATTAAAATCATGCTTGCTTATGCTCAGAAACGATTCAGTGCAACGGCACTATTTGCCTGCAGCATTGGTGCCAGTTTTAGCATGATTGCAGCTCAGAAAATAAGTCAGGCATTATTTCTCTCGCCTGTTATCGATTTCGACAGTCTCATCAGAAAAATGATGGTCAAGGCTGATGTTGATGAAATCCGGCTCAATCGCGAGAAGGTCATCATTGCTTCTGACGGCACGGTTTTTCGAGCCGATTATCTTGCGTATCTCCAATAGCACCGGGTTTCGGGAGAAAACTTGTCCCTGAATATTATGGTTGCAAGCCAGGACCAGATTGCCGATTTCAGTGCGGTTGTCACCTTTGCACACCGCCACAAAGCGGTACTGACCACGGTGCAAGGAGCCGAACACTATTTTCATCACCCTCGGGAACATCAGGTGTTGAGGGCGTGGGTTCAGCGCATTTTACATAAGTGAGTTAATTATCTAAAACGTAAGGGTTTTGCGGATCCCGAACCCAGAATGTCACATCGCTTATCCAGTAAAGACTCAACGGAGGCGCGATTGCCTTTATCCCAGCCGCGACGGGTTGCCAGCAGGATGAACCCTTTTTCACCCGAGAACGTTGTCGGCACTAACGCGACGCCATATTCAGCCAGCATAGGCGGCGTCAGGCGAAAGTAGTGAGCAACGGATGCGATAGGGTAAATGCCCATCGCTGTAGGTTGAAGGACACGGCGAGCGTAATAAGTATGCGTTAAGAGCTTATCGGGCAGGGGATGCCACGCATCTTGAATATAGGGACGTTCAGCCCTTAACTGCCTGTAAACATCTTCTCGCAGGCAGGTGAGGTGGATATGTAGCTGATTCTGACTGCGGCCCCAGGCCGAGTTGATTGCCATGCCCAGCATGTCCTCCGGCACAGGCCTGCCGTATTGAGACATCAACTGATAACGCATCAGCCAGGCGTAGCCGAAATAATCTGGACGGCCAGGCATGAATAGCCACGGGCTTTCAATACCGGATACCGGAATCGTGGGAACCAGAATGAAATGATAGGGATAACGAGGGTTTTGAATAATGCTAAAACCCTGCCGTTTGCCCTCTGGAATATAGATTTGCTGACAGGGTGACGGGTGGCCAGTGTAGTGATAGTTCACCATGCAAACGTTGTCTGTCACCGCCCATAATGCATCTGAGCGTGCGCATCCCGCCAGCGTAAGTGCCATTATAGTCAGTACCATCAGGCGAAAGAGCAGACTTAGCATAAACGCAGCCGTTCACTGTCAGGTACCGGCAACGTTTCACAACCTTTGATTTTTTTAACGCTCACCGCCCTTGCTGCCATATCGCCTTTGTCCCTACGCCTGAGCGGATTGGAATGCCTCTACGTTAGCGCCACTCCGTTATAAACACCATTGGGTTGACCAGAAAGTACTGAAATATTATGACCTAACCTGCCCATCTGATTCTGGCAGCACAGGCATAAACGTTATAATGACGTTATATTATCCGCCATATCTCATTACTCACCCTGTGAAAAAGCGATTAAATTCCCTCGCAATCAACGAATGGTTAACTGCGTTAGCGTGGTTAATAAAACATCCACTTTAGGCAGAAGCTGCTTACGCCGGGGCCAAATCACACTGAGTGGCAGCCCCTCGGGTTGCTGCTGCGGCAGTAAGATTTCCAGTTCACCACTGTCAACGGCGTTCTGTACCAGCCACGAGGGCATTTGTGCAACGCCTAATCCGGCAATTACTGCCTGTAGTTGTGCATCCACATCAGCCAGCGCCATGCGAAAGGGAACGTCCCGCCAGTACGAATGACCGTCTTTACCACTAAATAACCAGGGTTTTGGCGTGTTATCGGCCCGTTCATACAGAATGGCCCGATGCTGCATGAGTGCCTGTTCATTTTGCGGCCGTCCTTCGCGTTCCAGCCATGCTGGCGAGGCACAAAACACCATGCGTTCACGACCAATATGACGGCAGCCCATTGATGCGGGTAAATCATCTGAGCCGCCAATTCTGACCGCAACGTCGATGCCTTCATCAAACAGATCGATGAAGCGATCTGAAAAACTCATTCTCAATTCAAGCTCGGGATGCTGCTGACAAAACGGAATCAGCAACGGCATCACGTTCAGCCGGCCATAAGTATGCGGCACGGCCAGTCTCAGACGGCCGGAAGGAATAATCCGTTGCGCAGCCAGGACGGCTTCTGCTTCGGCCAGCTCTTCCATGATGCGTAAGCAGGTTTGGTAATACGCGCTGCCCGCATCCGTCAGTTGCAGTTTTCGCGTTGTGCGTTCGAGTAGGCGCGAGCCCAGTCGCATCTCCAGTCGGCTAACGCTTTTACTGATGGCAGAACCCGTGACATGTAAACGGGCAGCCGCAGCGGTAAAACTCCCGCTTTCTACACTGGCCACAAAAGGAACAATGTCTTTAAGACGCTGATCGTGCATGATTGATGAACTCAGGTTGATAATGATGTGAATTATTACCCAAAATAGGAATGAAATTCTCTATTACGCTTAGCATTACGCAAAAAGAGGAGAATTAACATGCAAAAGCAGGCTTTGATTGTTGGAATCAGTGGTGTGATTGGTCGAGCGTTAGCAGAAAGGCTAAATAACGAAGGCTGGCAGGTCAGCGGGTTGTCACGGGGCCGCAGCGCGGTACCTGAGGGCTGCAGCAACCTCACCGCAGATTTAACCGATCCTGAAGCGGTAAAAACGGCATTGAAAGCGGTCAAACCTGATGCAGTGTTCTTCAGCGTCTGGGCGCGCCAGGACAGTGAAAAAGAGAATATCCGCGTCAATGGCGGCATGATCCGCAACGTTATTGAAGCGCTTGGCGAACGCCTCCAGGGCGCACATGTGGCGCTGGTGACGGGCCTTAAGCACTATCTGGGGCCATTTGAAGCTTACGGCAAAGGCGCTGTGCCGGTCACGCCTTTCCGCGAAGAGCAGGGTCGTCAGCCGGTAGACAACTTCTATTATGCCCAGGAGGATGAAGTCTTCGCTGGCGCCGAAAAATATGGCTATCGCTGGAGCGTCCACCGTCCGCATACCATCATTGGCTATGCGCTCGGAAATGCCATGAACATGGGGCAGACTCTGGCCGTTTACGCCACCTTATGTAAAGAAAAAGGCTGGCCGTTTATCTTCCCGGGTTCACCCGAGCAATGGAATGGCGTGGTGGATATGACCGACGCCGGTCTTCTGGCTGAGCAACTTGAGTGGGCGGCGACCAGCCCGGCCGCGGCAAATCAGGACTTCAACGCGGTAAACGGTGACGTTTTCCGCTGGAACTGGATGTGGCCAAAACTGGCGGCATATTTTGGTCTCGAGGCTGCCGCTTATCCGGCGAAAATGATGCCGCTTGATGGGCGCATGCAGGAGGCGGCCAGCGTATGGCAGGCGCTTGCTCAGCGTGAAAACCTGCGTGAACAGGATATCACGCGTCTGGCCTCATGGTGGCACACCGACGCGGATCTGGGGCGACCCATGGAAGCCTTCACCGACATGAGTAAAAGTCGCAAGGCGGGCTTTACTGGCTACCGGAGCACTTTGGATTCCTTCACTCAGCTTTTCAATAAGCTGAAGCATGAGAAAATCATTCCTTAATCATGTCCTGGAGCGCCCCGACGGGCGCTCATTACCGCTGCGCTCATTACCGCTGCGCTTATTGTCTATACTGATATCTGACTTTTTCAAAGGAGCAGGACGATGACGACATGTTTTATTATTGGCGCGGCGGGCAACGTTGGCTCTCATCTGACGAAACAGCTCAGCGCTAAGCAACATGCGGTTTCTGCACTGCATCGTAAATCTGAGCAGGCTGAAGCACTTAAATCCGCCGGAGCGGTTCCCGTGGCGGGGGATCTCCAGAAGCTGACCGTGGATCAACTGGCGCAGAAAATGGCCGGCCACGATGTGGTGATTTTTAGCGCTGGGGCGGGAGGCGCGGGTATTGAGCTGACCAACGCCATTGACGGCGAGGGGTTGTCCCTGGCGGTTGCCGCAGCCGAAAAGGCCGGTGTGAAGCGGTTTTTGCTGGTCTCAGTCTTCCCGGATGCCGCACGTGGCGAAAAGACATCTGAAGGTTTCGAAAATTACATGCGCGTGAAGCGACTGGCTGATGTTCGCCTGGTCGAAAGCCAACTCGACTGGGTAATTCTTCGTCCCGGTACGCTAACCAATGTGGCGGGCCGCGGCACCGTACGTGCAGATTTTGCCATTCCTTACGGGTCGGTCCCGCGTGAGGATGTGGCCGCCACGCTGGTGGCTCTGGTCGAAACACCGCAAATTTCGCGCAAAATTATTGAGCTGACCGAAGGCGACGAAAGCATAAGCGACGCCATGTTCCGTCTGCAACGATGATAAAAAAACGGCCCCTGTAACGGGGCCGTTTCATCATGTTTACCGCCGCGTGTTTATTTCACACAGCGCGAGCAGTGCTCACGTTCGATATGCTGGAAGAAGTCATTTCCTTTGTCATCCACCAGGATAAAGGCCGGGAAATTTTCGACCTCTATTTTCCAGATAGCTTCCATCCCCAGTTCGGCATACTCCACGCACTCCAGACTCTTGATACTCTGCTGCGCCAGAACAGCAGCCGGACCACCAATGCTGCCTAAGTAAAAACCGCCGTGCTTGTGGCAGGCATCGGTGACCTGCTGGCTACGGTTACCTTTTGCCAGCATGACTTTGCTGCCGCCATTTGCCTGCAGAAGATCGACATACGAATCCATGCGGCCTGCCGTCGTCGGGCCCAGTGAGCCAGATGCGTAACCCTCCGGTGTTTTGGCCGGACCCGCATAATAGACAGGGTGATCTTTAATGTACTGCGGCAAGCCTTCGCCGTTATCAATGCGTTCTTTTAGTTTGGCATGGGCAATGTCACGCGCAACGATGATGGTCCCGGTCAGGGACAAACGTGTCGAAACCGGGTATTCCGAAAGCTGGGCAAGGATGTCATTCATCGGGCGATTCAGGTCGATGTGAACCACTTCGCCTTCACCTTGCTTGCGCAGTGCTTCAGGGATATAACGCCCAGGATTGGCTTCCAGTTTTTCAATCCAGATACCCTCGCGGTTGATTTTAGCTTTGATATTGCGGTCAGCGGAGCACGAAACCCCCATGCCAACCGGGCAGGATGCGCCGTGGCGAGGCAAACGCACTACGCGGATATCATGTGCAAAATATTTGCCGCCGAACTGTGCTCCCAGCCCAAGCTGCTGCGCCGCTTCCAGTAACTCCTGCTCAAGCTGAACATCACGGAACGCCTGACCATGCTCGTTACCTTCTGTAGGTAAACCATCATAGTAGTGAGTCGATGCCAGCTTGACGGTTTTCAGCGTACTTTCGGCAGAGGTGCCGCCAATGACAAAGGCGATATGGTAGGGTGGACAAGCCGCAGTACCCAGCGTACGCATTTTATCGACCAGATAATTTTTCAGCTTGCCGGGGCTGAGCAGTGCTTTGGTTTCCTGATACAAATAGGTTTTATTGGCGGAACCGCCGCCTTTGGCGATGCAAAGGAATTTGTATTCATCACCGTCCACGCTGTAGAGGTCAATCTGCGCCGGAAGATTGGTGCCGGTGTTCACTTCTTTATACATATCCAGCGCGGCATTTTGGGAGTAACGCAGGTTATCTTCAATATAGGTATTGTAGATACCTTGCGACAGCGCGGCTTCGTCACCGCCACCGGTCCACACTCGCTGGCCTTTTTTGCCCATGATGATGGCGGTGCCGGTGTCCTGGCAGGTTGGCAAGACACCTTTAGCGGCGATCTCGGAGTTTCGTAAGAACTGCAGTGCGACGTATTTATCGTTATCGCTGGCTTCAGGGTCAGCCAGAATTGACGCAACCTGCTGCTGGTGGGCCGGGCGCAACATAAAAGACGCATCATGAAAGGCCTGCTGGGCCAGCAGCGTCAATGCCTGTGGGTCCACTTTTAATATGGACTGGCCGTCAAACTCAGCCACGGAAACGTGGTCGGGGCTAAGCAAATAGTATTCGGTGTCCTCGTGGGCAAGAGGAAAGGGGTTCTGATAAAAAAAAGGTTTGTTCGACATAGTATCTCACTTAATGACGTGCTGGCTCCGTTAACGCAGGCTGACAGGAGCAACATCAAAGGCGAATGAGTTGTTTATTATGCTTGCCAGCCATAAGCACAGGCTGGCAAGTGTTGGCATGTTATCGTATGACGCGTCGAAATGCATTTGACACAATCAGAACATCCACACCATCCAGGGGTAGGCGATGAGCATCATAGCAATCAGGAAGATAGCACCAAAGATGGTGCCCAGACGCCAGTAATCTTTCGTAGGTAAATAGCCGCTGCCGTAATAAATAGGGCTTGGGCCGGTACCGTAAGGGGTGATAATCCCCATCACACCCAGTGAAGTACACAGCATCAGGCAAAACACGGGCATGTTAATACCTGGAATGGAAGCGGCAATGGTTAACATCGCAGGCAGCAAGGCGGTCGTATGCGCGGTGGTACTGGCAAACAGGTAGTGCAGCAGGAAGAAGGCAATCAACAGCACCACAGCCGACACTTGAGGATCGTATCCCTGCAGTAACATTCCCCCTTCTTTGCCCAGCCAGGCGATAAAGCCTACGCGTGCTAAACCATCGGCCAGCGCAACCAGTGTGGCAAACCAGGCAAAGGTGTTCCAGGCGGCTTTATTGCTGGTGATGTCGTTCCAGTTAAGTACCCCGGTCCACAGCATCAGGATAATCACCAGCAGAGCGGCCATGGCCGGTTCGATCCAGGCAGTGGCAAAAATCCACATCAGTAGCGCACAGACAACAAACACCAGTAACAGGATTTCATTACGGGTCAACTTACCCAGTTTTTCCAGCTCAGCAATCGCCCAGCGAGGCACTTCATCATTCACCTTCACTTCAGGCGGATAGAACCAGTACGCCAGCAGCGGCATGGTCAGAATCAACAGCAGGCCCAGTGGCAAAAAGGCAAGGAACCACATTCCCCAGGAGATATCAAAACCAATGACGCTTTTGACCAGCGCAAGGGCGAGCAGGTTGGGGGCCAGGGCGGACAGGAACATGGAGCTGGTGATACAGGCGGCGGTGATAGCAACCCACATCAGATAAGATCCAATTTTACGCGCGCTGGGGTCATTGGGTTTTGAACCATAAAGCGGCGGCAGATTGGCAATGATGGGATAAATGGTACCGCCACTGCGGGCCGTGTTCGACGGGGTGAAAGGGGCCAGCAGCAAATCCGCGAAGGTGATGGCATAGCCGAGGGTTAAACTCCGGCGGCCCAGGTATTTCACCAGAATCAATGCCAGACGGCGGCCGAACTGGGTCTTGTCATAGCCCGCAGCGAACATGAATGCGCCAAAAATCAGCCAGACGGTTGAGTTACCGAAGCCGCTGACCGCCCATTTAAATGACTCACTCGCCACTTTAAATTTGGGGTTGGCCAGTTCTGCCGGGCTAAAGAGCAGGAACTGGCTGAACAGGGCGATGACGACGACGCCGGTCAGACCAATCACTGCGCCGGGCAAGGGTTCAAAAATCAGCCCGACGATGACGCCGACGAAGATGGCAAAGAAGTGCCATGCATAAGGTTCAAGACCCGCTGGCACGGGGACGAGTAACAACAGGACGGCGACCAAAACCGGCAAAAGGAGCATAAGTGCTTTATTTTTGCCCGCAGCTGCAGGGGCTGCTTTTGGAGGCTCTTTGACGTTTGAGAGTGTTTTCATAGTATTTTTCTACGTGTTAAGGATAATTCGAGCAGCGTCCCGGCAATTCGTCCATAGGGACTTCTTTATTCTAAATCATGAGAATAAACCGTGATGCCTTATAATTTTTTAACTTGTCCTCTGGTGCGATGGAGGCATTTATAAAAGATCATGTGGATATGATGCGATTAATTAAAAACAGAATATTGATCCAGATCAAGTAAGTTAAAATATACGATTAAATTTTTAACAACTAAATTATTAATAACCAAAAGTTAAATATTTAAACTGCAATAATAAGGGTTTTAAGCCTTGATATGGCAAGGGTAAGCAACAAAACTACGTGTTTAAGTTTTTGTTTTTATTATATTATTTTTAATTTTATAATTCTCATTGATTTTCTTTAACTATTGATTAACAATAAATATACATCACGATCCTGCTTTAATCAAATAGTAAACCTGAAATATTTAAAAGTTAAAAAACTAAAATTAAAACTTATGAAACTAAAATAATTGGTATATTAGCGTTATGACATCGGACCACTTATTTATTAATAAAAAAGCGTCCGCACAGAATTCCCGAGTTTTGAATTTTTGGAGTTAATCGCAATGAATACACTCACCCCCATTCTCAATCCCATTACGTTGCCGCGTGGCGCGGTTTTAAAAAATCGCCTGATCATGGCACCCATGACAACCTGCACCGGTTTTTATGACGGAACGGTCACCAGTGAACTGGTTGAATATTATCGTGCCCGTGCTGGCAGCATCGGAACGGTCATTGTTGAATGCTGTTTTATCGATCCAAAAGGTCCCGCGTTTCCAGGGGCTATAGCCATCGACAGCGACAACAAAATTCCGGGCCTAAAGCGAATTGCTGACGCCATCAAGCAGGAAGGTTCGACAGCGATTTTGCAGATCTATCACGGCGGCCGCATGGTTGAGCCTGAGCTGATAGGGGGAAAAACCCCTGTCGCCCCAAGCGCCATTGCCGCACCTCGTGAGGGTGCCACGACGCCGCGCGCGCTAACGGCAGAAGAAGTGGATACCATGATCACTAAATTTGGTGACGCCGTTAACCGCGCCATTAAAGCCGGATTTGATGGCGTTGAAATTCATGGCGCAAACACCTATCTGATACAGCAATTTTACTCACCCAATTCCAATCAACGCGATGACAAATGGGGCGGCAGTCGCGATAACCGTGCCCGCTTTCCGCTGGAAGTCCTCGAAATTACCCATAAAATGGCCGCGCGATTTGCACATAACGGGTTCATCATCGGCTATCGTTTTTCCCCTGAAGAACTTGAAGTCCCGGGCATCCGTTTCGATGACACCCTGTACCTACTGGAAAAGCTGGCGGCACGCGGGCTCGATTATGTCCACTTTTCTGTTGGGCAGCTTATGCGCCCCTCTATCGTTGATACCACCGATCCAACCCCGCTGATTGAGAAGTTTATTAACATGCGGTCCCCAACGCTGGCGAAAGTGCCGGTCATTGGCGTTGGCGGTGTGGTAAACAAAGAAGATGCGGAAAAAGCGCTGGAAAAAGGCTATGACCTGGTTGCGATTGGTAAAGCCTGCATCGCTTATCCCGACTGGACAGATCGCATTATCAATAATGAGCATCTTGAACTTTACATCGACAGTAACCAGCGTGAAGCGTTATTGATCCCTGAACCGCTGTGGCGTTTCTCGCTGGTTGACGCCATGATTCGCGATATGAGTGAGTCGGGACGCAAATACAAAGCCGGTGTTTATCAGGAAAAAGTTGAGGCTGAAGCGCTTAAGCTGAAGATCAACGTCACGCTGGATACCGACCGTATTACAGATATCTCGCTGGTACCGGACGACACGCTGGACGTTGACTTCACTACCACCTTCGAAAGCCTGCGTAATCGTATTCTGGTGGCTAACAGCCCACACGTTGATGCTATCACCGGCGCGACCACGCAGAGTGAGGCCCTGAAAAAAGCAGTATCGCGTGCAATGACCACTTCAAATAAAGCCCATGTGATTGAAGAGGGCGGTAATCCCAATGCACCGCAACAGTATGATGTGGTGGTCGTGGGAAGCGGCGGTGCCGGTCTTGCCGCGGCCATTCAGGCGCATGATGAAGGTGCCAAAGTGGTTGTCATTGAGAAAATGCCTACTATCGGCGGTAACACGATCAAAGCATCCGTAGGGATGAACGCCGCCGAGACGCGTTTTCAGAAACTGAAAGGTATCGAAGACAGCAAAGAACTGTTTTATGAGGAAACGCTCAAGGGCGGTAAGTACAAAAACAACCCGACCCTGCTGCGCGAGTTCGTTGATTTGGCGCCTGAAGCCATTGACTGGCTGGCCGATCACGGTATCGAACTGAATGACATAACCATCACCGGCGGCATGAGCATTGATCGTACGCACCGTCCTGCCGACCGCTCGGCCGTTGGCGGCTTCCTGATCAGTGGGTTAGTGAAAAATATCAATAACCGTAATATTGACGTCCTGCTTGAAACCGCCGTAGAGGAAATTTTGTTCGACAACGGCGCGGTCAGCGGTGTCAAAGTGGTGGATGAATACAACGACAGCCGTATTCTCAATGCGAAAAGCGTCATCGTCGCAACAGGTGGCTTCAGCGCCAACCGGGAAATGGTGGTGAAATACCGCCCTGAGCTGGATGGCTTTGTCACCACCAACCATAAAGGGGCCACTGGCGCAGGCATTGCGATGCTGCAAAAAATTGGTGCGGATACCGTGGATATGGGCGAGATTCAGATTCACCCAACGGTTGAGCAAACCACATCCTATCTGGTGTCAGAGTCTATTCGTGGCGGTGGGGCCATTCTGGTCAGCCAGGCGGGACAGCGCTTCTGTAATGAGATGGAAACCCGCGATAAAGTTTCTGCGCAGATTATTGCACTGCCGGAGAAAAGCGCCTGGATTGTCTTCGATGAGCAGGTTCGTATGAATAACAAAGCGGCCGATGAGTATATTGCCAAAGGATTTGTTATCAGCGCGCCAACCGTAGGCGAGCTGGCGGTGAAACTGAATATGGAACACCGGACGCTGGAAGAAACGCTGCATCGCTATAACGGCTTTGTGATACAGCAGAAAGACGCGGACTTCGATCGTCAGACCGCGCTGCGTCATCCGTTGAACGAGGGCCCTTTCCATGCGATCCGCATCGCGCCCGGTGTTCACCACACAATGGGTGGCGTCACCATTGATACCACCACAGCCGTGCTCGACAGCCATAAACAGCCAATCCACGGTGCCTGGGCGTGCGGTGAAGTTGTCGGCGGGATCCACGGTGCAAACCGTATCGGTGGTAACGCGGTTGCGGACATCATCATCTTTGGTATTCTGGCAGGTGCCAACGCTGCGGCGTTAGCCAAACGCTAGTCGTCACCGCCGGCATCTGCCCGCATGCAGGTGCCGGTTTTATTCCCTCCCAGAGCGGTGTCGCCTATGCAAACCGAGTCGCAAGTCTGTGCTTATTCCGCCGTCCTGATGGGATCGCCCATTCTGCTTAAGCTATTCGAGCACGACGAAAAGCTTGCGGCACAGGCTTTCAGATTAATCAAACAGTACGAAAATCTGCTGACGGTTAACCGGACGCACTCCGAAGTGATGGCGATTAACCATGCTGCCGGTCAGCATCCCGTGAGCGTCAGTCAACCCGTCTTTGATTTAATTCAGCGCGCACTTAACGTCAGTCTGTTACCAGACAGCAGTTTTAATCTCACGATTGGCCCGCTGGTGAAATGCTGGAAAATTGGCTTTCAGGGTGACTGCGTTCCTGCGCGGGAGACAATACTGGCAACGTTGCCCTTAACCTGTCCTGAAAATGTCCAGCTTGATGCGGACACGCGTTCGGTGTTTCTGAACAAAACGGGGATGGAAATTGATCTGGGTGCCATCGCCAAAGGCTACATTGCCGATCGGGTGCAGGCTTTTTTGCAGCAGCAGGGCGTCGATAGCGCGTTGATTAACCTTGGCGGCAACGTGCAAACGTTAGGCGCACCTCGTGATGCGCCGCAGCAGGGATGGGCAATCGGTCTGAAAACCCCTTTTGCGGCCCAGGATGCCCTGATTGG
>Ga0308162_1002158_pt1 | contig 13443 bp, 22 predicted proteins | sample PhySR2_FD_201370 | JGI IMG/M metagenome (GOLD analysis project Ga0308162, IMG submission 201370) | Phyllosphere microbial communities from UC Gill Tract Community Farm, Albany, California, United States - DLSLS.R2 | ecosystem: Host-associated > Plants > Phyllosphere > Unclassified | place: USA... | reverse complement strand
TCGACTCCGGGACGCGCCTCCAGTTATACCTCGCCCGGGTGGTGAAATCGGTAGACACAAGGGATTTAAAATCCCTCGATCGCAAGGTCGTGCGGGTTCAAGTCCCGCCCCGGGCACCATATTGAAAAATCATTAAAATCAAGCAGTAGCAATGTCTTTTAAGCCGCCTCTTTGGGCGGTCATTTGTTTTCTTGCATGGCTTCCTAAAATACCTTCCTAATATATCACTTCATTTTCTGACCTCCGACAACCGGAACTACCATGATCTTCCTGTTGTAGCGTGCTGTTTGCTTCACGTCTTTGTGCCCAGATATTTCCTGTTTGGTGTAAATGTTGCCTTCGAGATCCGATATCCCTTTTGCTTTCAAATCATGAAATGTGAAATCAAAATCCATATCAGGATATGCAGTTTTAGCCTGTTGTTTCGCTTTAAGCCATCGGCTGTTAAAACCGTCCCTCGTATACTTTGCTCCAGACGGCTGGTGAATAACAAAGATACTGCTCATACCCGATTTGAGTGGGAGGTTAGCAGCCTGATCAATAACGTCCTTCAATCTGGGCGACCACCCTTTTATCTGAGATACCGATGTTTTACTTTGCTTTATAAGAATTCCTTCGTCGATTATCTGGCTCTTTTTGAGTTCAAGTATGTCCCCTTGCCGTGCACAACAGAGATAAGCTAATTCCATTGCAATTTTGACCACATCAGGAGCAACACTGTGGAGCCTGGAATATTCAGAATCGGTGACATAACGATCACGCGCCTGTTCCTTGAACTGCTTTACGCCTTTAGTCGGATTATGTTTCACTAATCCCCGTTCATACCCCCACCTAAAAACCCTAGACATAAAAGCTTTCTCACGGTTAGCCTGAGTCCGGCTTTTCAAACCGCGCTTGTCCATATACTTCCTTACATGCTGCGGTTTTATTGCATCTGATGGCATATCGCCAAATACACTTAGAACCTTCACCGAGTACTTTCTGTAGTCCTTCTGCGTTTCAGCAGCCAACTCAAAGAAATCAGGTGACTTAAAAAATCGTTCAGCTAACGACTTGTAGGTTTTTATGTCAGGAGTTTCATTTATCAATGCCTCATAGGTTGCCCAAACTTTAGATTGAGGGCTGTCAAGATTGCACAGACGCATAGCGCCACCATTTTTGGGGTGGAACTCGTAAGCAGACTTGCCCCGGTATACACGCGGCGGCATCCAGTTATCCTCTTTGCTTTTTCTGGTCCGGGCCATTAATCAAGGGCTCCAAAATTTGGCTCACTGCTATCAGGAATTTGCTTGCTGCGCGATGAAAGGGGTTCATTAAAATGTTGCCAGGTAGTTCGGGGTCTGCCATCCCTACGCACCATGAAGAAAATCCCTGCTTCTTTTAGACACTGGCATTGCTTTGATGGCATCTTATAACCAGTTAGTTGCTCAATTTCGTCATCAGAAATGATGTCATTATTGGAATGGTTCATAGTCCACGCCCTCGATGTTTTTACGCTCAATTTCTTGCAGAAGTAATTTCGCCATGCAGTGCACGATATTTTCTCGCGGCCAGAATTCCATGAGGCGTTTCAGGTGCCGCGGATCCCGTGCTAGCTGATCGTTGTGCGCGATCATTACTTCAGTGGCGGTGACGTGTTTCATGATTTCACCTCGCTAGCCTGTTGGAATAATTCATCCAAACAATCCTGCCAAACATCGTGCGCAACGGATGCCCCCCTTATTCTGGAGTCGTACACTTGCTGACAGAGTGCGATCAAAGCGTTGGGTGCTTCGTCAGGCAGCTCCACCGGGCGCAAAATCTGAGCGGGCGGGGTGGTGTAAAAGTCAGTTCCGCGATGATAGTCGCTACCACACTCTACCCATGTCCTACTGCTTTCTCCGTTGGCCTGGCGCATTCTTTTTGGCACAGCCGTCAGCGATGCGTGAGCAATTTTCGCCAGCTTATAAGCTATTTGATTAATGGCACCCGCAGACTCGAATAACTCAATGATTGCTTCTGCATCAGAAATTAATTCCTGCACATCACCATCAACTGAATTGGGAGAATTAGTTGTCATGGCTGGCCTCCGAAAAACCTAATGCGGTTCGAATCTGTTTAGCGCGGTCTTCGCTTCCGTCCTGAATGCCCATGCGATAGACCATTCCTAAAAGAGCGTGCATCTGTTCCCAGTCATCGCGACTCAGTTTGGTTGCCAGGCGGGTTACGACTTTTCCGCTCGACTTGAGAGTGAAAGAGGTTTCTTTTTCTTTGCTGTCGTAATGACGGACGAACTTATCCATATCAACCCGCCTTATCCGCAGTGTCATGGGTGCCGGAGAGAAGTTGCGCAGGAATCTGAGGCAATTTCAGTTCAGCGTAAGCAAGTATCTGGCCGCAATCCCAACCGAGGTAATAGGTCGAGAACTCTTCATGACAGTAAGCTTCGTGCCACCCTACAGGCCAATAGGGTTCTCCATCCGGCGTGTAAAGCTCACAATCTGCATCATCGTCTTCCGGCTTCGGTTGATTGAACCAAACTGCTTGAGAAACACGTAACTTATTGTCGCCATTGCTGCGATAGCAAACCCAAAATGATTTGCTATCATTAGTTGGCAGTTCTGGTTCGCCAGACTCGCCGACGATCTTCCAGTTAACAGTAAGCTCATCGCCACGCGCTAAAGCACAATTCAGGCGTGAAGCCATTTCGCTAAACAATTTGGCTATTTCGATCAGAGGTGCATCGGCATCCAGTGTTTTTGCGAACTGGTGGCCAGCCGCTACAAGCTCTTTTCCTGACAGACTGCTAAATTGATTTTTCACGGTTTTATCTCCGCTTTGGCTAAGGCGCTGTTAAGCACCTTGATAAATTCTTTACGGGGTGACGCGCGCCACTCCCAGATATTTTCGTCGCGTTGAATCCAGTTGGCGGGCGAGGCCACAAAGCTGGCCGCCTCAGCCAGCACAGCGCTGCGCTGCTGCTCTTTTTCGAACGCTTCCAACAGGAGTGTCAAAAGCTCTGCCTGTGGCGCTGGCAGGCTTTCCAGCAGATTTTGCGCGCTTTGCTTTAGGCGACTTACGTTCGTCATTGGCTTCAACCTCAATCACTTTTACTGGTACCGGACGCGGTGCATTGATGCCGTTACGGATGTTGGCGCGGCGGCGCATTCCCCAGACGATCAGCGCAGTGTGATCGCAACCATCGTCGGGCTTAAACCGCCTGGCAAATTTCAGGCCGCTAAATTCGTTGCTCATGTCTATTTCCTTAACCGGCCCCGAAGGGCCGACGAGTTATGCGGCGTATTCGGGTTTCATGTCGGCCAGGGTGACGCTGTACTGTTCTTCCAGTTCGGCGCCCAGATGACGTTTATTGCTGGTGTACAGGCGTTCCAGCGCGGCAAATGCATCACTGGCACCATCAACGCCGGGCTTCGGCAGTTCGTTGATCGCCTGATTGAGTTTTTCGATCGCGGTCAGCAGATAGAACCGGGCAACGGCGCGATTTTTTAATTCGACAAACAGCGCGGTACCGAGGCTGGATTTTGCTTTATCGATCTCACCGCGCAGGGTCTGAACGACTGCCGGAGCATCTGCGTTGATGATGGCCTGACGAAATTTTTCGGCTAAGTCCGCCGTGTTGGTCGTGGGCTGGGTGTCGGCCTGCACTGGCTCTGCTGCGGCATTTTCCGATGATGCTGCTGAAGTAAGCCCGGCCAGATTTACGCGTGATTCCGGCGCGTCGAATACTTCACGCTCCTGTCGTTCTTCCGTTTCGTCAGGCGTGTACACCCCTAAAATCACATCAGGGCAGTAGAGACGCGCCCAGCGTTTAGTTGCGAGGTAGGCCAGTTGCTGGCGGGGATCGCTGGCCCACAATGTTGAGTTGCGCACCTGTGCCTGTGACAGCAAAATAGTCAGTTCGCGGGGCGCGTTTTCATTTTTGAGCGTCGCCCAGACCTTTACCCCAATGCCAGCCTCATCTTTCAGACTCCAGGCCGGAGCAATATATTTGTTGCCCTTGGAACTGGTCTTTTCTTCAAAGCGGCCAATGACGTTTTCCCACGGGCCAAACCAATCAAAGTGAAGGCGGTCTTTTGTTGGCGACATGGTATTGATCACTGCGTTGACCAGTTGAGCCTCATAGCCCAGGGTGCCGCTGACAATATGGGTTTTCTGAGCGACGGCGAACGGGTCAAGGCCCCAGCGCGCGGCCTGCATGACAACTGCCATGCACGCTTCTGGTTTGCCCCTGAAATGTGACGGCACAAACTCCCCACTGGCCGCCATTACGGTGGCAAGAGACTGCATGCGGTTAAATAAATCACCGTTAGTCAGAATCGAAATGTTATCGATTTTCTGATTCTTATTTTCTGAGGCTACGATTTCGGTAGTCATAATCTGGTTTCCTTAAACGGGGCGCAGCATTTCAAGACGGCGCAAATCAAAATCATTCAGTTCATCGGTGTAATCGTCGGTAATCGGCGCAGGCCAGATACCGGTGTCATACGCGCGGGCGATAGCTGACATGGTGCGGTGATATTCAAGCGAGCCCAGTTCAAGCAAATCCTGTGACGCCTCAATAACCGCTACCCAGTGGTAGCCAGGGTCTTTGTTGACGAAGATCCAAAAGAACTGATCGAAACCAGCAACCTCGGAATACATCGCCGCGCTGAGGTGGTAATCGCGTTCTGTGATTTCGCGGTGCAGGCGGGCGCGTAAGTAGTCCTGCTTAATGCGGCCCATGCTGGTGGTTTTCAGGTCAGCAGCAATACGTATGCCGTCGATTTCCAGTTCAATATCTGGACGTACGCGCACCTCTAAGCCGGTTTCGTCATCCATACCGAAGTAACTCACCTCGTTAACACGTGACGGGTGGTTAAGCAGGTTGGATACGGACGGGTGCGCATAAATGGCGTTGTTTAGTGCCTGTAAGAGTGTGAAATCCGTATCACCGACAATCCATTTCCCCTCAGCGCCTTTGCGCCAGTTCTCACTAAACTCATCAGCGAAAATTGCGTCAGGCTGGATTTCACGAACCACGGCGGCCAGCGCATCTTTGCTGCCGCTGACGTTGTAGGGCTGCTTTTTGGCGCGTTCTTCTGCGACAAAATCAGGCGCAATAATGGCAAGCTGATCTAAAACGCTTTCGCGGCTGCCAGTCGTTTTAAGCGGCTGCGGCAAAGTGGCGTTGAATTCCTTGATGCAGGCTTTCATAGCCGCCGCCGTATGCTTTTCCGTTTTCGGGATGCGACGGAATTCGTCAGGCAGGTTCTGATAAAGAATTGCCGTTTCTTCTGCGTTGGCGCTCAGTGATAAAGGCGCAGGCAGCTTTTCGTTATGTGCCTCAATCATTTTTTTAATTGCATCGGGATCCGCCAGCGCCGGTAACGCGGCGTTGTAATCCTCGATGATTTTTTTCATTTCGCTGGTGGTGGAAATGGCCCCTTCTGGCAGCCCAGGGTAAACAACAAAATCCTCAGCGAATTTTTCTGGCTCCAGCGTCAGGGCGTGCAGTTCGGTACCGAAACGCAGCGGCTTTGTATCTTCGCGCGGTATGGTTTTTTCAACGTGGCGGCCGTGGAAATACATCAGGCTGATCCGCGCATCTTTAACCATGCTGCTGCTGATACCGCTGGCGGCGTGGTATGCCTCGTTAGGGATGTTTTCATAACGGCCAGGCTCAAACTCGGCGGGGAAAGCTTCAGTCACATCAGCGACTTCCGGCACCACTTCCGTTTTTTCACCCTCATTTGAGGCGGTTTCTGCTGGCACTTCTGTTACCGGTTCTGTCACTGGCACAGGCGTTTCCACCTGCGGCGCGGCGGTTTCACCCAGCAGGGCAGTAACATCGAATATGCCGTTACCCATGTTTTTAATAGGCTCGTCAGCCACTGGCGCCGCCGTTGTTGCAGGTACAGACTCTGGCTCAGGTGTACTGTTTTTAGCCGTACTGTGAGCAGCAGCAAGCGTTTCCTGTGAAGGGTTGGCATGGTCTGTTTCTGCCAGGGTTGAATTGATGTAGTACTGCAATTCGCCCGGGGTATGGTGAATGTTTTCAGGCGCAGAGCGGATAAGTGCAAAGATAGCCGCACGTGAGTTATCAAGGATGCCTGGCGTGTTGCTCATTGCGCGATTCCATGCCGCCCAGGGCTCATGACGTTCTGCGACCATTTCCTTAGCCCTGCGGAAAATTGGCGTAGGGATTTCGTAAATGTCGAAATCAGACGGGAACAGGGCGCAGGCAATTTCGATACCCAGCGTTTGCAAGGTATGTTCATAGTCAGGATTGCGATCAGTTTTGATACCGCCGCCCGCCGTGGCGCCGCTGGCGGTTTTCTCTGTCACAGTATTGGTTGTCACGGTTTGAGATTTGCCAGCGATACGGGCAGCCCATTTCGTCGTAACGTCACTGCGGCGACTGTGATTACCCTGTGCGCGGGCAGAGGCATCATTGTGCGCATCCAGCCATTCGCCAGTGAATTTCAGCAGGTCAGAAACCTGTGGAACGGCGTCACCGGGTAACCACACTGATTTAGCCGCTTCAACCCATTCTGCAACCGTCAGCCGGTAGGCGTGTTGTAACTGCATCACTTTGGTATTGCGCGCCACCAGTAACAGGTTTTGCGGGTAAGATTCGTCGGTATCCATCGCGAGCGCAGTTACCGCGGCTAAATCCTCTCTGGTGTATTCGCGCTGTGTTCCAAAAATCCATGCGCCGATAACAGCCTGTTCAACGGTAAAATCTTCCAGGGCAATAATGCCGGCCTGCGTGGTTTCAGTTTCAACGACAGGATCAACCGTTGCTGGTGCAGCAGGTTCAACCGTGGTGGAGCCATCGACGCCAGGGATTTTCTCCCAGTTCATTTTGTCGCTGGCAAGCTGGTAGCGCTCACACCAGGCGGAATCAAGCACACCCTCGGGCGGCAGATCGTCAACAACATGGAAATTGGTCACAGCAGGGGAAAAGAAATCCTCCTCACTGAGTCCGGCGTCTTCCATGGCGTTAGCGGCATCGCGAATAACGCGGTTTTCATTAGCGCGCGTTTCCCAGAAAACGTGATCTTTCTGGCCAGCTTTTTTCTTGGCGCGCAGGTATACAAAGAAAGGTTTAAGTGCAGTCATGGCCGATTCCTCAGTGTCTTACAGCGGCGGCAATAATTGCGGACATGACGACAGCAGCCGGATTTTCATCAGAGGCGATTTGAACTGCGTCAACGTCCAGGTTAGTTCTCCAGGCGAACAGGGTGCGAAGGGCGCAGGTAGGGCAATGCTCATTACTTATACGGCCAGCAGAATTGAAAGCTGTTGCGCTGTCATCGATTTTATTAATGCTGATATAACCAATGATTTCACCGGCAGCAGAAATACAGTCAATACGCTGTTCATCTGAATAAAAAACACAGCTGGGTTTTATTTCGACTGCAAAGTTAAGACACATAATTCATTTTCCTTTTCTGATTTCAGAATGTGGATTTCCCTGACGCATGCGCCACGGGATATATTTGTGCTGAGATTTAATTAACCTGCGGTTGCCCGCCTTTGTTTAATACGATTTCTACGCTTTCACTGGTAATGCGAATTTTCTCGATTCCAGAAATTGCATATAAGCCCTTTTCGACGTTGGCAGACGCCAGCCATGATTTCCCGTTGTAGCGGATCAGCGTGCCCGGAAGCACATCACGGCGGGGCAATAAAGCGGTACCGTACATGGTGATCTCCTTACCCTCATTCGCTTGTTGTGGTGACAAACCTCGCTTAAAGCTTTCAGAAATGGTTTTGTTGATGGTGTGCCATGCTGCTGATCTCCATGGTTGCGCTTTTTCACGCTGCATTTCGCACCATCACAAAACCATTTCTGTTTGCCCTTAACGCCGGGTGGCGGAACATTTCTCTGAGCATCCACTGCGGGTTGCTAAGTGATAATGATGTTAGATTAACCTAACAAAGGAGGCAAGCTTAATTTGCTCGTAAAAGCTAACAAGTGAAGTGGGGGTATGTAAGGTTATGTTATTTAGGAATTTTTATTTCTTTTTTTTCTTGATGCGAGCATTTCTTCAAACAGATTATTGAAGTTTTCAACTCTCGCCCTTAGCTGATTGAGTTGTGATTCTTGCTCAGATGCGGGCAAGGCGTCAAAGAGCTCAATCAGTTCGCGATGCGCGGGTAATAAATCTGAGCTTGAGGGCAGGGTTTGTGCAGGAGGTGGGGTTTTATCTTCGTCACCAAATAAGAGCCACGTTGGTGAGCATTGCAATGTTTTAGCCAAGGCAAATAGCCTTTTGCCAGCCGGCTGAGTCTCATCTCTTTCCCATTGGGAAATGGTGACATGAGCTACCCCAGTGCGCTTTGCTGCGTCTCGCTGAGTTAGCTTTAATTCTTTTCTGCGTGCCAGAAGGCGTCGACCTAAAGTTTCATCATTCATAGTTAGGCAATTCTAAATTTTCTTGACTTAGCATTCCCGAGCAAACTATTGTTAGGATTACCTAACAAGAGGGCTTTTTGATGTTTAAAACTCAAGCAATTGATTTCTTTGGTAGCAAAAGCAAATTAGCTAAAGCTGCCGGGGTAAGGCTTCCATCCATTTACAAATGGGGTGAACTAGTTCCAGAAGGTCGCGCTTCCCGGCTGCAGGCCGCATCAGGCGGCGTTCTGAAATACGATCCCGCTATTTATGACCAGCATAAAGCAAATCGACTCAAGGAACTGAATCATGAAAATCAACAATTGCCCTGATATTCAGCTAGTTGCTAAGGAATTAGAAAGCTGGGCGCATGAAGTCGGCTGGAAATATGTCGCTGCAAGCGTTGCTCATCATCGTCCTGATTTTCACGAATCAGCTAACTCACTGTCAGGCCTGCATAACGTAATTCAGACAATAAGACGCGCTTTTCGCGGTAAGTCTGGCCATTACTACGAACAGGCGACAGAGCTTACGCCAGCCGTTCTTGCAGCAATGCCGCCAGACAGACGCGCACGTGTGATTAAGCCTGGTTCGCGTGAATTACGTCTCGCTTGTGTAATTAAAAGATTTTCAGGTTTCGCCTCTACAGCACTACTCGATCCTGATGGCGCCGAAAAAGAAATCGATGAGTTAATTAATTCACTGATGGCTTATCAGCAATTGACCAACCGCCCCAAAGGGGGAGGGGGAGCGTCATGTCTGTTGAACTGATAGTGACCCTAATTACGTTGTTAGCGGCTGTGAATGATTTAGCGTAGCGCCTGACGTTACAAGCAGAGGTATTAATGGCCAATTCCTGGCTCAGGCTCTGGCATGACATGCCAAACGATCCTAAATGGCGGACAATTTCCAGAGTATCTAAACAGCCTGTTTCTCTGGTGCAGGCTGTCTTTCTTCATCTTTTAGTCAGTGCGTCACGCAATGTCACGCGAGGTCACGTTGATGTCACGCCGGAAGATTTAGCGAGCGCACTTGATGTGACAGAAGACGAAATAATTGCAGTTCTTGAGGCGATGCAGGGACGGGTTCTCGACGGAAATTTTGTGTCAGGATGGGATAAAAGACAGGTTATCAGGGAGGACAGTGGAAACTCCTCAACTACCGCCAAAAGCGCGGCAATGCGGAAGCGAGAGCAGAGAGAGAGGCAAAAAGCGGAGGGTAGAAGTCACGACATGTCACAACATGTCACGCAAGAGTCACGGCGTGTCACGACAGATAAAGATAAAGATAAAGATAAAGATAAAAGATCTAAAAACATTATGTCTGGCACTGAACAGGTTCAGCCCCAGACCATTGAACCGGTTTTTATTTCCCTCCCGTTGTCCGATGGAGGGAGTCAATTCGATGTAACCGAAAGCTATCTGCGTGAGCAGATGAATTTATATCCGGGCGTGAATATCGAGCAGGAACTCAGAAACATGCGGGGCTGGCTGGACAGCAATCCTGCCAAACGGAAAACCCAGCGGGGCATTAAACGTTTCATCACCACATGGTTGCAAAACAGCCAGGATAAGCCTCGAGGCTGGCACAGCAGCAGGACGAACGCAGGCAGGGATGTCAACACCATTTCGACACCAGACAGATCCATTCCACCAGGATTCAGAGGGTATGAGCCATGAAAAATATCGTAGCATCAGGAAGCGTGCTGGAAAGGCTGAAAAAATTCATACCGGCTGGCGTTGAACCCAAGTTCCGAACGCCTCAGGAGTGGCAGGTCTGGCAGCTCGAAGAAGGCCGCAAACGTGCTGCCGAAGTGGACAGTGAAAACCGACGCGTCAGGTCAGAAAAGATCCTGGGGCGCTCAGGTATCCAGGAATTACACCGGAGGTGTTCATTTTCAAATTACGAAGTTACCTGCGACGGGCAGCGAACAGCACTCACGATGGCAAAACGGTACGCCCAGAATTTTGGCGAAGGCTTTGGTAGTTTTGTGTTCAGCGGTAAGCCTGGCACAGGAAAAAATCATCTGGCAGCTGCGATTGGAAACCACCTGCTGAAAAAAAACCGTAGCGTGCTGGTGGTTACGATACCGGATTTATCAACGCTGGTGAGGTCAACCTATGACGGCGCTGGCTCAGAGTCAGCTCTTATTGATGATCTGTGCAAAGTGGATTTACTCGTTCTGGATGATGTTGGCGTGCAGCGTGAATCGCGTGCTGAATGGGTACTGCTCAACCAGATTATTGACCGTCGCCTGTCCTCGATGAAACCAGTTGGCATTCTCACCAACCTGAATTACGAAGAAACCGGAAAGGTTCTGGGTGCAAGGGCGATGGATCGCCTGAAAATGGATGGGGGGATCTGGGTAAACTTTGACTGGTCCAGCTTTCGTGCCAGAGTGACCCACCTGCGCGTAGTAAAGTGATTCATGTTAATGCCAGATTTCACAAAGGTTTCATCTTACACACGATTAATAATTCTGGTGCCTGGAATTTATAAAGCGCTTATCACTGTATGAATATACAGCAAAGTCCTGCTATTCTTTAGTCCAGTTAACCGCTGCGCTTACTCCACTTGAGCGCATCGCGCACAGCAAAAAAGAATAACAGGAGAACGCCAATGAACATTCCTGACGAACTGATTGCCGGGCTCAAGGATGCTGATGGGCCGGTGCTGATCAACTTTAAGAGGGGTGTTCCCGTGAGTGGTTTCCTTCTCAGAAAAGGGGAGTTTGTGACAAGTCTGAGGGCCCTACATGAGGCGCGTGAAAGAGCCGGTCTGCCACTTGTGGACTGCGAGGGCAATCCCATATACTAAGCACGGGTCTGAACAGCCCGCTGAGTAACCGCTGTGCCAACGGAGACAACTATGGTACAGCTTCATCTTATAAAAACTTCGCCCACCACGCTTATGGTCGCCAATGCCGAAGCGTGTGAAGTCCTGTCACGTCTAAAAACCGGTGCATGGCTAAACTGTGACATCCGTCAGGCCCGTAATTATCTTTTCCACAAAAAATTTTTTGCGCTGCTGAATCTGGGCTTTGAATACTGGACGCCCACGGCTGGCGCTGTGTCGGAATCCGAAAAATCGTTACTGCGTCAGTACGTCGATTACCTCAGTACGCTGACAGGCCAGCAAAGCGTGTTAAGTGAAACCCTGGACGAATTTCTGTCGCGCACAGGTGCCGATCGCGCTGAGGGTGTGGCGCTGGTTAAGTCGTTCGAAGCGTTCCGTAAATGGGCGGTAATGACGGCCGGATTTTACGATGAATACATTTTGCCCGATGGCACTCAGCGCCGCGAAGCCAGATCGATTTCGTTCGCCAGCATGAAAGAGCACGAATTTCAGGAGGTTTACAAAGCGGTTTTAAATGTCCTCTGGTATCAGATCCTGTTTCGCAAATTCGACAGCCAGCAGGCAGCAGAGAACGCCGCCGCACAGCTGCAGGAGTTTGCAGCATGATCAATATCCGCAGGGAAGCGCGTGGCCGCAATTGCCAGGTGAGAATTCCCGGCATCTGTAATCACAATCCTGGAACCACTGTGCTGGCGCATTACCGCCTTTCCGATTCATGCGGTACCGGAAATAAACCGCCAGACACACAGGGCGCTTTCGCATGTAACGCCTGTCACGATGCCATAGATGGCAGAATTAAAACTGAATTTACCCGAGACGAGCTCCGGCTGTATCACGCAGAGGGAGTTTTTCGCACACAGCAAATACTACTAGATGAAGGAAAATTATGATCTATCCATCAACTACCGGAAAAGCAGACGGAAAAGATTTGCGCTTACGCACCATGGAAAGTGTCTGGCTACAGGGTAAGTTGAAAATGTGGGGGCGCTGGGCGACCTACAGCGATATGCCGGAAGCGGTGAATATGTTTAAGCGCATGCTGTCACGTGGCAAGGTCACCCACGATGATCTTGTTAAGGCTATGCAGAAATTAAGAAAAGCAGGTTTTAGCAATATTGAGCTTGAGCAGTGGATGTTCCAAATGCAGGAAGAAAGTGTTGTCAGCAGCCTGGTATTTTGCAGCAATGAAGAAGGCGCACTGATGGACAGGGTGATCGGCACCACTCTAATTAATACTCCCGGATTACTCAGCATTATCAAGCAACGATATCTTGGGCGCGGAAAAAAACAGTCAGAAATTGCGCGCGGGCTAAACGAGTTTCATCCTGAATTATCGTTTCGCACATGTGAAAGGCGTGTTAGCACATGGCTTAACGCGGCTGAGTATTCGCTCTATATTCCTTTAAATGATGCCTTTAATTTAAATAGTCAAAGATTTAAGTTGCAAGGTGTCGTAAAAAATGGTTGAATTTCGCTATGCTTTGCAAAGCTGTATCAACAAGCAACAGAATTTCAAGACCCGCCATTGTGCGGGTTTTTTCGTTTTGGGTTACATCATCAGAAAAATCAAAAAGTGTGATTTTTTGCAAAAAAAATTGTGTTAGTTGGTTGTAAATTAAATTTGCCCCTTCAAGAGCTAAGCCATTGCGAGTGCCGGAGATAAGCGCCGGGTGGGGCAATTAACAAAGTCTACATACGTAAGCAAGCTATCTGATTAATGACACAATTACTCGCTCTGGTGCGAAATGTGTTAGCCACACATAAAAGCCTTTCAGGGGCTTTTTTTATTTCATGCATTTATCTCTTGATGGTCTTCGCATGCAGAGTTATCTGTATGTCACTTGCGATTTAAAAAGTGAAAAAGACATGACTAATCATGAAGATATGACTGATTCCGCACAGGCAGTTTTACATTTCCTTCCCGCTAAATGGACTTCCACGGAAAAGGTTTCTGATATGACAGGAATCACACGGCCCAGATGCCAGCTTATTTTAACTCAACTGGCTATGGCAGGTCTGGTGGAAGATTTATCGGGGGGCGGAGAGAAGTTCAGGCGCTGCGGATAACCCGCAACATTCAGGCTGTGAAAATGGGCGGCTGGCAGGGTGTTGGAGCACCTTACCAGCCATTCGCTCATGGGTAAGATCATAAGCAAACCGAGGCCCACTGCTTTAGCGCAAAAGCACAGTGAGCCTATCAGAGTAAA
>Ga0308162_1002146_pt1 | contig 13513 bp, 12 predicted proteins | sample PhySR2_FD_201370 | JGI IMG/M metagenome (GOLD analysis project Ga0308162, IMG submission 201370) | Phyllosphere microbial communities from UC Gill Tract Community Farm, Albany, California, United States - DLSLS.R2 | ecosystem: Host-associated > Plants > Phyllosphere > Unclassified | place: USA... | reverse complement strand
CAGATTGCGGCCCATCACTGCCATACCTACAACGCCGATCTGTTGCTTGGACATTACATACTCCTGTCTGTGGTCTCGCATGGTGTTACCCGTAACACCACTTCGTAAGTGATCACTATGTTAACTCAGGATAGCGGATTAAAGGTAATGAATGGTGCGGTAGCACCATTAAATTATGTTAATAAAAATCAACCAGATAGGTTGTTTTGCTAAATAATGCTTCCCAGACTGAAATACACATGAATTTAATAAACACAATCGATAACCTGGCATCAACCTTTGTGAGCATTGATACCTGACTGAGAGTTAAAGTGATGTGATATCGACTACTTTAAAACCTTGTGAATTAGCTACTGCTCCAGTGACCCTTTCGACACTGTGAGCAAGAGTGCCGTCCAGTTGACCCGCCTCAAGTTCGAACTCTTCTTCGTCTAGCAAGTTGCTGGCCAATGGATCGAGGGCATCTTTTCTAAACCAGAACATGGAACCAGCCGGGAAACTGGTTTTGAATGTCTTGAACAATTCGGGAGAATCCATCCGTGCAAAGAGTTTTTCAAGCCAGTATCTGTTACCCAGATTTATTTCAGGAATTGAAAGATCCGTGATTGAATTTCTCGGTGCAATTATTCCGACATCTTCATGTAGCTCAAAATAGTTGATGATTTTTGCAACATGTTCGCGTGCTCCAAGAAGATCCGCGAAAAGGCTTTCACGCCATTGTTGACCATCAACACGATGCGGTGACTTTTTAGTATGAACCTTACAGATATATTTATAACCAAAGCCATCAGCAACTTTGAGCGCCTTAATGAAAGGCCGAATATCTCTCCCCCTATTATCTACCATCACAAAGAAAACATTTTTAAAGGAAGCTTTTATTTTCTCAAGCGTGCTCAGTTTAACATCGCTGCGCATAGTAATGATTAGGTCAAGCTTATCCTGATATTGAGCGATATATTTTTCGACTAATTCGCAAGCCAGGTCTTCATAATAGGCATGTAAAATAACTGCAGACTTAAATCTGGGTTTAAATTCTTGATTCATATCTGAAATAAGCTGGTTATCACAATCATATTTCAAAAGTGAATTACGAAGAATATTAGCTGTAGCATGTAAATAGGCATAGCCATTGTGACGGTCCGGCTCAAGATGCGCACCTTCAGCCCATTCGTTCCAGGCATTGACAAAGACAAGACGCTCTTCAGGTCTGCGATTCATTGTCGTTTTAATTGCGCTATCAAGCCATTTAGCATAGAGCTCAGGTTTTGCATTATAGAAAGAGAAACCCTGAGTAGGTTTTCGGGCTTCATTATCCCATGATGGCATGACTGCTTTGAAACAGGTAAAATTGTCGTTATCAATTTTACCTGCTCTCAACGCCAGCTCTTCATAATCATAAACCCGCCCTGTAAAGTTTTTATTTAACGGCGTAATACTGTCAGTAATATCTTTAGCACCAATCTGATGCGGTGGGAACTCAACAATAGCGTCAAAGTCATAAGGCTGCGGACTTGAAACATCGAATGCATTAACGACAACAAGGTAAAGACCTGGTAATCCATTTTTAATGGCATGCTCACGCCAGCGTTTACCCGTCTCTTTAGCATCTGGAAGTGAACTTGCACGATAAAGAATAAGTAGTGGCTTACCATCTACTTTGATATAGCGCTCATCCTTAAGTGCAGGCATGATGTCATCTAAAAAGGCAATATCATCTTCTGGAGAATGCTTTTGAGAAATCAAAACATCATTTTCCAGACCGTCCCAGCGACGCGTCCAGTTCTCATTAGCCCAGCATAAACAAAAATCAATATCGAGCGATTTATCTTTAAGGAAATTTTGTACAGGCGTTTCCATCAGACGTTTGCCACCAAACCAGTAATGGTGGAAGCAAAAACCATTGACCCCATACTGTTTTGCTAGATCAATTTGCTGGCGCATGACCTGAGGTAAACGTAAATCATAAAAACCGAGTTCGCCGGGTAAGCGTGGCTGTTGATGCCCAAGATATTGCGGCCTTGCTTTAGTCACGTTTGTCCATTCAGTGAAACCTTCACCCCACCACTCATTATTCTCTTTAAATGGATGAAATTGCGGGAGATAGTAGGCGATGACTTTTACCGGTAAATCAACGCCTTCAAGACTATCGAGCGCCTTAGGTACATAATGACTTTGTTCGTTAACTTTCAATGAAGCTTTTTTAAAATCAGTTTTTAGCCAAGCCTCAATCAGCGAAGACCTATCATTGATAGATGTTTCATTAAAGGTATCTGTTGAAGCAGGATTATGAGCATAAATGCCAGGGTTATTATTTTTATAGGCTGACTGTAATCTGCTATAGACAGCTTTAACTCCCTCTTCTTTATAAAGCCTGGAGACCAGTTTAATACGATATTTCAAAAGATCGCGATCTCCGGAAGATAACATCTTTTTTGCAAAACGATAGATTTTCAACGTCAATACCCTTATCTGATTTCAGATTGCCAGTTTAGTATTTATTCAGCGATTTAGCAGACCGACTGAAAAATGAAGCTAATTTCCATGCTCTTGATGAAGTAATTTTCTGTAATTTATCCGTTTTGACTTTAACCTCTTCCGTAAGTTTTTCTTCTCTGAATTTTTGTTCAGCGGCAACGCTAAGAAGGTCGTCGATTTGCTCCTGCAACCTTGAACAGGATTCTTGCGCATCGATCAACTCTTTCTCTTTAATATCTAATAAAGTATTTTTACCAAATATCTCCTCACCTTTCTCCTTGATCTGCTTTTCAACATCCTTAATTTGATTTTCAACATTGGTCACAGTTGAGGAGAGATCCTGATTTGTATGATAAACTCTGGCAAGTTCACTTTTATAATCATTTAAGAAGTCACGAACAACAAAAAACGAATTTTTATAGCGTTCAAAAAGATCGTTAGTGTCAACGTTTACTACTTGCGAAACTAGAGCAACCTCTTGTTTTAAGTATTCGTTAAAATGCTCTTCAGTCAGTTCTGGGAAGATTTCCGTTACTATAATTTTAGTAGTGGTAAATATATTAGAATCTGATAGCTCTTTTGTAGGAGCAATGGAGGTTACTCGCAATAGAGAGTTGAATACGCCTCTGAAAACCAGATAGGAAAGCATTAATGGCTTATCAGAGCTTAATTCTAAATCGAAAATCTCGTAGCCTTGCTCAGTTTTAATAATATTAAATGGAGTTGCGTCCAGGTATTCTGGTGGAAGCTCAGTGTTCCATTTCCAGGAATCCGCATCCTTTCCAGTGACGAGTGCTTTACTGATCCACAGCCTTGCCCATTCAGTCACGCTGCTTAATTGCCACCCATGTTTATTAATAATATTTACCAAGCTTAGCCACAGACTTTCGCCTTGATAGAATGGCTCTTCATTAATAAATTCACCTGATATTTTGTAACTTTCAGTCTTATAATTACCATCAACCTCAAGAAACTTAATTTTCTTTTGGCTGTCATTAATTCTGGCATCAGAATAATACCAAGCCAACGTATTATCGCTTTCGTGACTTAACTCTGATGTCGATGCAATCATAAGAAATGAATTTGACAAATCTGAAGCAAGCTTATTATTCCAGATTGTTTTTGTTGACTCTTCTAATGAGAATGTATACGAATCTGGTGCCTGTGCATCTTTATGATGTACTTCACTCACCAAAGGATAAATTATTGAACTGCGCTCTTGATGACCATATGGAGTAATAACTAAAGTTGGCAGTTTGTAGTCAGGAAAAGGAAGAAATTCCTCAATATTGCTGAATCCTACTTTTTTCATCATTTGGATAAGTTCAACTCTACCAAAGGTGCGTACACCATTATTATGGTAAGCATTATTAATACCTACCATTGGTATTCCCAAATGATCTTCCTTGGCTCCAGCTAAATATTTCATGCCGAGTTGGTTTTCGATTGCTACAAATAAAGAACCATCGGATTTCAATCTTTTCTTGCAGAACGACAAAAGTGATAATTGTCCTTCATGGCCCAGGAAACACTGGGCATATTCGAGAACGCCAATCAATAATACGTAATCAAATTCACCTATATCCGGAATTTTATCGCTAGGACAATTGATTACAGTAACATTTGATAGATCCTTGCAACGGTTGCGTGTTATAGATGCTCTTCTTTTACTACCTTCTATGGCAATAACTTCTGCGCCAGCTTCAGCTATGAAACGCGTTATCGCACCACAACCACATCCAATCTCCAGAACACGTTTGCCTTTGAACTTTTTCCCAAATGGCCTCAGTAAGTTAGATCTTTTTGAAGTTAAATGATACTGTGAAGGCCAGTCTTTTATATATCCAGCAAGTTCCTGCGAAAGTACGGAACAGTCCTGAGACTTTGTGACAACGTCCAGAATATAGTTTTCATGATAATCGCCGTCATTATAATTGAATTCCTGCTGATCTTTTTCGGCCCAGATATTGATTTCAGAGTCATAAACGAAATCAGATGATAACAATACTGTTGAAAGTTTTTCTTTATTCACAGTTAATCGAAGCCTCTAAATTTACCAGACCTAAAAACTCTGGGGTAGGTTCTACTGTAATATGAATTGAATCATATCTCCGATCGTGCGGAACTACCTCTCCTGATGTATCATAACTGGCAAGGCCAATCGAAATAAAATAGTCACCCTGGAAAAGACGCATTGGCATTTCAGTATTAACGGTATATGACTTTCCTTCCTCTCCAGCTTCAATGAAAGGCGCTTCTAATATATTGGTATTAGTGTTATAAATTGTTACCCCATCTTTAGTTTTTACAGCAAAACCAAAAATAGGCCTGAAAATAGTTGAGTTGAACTTAACAAGAAACTTAAGCTTGATATTTCCATTGCCCGACACGCTGAAGGGATAAAGATTCTCACCCTGAACAAGTGAAAAGTCCTGAATCTCAGCAGCTCTGTCGCCCCAGCGAAATTCATTAGGATTATAGTTATTGCGATTTTCGAATCCGTTTTCTTCTAGAGTAACGACAGGCTCAATCTCCTGACTTACGTTAAACCTTTCAGTCTGGTCTTTTTCAATTTTACTAGCTGATTTAAGATGGTTATCCTCTTTAATTCGCTTCGCATTTGCTGAGGATGACTTTCCAAAGAGTAGATCCAGATATTTATTAACAATATCTTTTGGGGCACCGTTGCCTACAATCGAACCATCATTAAGTAGTATAGCTTTATCACAATGCGTAATAATCTGTTCAGTAGCATGGGATACAAAAAGAATGGATGTACCATCATTTTTAAGTTGTTTCAGTCTGGCAAAACATTTTGCCTGAAATTTAGCATCTCCAACAGCTAATGCCTCATCAACGATTAATATCTCAGGATCTATTTGCGCCTGTACAGCAAATGCAAGACGAACCATCATTCCGCTTGAATAAGTCTTCACCGGATTATTAATAAAGTGACCAATATCGGCAAAAGACAAGATATCATCTAACTTACTATCGATCTCTTCTTTAGTCAGACCTAAAAGCGCGCCGTTCAGATAAACATTTTCACGTCCGGTAAAGTCACCATTAAAACCAGCACCTAATTCAAGTAAGGCAGCAACGCGACCTTGAATATTGACTGATCCCTGGGTAGGGGATAATGTACCTGCAATAATCTGCAATAAGGTTGATTTACCAGAGCCATTCCGTCCGACCACACCCAGCGTTTCGCCTTTAGGTAAATTAAAACTTATATCCTGAAGTGCCCAAAATTCTTCATGGTATACACGAGGTACTTTGCCTAGTTTACGTTCAATATTAGGTACGATAAATTGCTTAAGTCTTCTGACAGGACTATCGAAGACCTGATAGCATTTGCTAACATCGATTATTTCTAATGCATTGTCTTTAGATAACATCAGCAAATCCCTTACGTGTTTTCTGGAACCAGAAGTAGCTTAGCCATAATATTACTGTTGAAACACAACCATATATTAACAATCCGTTAAAATCTGGCATTCTACCCCAGATAACAACTTCCCGAGTTTGCTCAATTATGAATGTCAATGGATTAGATAATATGATGACCTGATATTTCTGAGGTACAGAAGACAGTGGATAAAACACAGGGGAAAGGAAAAGTATTACCGTAATTAACAACGTTATAAACTGTCCTAGATCCCGAATAAATACGCCCAGCGAAGAAATCAAAAAACTCAAAGCCAGTACTAAAATCAATACGGGAATAAATACAACAGGAAGCAGCACCACAGTCCAGTGGATATAACCATTCGCAAAAGTAAATGCAAGTAATAGCACAAAAATATTGATTAACGCCTGAAAGCAAGCGGACAACAATGCTATTACCGGAAAAGAATCAAGTGGAAAAACCACCTTTTTGACATAATTAGCATTATTAAGTATTAATGTGGGTGATTTAGTCAACACTTCACCAAATATCCCATGCACAATAAGTCCCGCGAAAAGAATAATAGCAAACTGTGCTTTTGACTCATTTGCGGCAGCGTTTCCCCAGCGAGCATTAAATACTTCGGAAAAAACAAGCGTATAAACAGCCAACATAAAAACAGGGTTTATGAAAGACCAGAAAATGCCCATTACTGAGCCTTTATATCTGCTTATTACATCGCGCTTGGTCATTTCGAAAATAATATGTCTATTAATATAGGTATTCTTGCATAACGACCACAGCGAAGTATCGTGTTTAGTATTCTGCTGCAAAATTTCACCTTTTTACGAATAAATTTATCTATCGATTATAATTTCTTCAGGACAATGGCAACATATAGACCTAACGTACCTAATAAAGTCTGACGGTACATGCCTAACTTTCTGAATACATACAGTCTTTTAAATAAATTACTATTCCTGGCCACATTAAAGCTTTCAAGAATAAATCTATTCTCCGGGGTGATATTTACGTCTGCTTTATTCAAAGCGTAGATATTGGAATCTATCCACATCTTAAAATGCCCGTCCATAAGACCCGAAATGCGTTTAAATCTGGCCAGCCAGCCTAGATTCGAGCCAACAATATTATTAGTATGTTGCCGATAATTAATTGATGGTTTCGGATCGTAGAAAATATTACCACCTATTGCTGTAATAACTATATATATCCACCAATCGTGAGATATAATTCTTACATCTATGGGGGTTTTATTAATAATATTTCTACCTGCCCGATTTAAGATCATCGTATTGCCGCCAGCTATACTTTGGATAAGGGCATTTTTGAACGATGGCGGCTTACTGAATAGGGGAGACTCACCCAAATGATGACCATTCTCATCGACCAATGAAGTTCGTCCACAATAAACTGAAGGAACATTATGTTTATAACCAGATAAAACTGATATGCTCCTTGATAATTTGTCTGGCATCCATTCATCATCCTGATCGCTGAATGCATAATAATCAAAAGCATCACCACATTTTTCCAGCAACGATATAAAATTCCAGGCAAATCCTTTGCCTGGACCATCGATTATGACAAAACGCTCACGGCCTAACTTCTCCTGATAATATTTCAATATATCAAGAGTTCCGTCAGTTGATCCATCATCCGAAACAAATACCGTCCATTCGGTTTCAGTCTGATTTATAATTGAATCAATTTGCTGTCTTATATATTGACTGCCATTGTAAGAGCATAAAAGGACTGCGGTACGCGTTTTTCTATCCATCTCAATTGAAAGTTTCTGCGTTATTGAGCAATACGCCATCTTTATCTTTGCCAGACAAAGTCATTTCTTCAACTTCAGGCCATTCAATATTTATCTGCGGATCATTCCACAAAATGCTTCTTTCTGACTGTGGCGCATAATAATTTGTGGTTTTATAAATAAACTGTACACGATCCGAAAGTGTGATGAAACCATGAGCAAAGCCTTCTGGAATCCAGAGCTGACGGTTGTTTTCAGCGCTTAAATGTACGCCGACCCATTGTCCAAATGTTTCTGATGAACGTCTGATATCTACAGCTACATCAAATACTTCCCCTTCAACGCAGCGCACAAGTTTACCCTGGGCATGAGGGGCAAGTTGGTAATGAAGGCCTCTCAACACGCCTTTTTTGGACATTGAGTGATTGTCCTGAACAAAGTCGACATGTCGACCAACGGCATTATCAAAAATTGACTGATTGAAGCTTTCCAGGAAAAAACCACGCTCATCACCAAATACTTTAGGCTCAATGATCTTTACATCAGGAATTTTAGTATCAACAATATTCATTATAAACGTCCTTCAACCAGCGCCATCAGATATTTGCCGTATTCATTTTTAAGATATGGCTTAGCGAGTTCCTGCAATTGCTCTTTATTAATGAAACCCATTCTGAATGCGATCTCTTCCGGGCAGGCAACTTTTAAACCCTGACGTGATTCAATCGTCTGGATAAAATTGTTCGCTTCCATCAGGCTCTGGTGCGTTCCGGTATCAAGCCAGGCATGCCCGCGGCCCATGATGGAAACAGAAAGCTTACCCTGCTCCATGTAGATACGGTTGATGTCCGTAATCTCAAGTTCACCACGTGGTGATGGCGCAAGATTTTTAGCCATTTCTACAACACTGTTGTCATAGAAATAAAGACCGGTCACCGCATAGTTGCTGCGTGGATGTTCAGGTTTTTCTACCAATGAAATTGCTTTGCCTTCGCTGTCGAATTCCACAACGCCATAACGCTCAGGATCGGTAACATGATAAGCAAATACGGTTGCCCCATCATCTTTCATCGATGCGGCTTCAAGTTGCTTGTAGAGGTCGTGACCATAGAAAATATTGTCGCCAAGGATGAGCGCGACTGAGTCGTCACCTATAAACTCTTCACCAATGATAAACGCCTGCGCCAGGCCATCCGGGCTTGGTTGTACTTTATACTGAATTGAGATGCCCCATTGGGAACCATCACCTAACAGGCTCTCAAAGCGCGGTGTGTCCTGCGGTGTACTAATGATCAGGATATCGTTGATTCCTGCCAGCATTAGCGTACTGAGCGGATAGTAAATCATTGGCTTGTCGTAAACCGGCAGCAACTGCTTGCTGACTGCCATCGTTACCGGATAGAGGCGTGTTCCTGAGCCACCAGCGAGAATAATGCCTTTATTCTTTTTCACAATTTCACCTTAAATGGTCAGGCCGCTATTGCGGCCTGTTTCGATTAAATAAGCGTTTCGAGCAACATACGTTCAACGCCGACCGTCCAGTCGGGCAGGTTCAGACCAAAGGTCTGCTGAAATTTCTCTGTATTGAGTCTTGAGTTTGCAGGACGTTTAGCCGGTGTAGGGAATGCACTGGTTGAAACAGCATTGATCGTCTGCACCTGCAGTTCGACACCCTGTGCTTTCGCAAACTCTATGACTTTAGTGGCATAGGCATGCCAGGTCGTCTCACCTGCTGCAATGAGGTGATACAGGCCTGCGACATTGCTATTTTCCAGAGCCACTCTGATTGCATGAGCCGTGCAGTCAGCAATAAGCTCAGCGCCGGTAGGTGCACCAAACTGATCGTTTATTACTGACAGGGATTCCCGGTCTTTTGCCAGTTTCAGCATTGTTTTGGCAAAGTTGTTACCCTTCGCGGCATAGACCCAACTGGTGCGAAAAATCAGGTATTTCGTCATATTGCTGACAATAGCCTGCTCTCCTTCCAGCTTGGTCTGACCGTAGGTGTTAAGCGGCGCAGTAGCATCGTCTTCGCGCCATGGTTGATTACCAGAGCCGTCAAAAACATAGTCGGTAGAGTAATGGATTAACCATGCCCCTGTCTCTTCGGCGACTGCAGCCAAAGCTTCAATAGAAGTAGCGTTAATCAGCCGAGCTTTATTCTGCTCTGATTCCGCTTTATCCACCGCAGTGTAAGCGGTGGCATTAACGATAACCGCTGGCTTAATTTTGCGAACCGTTTCAGCAACGCCTTCAGGATTTTCAAAATCACCGCAGTAGTCACGGGAATGACGATCGACCACGATTAAATTGCCTAACGGCGCAAGCGCACGCTGCAATTCCCAGCCGACCTGTCCGTTTTTACCAAACAGCAAAATATCCATTAGCTACGCTTCTCGTAGTTCTGTTCGATCCAGTTCTGATAGGCACCGCTCTTCACATGCTCAACCCACTGAGAATTATTGAGGTACCATTCAACGGTTTTCTTCAGACCCGTTTCAAAGGTCTCTTCCGGTTTCCAGCCAAGATCTTTCTCAATCTTAGCGGCATCAATCGCGTAGCGGCGATCATGTCCCGGACGGTCCTGAACATAGGTGATTTGATCGCTGTACGAGGTTGCTTTGGGACGCAGCTGATCCAGCAGTTCGCAGACTTTCAACACAACATCGATATTTTTCTTTTCGTTATGACCACCGATGTTATAGGTAGTGCCCGTCTCTGCATTTTTAACCACGGTATAGAGCGCGCGCGCGTGATCTTCAACATAGAGCCAGTCACGTATCTGGTCGCCCTTGCCATAGATTGGCAGTGGTTTACCTTCCAGCGCATTGCTGATGATCAGTGGAATGAGTTTTTCCGGGAAATGATAAGGACCGTAGTTGTTTGAGCAGTTGGTTACAATAACCGGCAATTTATAGGTGCGGCCCCAGGCGCGAACCAGATGATCGCTGGCTGCTTTTGTTGAGGAGTAGGGACTGCTCGGGGCATAAGGGGTCTCTTCGGTAAACAGCGGTAAATCGCCGTCCATCTCATCCGGATGCGGTAGATCACCATACACTTCGTCAGTAGAAATATGGTGGAAACGAAATGCCGCTTTACGTTCTTCAGGCAATGCGCTCCAGTACTGGCGGCTCGCCTCTAACAGAGCATAGGTGCCTACCACGTTAGTCTGAACAAACTCAGCCGGACCGGTGATCGAGCGGTCTACATGACTTTCAGCGGCCAGATGCATGATAGCATCCGGCTGAAATTCATTTAATGCTGCAGAAATCGCCTGACCGTCGCAAATATCGATCTGCTTAAAGGTGTAGCGTGGGTCGCTGCTGACCTCTTTTAAAGACTCAAGATTGCCTGCATAGGTAAGTTTATCAACGTTTATGACTTCATCATTTGTATTGTTGATAACATGACGTACAACCGCCGAACCGATAAAACCTGCACCACCAGTGATAAGAATCTTCATAACGTGTTTATTCCTGACAAGCTATCTGAGGCATGGACGCCTGAATGAAAAGCAGACAATCATACGCGTTTTCAGAGCACGCTACCGCCCCTGGGTTACAGCCCCCACAATGCTGATTATCTTTGACCGAATGAGTATGCTGACAACATGAACCCGACAGATGTTCAGCATTCAGTTGATTGATATCACTTTATTAATGAAATTAGTTAAGTGGGTTTATCATTCAACAATCGCAAATTCTATCACTCAGGTATAGCTATTACGAATAAAATGCGATTATGCCTTGGGTGTTAGTTCAACTAATGAGCATTTTTATGGCGTAGGGGATGGTTGCTGATGCGTCAGGATGATGCAATCAGAATAGTGGGAAAGGACTGGTAAGATAATTCAAATCAAATATAAGAAAGGCGAACCTGAGTTCGCCTTTCTTTTCAATTACCGAAACCCATCCGGGTTCTTACTCTGCCAGTTCCACGTATCGCGCATCATCTCATCGATTCCGCGCGTCACGCGCCAGTCGAGCTCGCTGTTCGCCAGTGATGCATCGGCCCAGAACGCAGGCAGGTCACCGTCACGGCGTGGCTTGATCTCAAACGGGATCGCCTTACCGGACGCCTTCTCGAATGCCTTAATCATCTCCAGCACGGAGAAGCCTTTGCCGCCGCCCAGGTTGAAGGCGGTGTAGCCTTCCACTTTGCTCAGGTGATCCAGCGCTTTCAGGTGCCCTTCCGCCAGGTCAACCACGTGGATGTAGTCACGCAGGCAGGTTCCGTCTGGCGTATCGTAATCGCCACCAAACACGCCCAGCTTCTCCAGACGACCAATCGCGACCTGCGCGATGTAGGGCAGCAGGTTATTCGGGATGCCGGTCGGGTCTTCACCGATTTCGCCAGACTCGTGCGCGCCAACCGGGTTGAAGTAACGCAGGGCAATCGCTTTGAACTTCGGTTCTGCTTTAGCGAAGTCGCGCATGACGAATTCGGTCATCAGCTTTGAGGTACCGTACGGACTGGTGGTGCCGCCAATTGGCGTAGTCTCAACGTAAGGAACCGGTGCATCTGCGCCATAGACGGTCGCTGATGAGCTGAAGATAAAGTTCCAGACGCCGGCATTACGCATCTCTTCCAGCAGTACCACTGTGCCCGCGACGTTGTTCTCGTAGTACTCCAGCGGCATACGCGTAGATTCACCGACTGCTTTAAGCGCAGCGAAGTGGATTACGGCTGAAATGCTGTTGGATGCAAACAGGTCACGCAGACAGGCGCGGTCACGGATATCGCCCTCGACGAAGGTCGCTTTCTTACCCGCCAGTTTCTCCACGCGGTTAATGGCTTCGCGTGAGGCGTTGCAGAGGTTATCCAGAACCACAACATCATCACCGCGCTGCAACAGCGCCAGTACCGTATGGGAGCCGATATAGCCTGCTCCACCCGTTACTAAAATTGCCATGTGAGCTCCTTTCAATCTGCCGCGCATGACGCGGCGATTTAATTACTTTTGTTTTGCGAGAATCGTCTGGATAGCTTCGCGGAAATCGCGACCCTGCGCGTTGTTGCGCAGTCCGTAAGAGACGAACGCCTGCATGTAACCCAGTTTACGACCGCAGTCGAAACTGTGACCGGTCAGCAGAGAGACATCAACCGTTTTGTGCTTACTCAGGCTGGCGATCGCATCGGTCAGCTGGATACGGCCCCAGGCGCCTGGCTCCGTGCGTTCCAGTTCTGCCCAGATATCAGCAGAAAGGACATAGCGGCCAACCGCGGCCAGGTCAGAGTTCAGTCCGGTGGTATCTTCAGGCTTCTCAACGAAATCGGTAATGGTGCTGATGTCGCCAGGATGATCAATCGGCTCTGCAGTGGTGATTACCGAGTACTCAGTGAGATTGGACGCGGGCATATGTTGCGCCAGGACCTGGCTGTGGCCGGTCTCTTCAAAACGGGCAACCATCGCAGCGAGGTTATAACGCATGTGGTCAGCCGTTGAGTCATCCAGCAGAACGTCTGGCAGTACGACCACGAACGGGTTATCACCGATCATCGGACGGGCACAGAGAATCGAGTGGCCCAGGCCCAGCGGCTGTGCCTGACGCACGTTCATGATGGTGACGCCTGGCGGGCAGATAGACTGCACTTCGCTCAGCAGCTGACGCTTCACGCGCGCTTCCAGCAGCGCTTCGAGTTCATAAGTGGTGTCGAAGTGGTTTTCTACGGCATTTTTCGATGCATGCGTGACCAGCACAATCTCTTTAATACCCGCGGCAACACACTCGTCAATGATGTACTGAATCATCGGTTTGTCGACGACAGGCAGCATCTCTTTCGGAATGGCTTTAGTCGCAGGGAGCATATGCATACCGAGGCCCGCAACCGGGATTACTGCTTTAAGCTTGGTCATATTTATTCCGTTTAAT
>Ga0308162_1002144_pt1 | contig 13528 bp, 12 predicted proteins | sample PhySR2_FD_201370 | JGI IMG/M metagenome (GOLD analysis project Ga0308162, IMG submission 201370) | Phyllosphere microbial communities from UC Gill Tract Community Farm, Albany, California, United States - DLSLS.R2 | ecosystem: Host-associated > Plants > Phyllosphere > Unclassified | place: USA... | reverse complement strand
AAAATTTTTGGCCACATAAAAAATTTTCCGGCGAGAGGCTTCAGCCGTCCCTGGACAGCCAGGCGGTTTGTGCTTGTCTCAGCCCCGGCGAAAGGACTCAGACGGGCGAAACAACCCATGAGGAAAGGAGGAACCCGCCGCAACGGCGTGACGCGCGGGCGCGAAACAGCGTTGCCCCTTACATCCCGCCGTGTGTGGTGGCGGGATGCATGGAGCGCCGTTTACGGCGTGACTGAGCGGCGCAGCCGGAACGGCTGCTGTGAGCGGAAGGTGTTGCGTCAGGATGGAAACCCGCTGCCCCGGAACGGGGCCGGGCAGAGACGGCCTGCCGGCTCTGTGCGAAGCATGACAGCCGACAGGACGCCCGGGATAACGGACTTTTTATGATTAATCGGCGATACACCGAAGAAAGGATTTCAGAAGCCTTCAAATGAATGAATATTTATGCTAATAAATAACATAAATAAACAAAATAGGAGGATTGAACATGTCAGTAACACGTCCCGTCGCCGCTCAGTTTGAGGCTTACAATAAACACGATATTAATGCCTTCGTTAATTGCTTTTCTGAGGATTTCAGAGGCTATCGCATGCCCGCCGAAATGCCCTCAACGATCGGAAAATCAGCGCTGCGTGAGTTTTACATAAATAATCGCTTCAATAATGCGAAACTCAGGGCAGAACTTATTTCAAGAACGGTGCTGGGTAACAAAGTGTTTGATCACGAATTCATTCATGGCATTTCACCCACTCCCCTTGAAAGCATTGCCGTTTTCGAAATTACTGATGACCTTATCTCCACTGCATGGTTTTACTTTCCATGATATTTGCCACGATGTCGTTACAGGCAGAAAGATGGGAGTCGCGCCGTCAGGCGCGCCTCATTCCTTTCTGCTGCCGCAGGCGCGGTTCACCCAGGCGGCGCAGCCCGGCGGCGTGGTACTCATCAAGCAGCTCGATCCCTATCCAGCGGCGGCCGCACTGGTCCGCGGCGACGCAGGTCGAACCTGAACCGGCAAACGGGTCCAGAATTAAATCCCCAGGCTTCGTGAAGGTTTCGATAAGCGGCTGCAACACGCTCACCGGCTTTTCGGTCGGGTGGTGCCGGTTGCCCGTGTACTGCAGGGCATTACGTCAGGTAAGGGTTTTGCCGGCAGCGGCGGGCGCCCTTTGGCCAGCAGGTAGGCGTTTTCATGCTGATAACCGACAAACGCCGATTGCGAAGCGTAGGTTTTGGTGAAGACGAGGTGCCCGACGACGCGGAAGCCCGCCGATTTCCACGCCTGCATAAAGACGTCCACGCGGTTCCAGCCGTAGAAACTCACCGCCAGGCTGTTGTTTTTGAGCACGCGGAACATTTGCTGGCTGGCCGGCAGCACCCACTCGTCGTTTACGTCGCCCGCGATCGTACGGCCGGAGCGATCTTTAAAGCCGACAAGGTATGGGGGGTCGGTCAGAATGAAGTCGATGCTGTTATCCGGAAAGCCGGCCATGATCTCTACGCTATCGCCACGCATGAATCGGGACATAGTTATGCTCCTCAGTATCAGGGGGCACCCCTGTGGTGCCGTGACCACCACAAAGACGGGCGTAAAGCGGAGCAGGCAGGGGCGGACGCGCAAGCCGCACGCGCCGCCGAAGCGGACTGAATGTCCCGCGCATGGCGGGGAACGGGTGAGCAGGACGGTGAAGCTTACCTTGCAGGCGAAGCGGCCCGGCTACAGTGAGGGCACGGCACTTTATCCCTGCCGGTTTCCGGCCGCAGGACGGGGAGCGGCAAAAGAAGCGGAGCGAAGCGACTTCCTTATCCCTTAAAGATGAGATGCCGCCGGTCGGGGCGGCATCGGGTGAAAATGTCAGGGCCAGTAGCCTTCCAGGCGGTTGCCTTCACGATCATAGATGACAGGTATCGGTTTACTCTGTTCAGGACAGCCACTTCACAAGCCATGAGTGGCAGTCGTTCCTGAAATCACTCGGTCTTGAAGGCAGCAGGAGCCGTCGCGGTAACTGCCACGACAATCTGGTTACGGAAGGATTTTCAAACTACTGGACTTGAACCTGTCAATAAAAAGATCCACATAATGCAGTAATGCACCGTAGTGATATTTTTGATTATATCGAAAAGTTTATAACTGCACGCGTCGGCATGGTTCGGGCAGTCAGATGCAAGATTTTGGATAAAAAACCAAAATTATCAACGATTAGAAAGTGACTGGCTTATTTATGGAAATTGAGTGGTTCAGTCCATGACAGTGGACATGGCAGGAAACGCTGGCAGCCATAGAAGAATACCTCAATGAAAGTGAGCATCTCGCATGGACAATACAGGAACTGTATTTTTATCCTGTACTCTGCTGATGTCTGCATCAGCCAGTATCCCGGCGCGATACTGGCCGGGATACTGTAATAATCAGAATGTGATCCAGCTACTGTCTGTGCTTTCAGAAGTCTGTTTCTGTGTCGTGGATACAGATGTCACGGCTGGCCGGGCTGCTGCGGCCGGATGTGTCGGTGCGGTAAGCGTAAACACTGACACTGACTGAAGCAGCTGGGCAGCCTGCTCCTGAAGGCTCTGTGACGCAGAGGCCGACTCTTCAACGAGCGAGGCGTTCTGCTGAGTCACTCCGTCCATCTCTGTCACTGCAATCCCTACCTGTTCTATGCCGCGCGCCTGCTCGGCGCTGGCCGCAGTGATTTCCTCAACGGTATCCGCCAACTGACCTACAGAGGAAACGATGTCGGACATAGCCACTGCTGAGCGCTCAACCAGCGCCCTGCCTGCGCTGACGCTTTCAGCATTAGCCTCAATCAACTGCCGGATTTCGCCCGCCGCTGTGGCGCTGCGCTGAGCCAGCGTACGCACTTCACCTGCAACCACGGCAAAGCCCCGCCCCTGCTCACCTGCCCGCGCCGCTTCCACGGCGGCATTTAACGCCAGGATATTGGTCTGGAAAGCAATACTGTCGATGACCGAGGTAATGTCGGCAATCCGGGAGGAGCTTTCGCCAATGGTCTTCATGGTGGCGGTGATGTCTGTGGTGATGTCACTGCCTTTGCTGGCCACGTCGCGCACGTTCACGGCCAGACGGGATGCCTGGATCGCGTTATCAGCGTTGTTTCTGACCGTCACGCTGAGCTCGCTCATGGTAGCCGCAGTCTGCTCCAGTGCACTGGCCTGCTCCTCGGTGCGCTGGGACAGGTCGGTGTTGCCCTGAGCTATCTGCAGGCTGGCCGTGGATACACTTTCGGCATTTCCACGTACGGTGCTGACGGTATGCACCAGCGAATCCTGCATGTCACTCACCGCCTGAAGTAGCCTGCCGGTCTCATCGCGCCCCCGAACCGGGACTGAAGCGCTCAGGTCGCCAAGAGCAATACGCTGCGCCGCCAGCAGTGCCACGTTAAGCGGGCGCGTGATACTCCGGGTGATGACCCAGGCCAGTGCTAACGCCAGAAGAATGGCCGTGGCGCTAAGCGCAGCGAGCAGAAGCGTCGCATTATGCCGCTGAGCCACCGCCGCGCTGCCGGCATTCTGCATCATGACTTCCTGATATTTCACCATGTCTTTAAGCGCATTCATGTAGTCCACCTGCGTCTGGTACCGCGGCCCCAGCAGGAGATGCGTGGCCTCATCACGGTTGCCCGCCTGCGCGAGAGCAACCACATCTTGAGAATATGACTGATACTGACTTCCGGTACGCCTGATTTCCGCAATCAGTTCACGGCCCCGGGGGGTTTTAAGCAGACTGTCAATCAGGTCTATGGCACCCGCAGTTTTGTCGCGCACGTTGTCATACTCTTTTTTGAACGCGGCCCTTCGGATTGGGTCGTCAGCAAGAATGACGTTGCGAACCAGCCGGCTCATGTCAGTAGAGTAGTAACGAAGATTAGTAGCCGCAGAGGCCTTTTGATAGCGGCTGCCAGCCAGGGTTTCTGCCGTATCACCCAGCGATACTATGCGCGAAAAACCTGTCAGGGCGATAATAAACAGGAGAAGAAGGATGAAGCCAAACGCTGCGCTGAGGCGCACGCCGATTCTGATATTGTTCATTAAACTCTCATTGATAAGTGCTGCGTAATTAAAAGGAGCGAAAGCTCGGTTGTGGTCAAAATTTAAATTTTTCTTTAATAAACAGGTCTCAGTGAACATAAAATTTGTAAGGCAACGATATTATTTTTCAGAGACCTGATAACCAACCCAGAAAATCCGAGTCTCCGCATTTAAGAAACTCCGGCAATATATTCCGGTTAATTCGACTTCATAATGGTGAGAAAAACGAGTTCAGTCATATATCTATCTGGTTTTTCAATACCGTCGCTTAGCAGGCTTCGCAGCAGCCATGCATCTGTATATGCAACAACAGCATCAGCCTGACCTGAACTTATACCGAAGCGGTCCTGTAAAATTAAACTGTGCGTATGAACCCACTGCATAGCACTCTCTCTCAATCGTGGGCGGCTAACCGCTGCAACAAACAGTTCATACTCTCTCAAAAGCCGCGTGTGCTGTTGCAGTGTCCAGAAAAGAAACTCTGTTAACTGAACTTCGGGCGCGTCAGATGTCCTTTCGCCAAACCAGTTCAAAGTCTGTGATTTAAAATTATCGATAGCATTTCTCACGACAGCATCATGCAAATCATCAAGTATTCTGAAATGCCAGGTAACAGTGCCGGGTGAAATATCCAGTTCAGTGGCAACGGCTCTTTGTGTACAAGCGTGAAGCCCTTCATTCCTGATTATTTCGGATGCGGCTTCCAGGATCAGCTCTCGGGTGTGCTCGCCTTTCGCACGCGAAGCACGTTCACGTTTATTTCTGCCGACGTTCACCATGCAGTTTCTCCACACACATAATTACTGTTGACCACAATGGGCCTTGTGACTGAATCAGATGAATTTATCTTAAGTGACTGACCGAATGAACCTTGCAAAAGGTTGCTGCAAAATTTCTAAAACCGACGAATTTGTACTATTGCAGATTTCATTCAGGTCAATTTTCAAAAAAGTTTCGCGGATTCATGAACTGCTCTGAGTAATTAAAAATTATTTTAGTGGTTCGACATTGCCTGCATTTTTCTATACGGATGTGGACCCAAAACCAGGTATTACGTAAGCTTATGATTTAATATAAAAACTCCACCTGACTATCTGGCTTGCCCTCTACTGTAATACATACAGGTCCATAAAAACGCTGCCCACTACGGAGTCAATCCCTGCAGCATCCGTAAGGAGTGCAACCACCATTCAAACTGTAGAAAAGGTGGATGTAAGCATCTGTTTACAACATTTAATTTAATTAATTACGCATAACAAACTTACCTTATCACATCACCCAAACAATAAAATCACCTGCCGCTGACAGACTCATTCAAATTTACTGACAAGCTAAGAGAAGGCAGCCTATCGTGCAGTGTACGATTAATAGAGCATTAAACTTTTTTAATAAAAATATTACCCTCATCAACAATGTGCATCACTAATAATCACTCAAACACGCAGCTATTTCATGTCAAGCATTTTATCCTCAGGCTAAATAAAAGAATGTAAATCAGATTAAAAAATAAAAAAACAGAAAGTCCGAGCGCAAAAATAAAAAATATTTCTTCCAAGGCATAATGTTTACGTTATGTTTAACCGATACATTGGGTGTTAATAAAGCTACCTTTTACAAATTCCTTATGAGGATGGATTAATGACGATCACAAAGCGGCTAGCATTGGCTTTCTCGACTCTCTCGGTTACGTTTATAGCTCTATCTTTAACGGCTGTAATAGTTTTAACGGGATTTCAGACCAGGTTCCAGTATGTACAGGAAAATACCATTCCTTCGGTCGCAATACTTGATGACATGATCATTGACAGCAACGCTCTTTTGATTTCACTCTACAGGCACCAGAGTTCTAAAAGCCTTGAAGAGCAGTCGGAGTTAGAGAAAGAAATAGAAAATAAAATTAATGATATAAGAATCAGTAACCAAAAATATTTTGATAATTATCTGTCTAATAGCCAGGATGAAAAGCTAAGCAGGCATGCATTTGTCGTCATTAAAGAAATACAGGAGAAGCTCCATAATTTCGTGGAGGGTTCAAGAGCACAGGATGACAGCATTACATTACCTGCACTTCAGAATTCCGTCGGTATTGGTGAGTCTATTCGCAGCCTTATTGCAGGATACAAAGAACAACGTAAAGTAAACATTGACATTAGCAACCAGTACAAGATGGACAACCTTAGCATTTATCAGAAAACACTTTGGTCACTGATTTGTTTTTCATCAGCAACTGTATTAATACTGGGTGCTTATACTTTAAGAACTATATTAAGTATTCGCCGTCAGCTTAAAAATATTAGCTCGCTTTTTAACAATGCTAACGAACAACTCGATCTGACTTTGCATGCGGACGATACCAGCAGAGATGAAATCGGATCCATGGCCAAAGCATACAATCAGCTGGCCCATAAAGTCGCTGTATCGCTTACAGCCGTAAGATCCTCAGCTCAGTCCGTCAGCACGGCTTCCGCCCAGATTTCCGCAGGAAATGAAGATTTATCTTCGCGCACAGAAGAACAGGCTGCCTCTCTCGAGCAGACTGCTGCCAGTATGTCAGAACTCAGCGAGACAGTGCGACAGACAGCGGAAAATACTCAGCTTGCCAGCAAGTTTTCCAGAAACGCATGTGATATATCCGAGGACAGTTCACTCCGGGTTAAGGACATGCTGGGCACGATGGCAGACATCAAAAGTAGTTCTGCCAAAATCACCGACATCATTTCTCTCATTGAGGGCATAGCGTTTCAGACAAATATTTTAGCGCTGAACGCAGCAGTGGAAGCAGCGCGAGCAGGAGAACAGGGCCGTGGGTTTGCAGTGGTTGCCGGTGAGGTGCGTAATTTAGCACAGCGTTCTTCTGCTTCCGCAAAGGAAATCAAAGATCTGATTGAGTCGTCGATGGAGTATGTTGAAACCGGTGTTGATCAGGCCGAAGGGGTCGGAAAAAATATAATCCGCATGAACGAAGCGGTGCATCAGGTAACCAGTCTCATTGATGAGATTGCCGTAGCTGCTCAGGAACAGTCTCAGGGGATAAGTCAGATCCATCAGGCCGTAAACCAGATGGATGATGTAACTCAGCAGAACTCAGCGCTTGTCCAGGAGTCATCGGCGGCCTCAAGGTCTCTGATGGAACAGGCAGCTTCACTAAATCACCTTGTAAGTGCATTTACTGTCACGGAATTAAGTAGCACAGAGAAAACAGGAAAATCAGCGTTGTCTGCGCATTTATCCCACCCGGATATTTTGATTAACAGTGAAGCAAAAGGTAGCTGGAAGAGCTTCTAAGTGAAGTTAAGGTAAAAAACCAAACAATAAAAAACACATTTTTTAAGCTAAAATATTTGGGTGATATTAAATTATGTATTCACCCTAAAAAACAATCACTTCCGTTCTGAAAAGGCACTTTTTAAGATTTAACTATTGCATCTCAATGTCACTCGAATGTCAGATGCATTATATTAAAAAGTAATTTTCAACATGACGTGCGAGACAGTTAAGTGCATACTAAATACAAGCTATTTGAAGATATAAAAGAGCGGTCTGATTTTTTGGTAAAACAACTCTGTGAAGGTGTTTACACATCTCAGGATGTTTATTCCAATAATTTACTTCATCTCATTCACATTTATTGTGAACTTAATCCATTCATTAAGGATCCTGATTTTATTGAATGGGTCCGCAATAAAGAACCTGTAGCTCTACTGGAAATTGCTGAAACAGGAAGGATTATAATGGCCCTGCAAAATTTTTCCCAGGTATTTAAAAAGGATATTATTTAGAGCGATAATGTTTTTTAACTCACAAAGCGTGATGTTAACCCTGCGAATTTATCTGCCGGCAGACAATTTATTTTCCTGTTTTTTATGCACGGTAAGGGCCCAGGGTGGTAGGTGTTGTTACGGTCACAGGGCCTTCCGGAATGCAGGCATACGGCGCAAGGTAGCAACATCGTAACGCAGCAGACTTAAATTGAAAGAATCAACGGCATGCAGATTAATGTTCTGGCAAGATATTTCCTGTTATTTATGCACACAGCATCTGTTTCAGACAGTAAGAAAAATTTATACTTGTATGCCCACGCTATTTCAAGATAAAAACAGATAAGCCCTAATTGAGATGTTTTGATTATAAGTTCATTGAAGGCATAAAACTTTTATTTTCTATAAGGAAAAGATGACAAGAAAAGACTGGTTAATGAGGTTCAGACGCTGTCAGTCACTGCACACACTGGAGACTGTCTACGAAAACCTCAAATATAATGGCGATCCAAAAGAAGAATCTGCTTTCACCTCTGCATACGATCATCGTAAAGCTGAGTTGACCGTTGGCAAACTCTTTGACCGCGTGCCTGCCAGCATATGGAGGCTAGTCAAATAAAATCTTATTTATAAATTAAAAAATAAATTACAGCAGCACTCGCCGCAGACCTGTGACCGGGCATTTTGCCCGCGAACAGGCGAGGAAGTGCAATATCACGTCTCTGTAATTTTCTCCATACGCTCGTAAATAACATAGGTTTTACTGCTCCTGATCCGGTGACTTATAGTATGAGAACCGGCCTCATGTCTCTACAGGGAATGACCTGACAGTATCGATTTCTGAAAAGGCTTTGAATATCGTTTGCGTACCCACGTCCTGTTCAGCAAAGGGTGAAGGAGTATCGGCCCCCTGCAACTGTCAGAGCTCAAGCTGAAAATTTCACCCACTAACAGATTGTTCCTCCGGGATGACTCAGACGGGGATAAGACAACTCAGCCTAATGCATCAACCCGCCGCAATCACTTTAAGCGGTTGTGAAACGGCGTCTCACCTGCCCTTTCGCCTGTGACATTATTTCATTCCCAGTAAATCGTTTATTCTCATAGCGTAGCATGACGAAAGCATCTCACGCTTTGTTTTCATAAACGTTCTCGATCTCCCAGTACCGCAAACCAGGCATTCCCCTGACCCGAGCGATTGATATTCCACACCACTGTTGTAAAAAAAGTACCGATTTTAAAGTGGTTGCTGCTCGCTGAACATATCAGACAGCGTAATACATGACTTATAAAATCACCCAGCATGATGTTGGCAGACTTTGCGTACCGGTAGCCCTCCTGCCTGATAGTAATGAGGCCACGCAATTCTGACTCAATAGTTCTGGAGCCCAGCGCTTATTTAATTACATTGTGGCATTAACCACATGAACTCACAGCCAGAAGTGGACCCAGTATTAATCGTTGTCTTTAACCTTAAACAGTGTAATCCTGAAAAATAAAATGCCCCTTCATTGCTTAAATGAAGGGGCGCTGGTCACTCGATATCTTCGGGTGACTGAATGTCCATTGTTAAAAACGCATGTCAGCCACTGGTCCAGTTAGAGAATGATAATCCCTCATCAAAGTTGCCAGGATGAATCACGGAACTGCCATCATATTCCTTCAAGGTAATCAGATATTATGGCTCAGGCTACGTTAGCGTGAATTCGACTTATTCTCTGATGCCATCAGCGCGCCCCAAAACCACTTAATGTGCAACTTTTTATCAGAACTGAAGTGTAACGCGCAACAAACCAGTCACATATCAATAGATATGTCCTGCTTACAAACGGTTAACAGCTACAGTTCATCATTAACAAACAGGCAATTAATGCTTCAGGGCCTGTTCCGGATGCAGTGCGAGCCAGCCCGGTGATGGTTCTCCTTTAACTTCACCAAAGTAAAGTGTCATCTGCGAGCGGAAACGCTCTACTCCGGCTCTGTCCTGCATGAAGGCAGCAAAGGCTTCAGGATTAGTGTTTTTATATTCCCAGATATGCCTGTAACCTTTTGGAGGTGCCACGTCTGTTCTCACAGACCACATATACCAGATATTTTTCTGGGTATCTTTGTCCGTCAGCCAGTTCAGATAGAGTTTTGCAGCTTCAGGATGTCTTGCTTTTTTCATAATTGCTGCACGCTGAGCCCATGAGACGAACGGGTCGTTTTTGGGCAGGATGAAGCGTGAATTTGTCTTTTCATCTGGCACAAGGCTGCCATCAGTTGAGAAGGTGGCCACGGCTTTGCCGCTCTCAACATAATCGGCGGGAGCCTGAGTTCCTCTTACACGCTGCGGCTCCTGCGCGACAAACTTCTGTACATAGCCCCAGCCGTATTTATCAACAACCTGTTTAAACCAGAAAAGTACCGCATCATCGTCATTTGGCCACGTAACAACGATTTTTCCTTTAAGCGAAGGATTCAAATAATCTCTGGCCTCCGTTGGCCACTGGTTTTCAGGCAGAGCCCTGGTATTGACCACGTTGGAGAAGGCATCAACAAAAACGCCTGTCCATGCACCATCATGATCCCGGAATGCCGGATAAATTTTGTCCCATCCCCTGGGTTTGTAGTTCAGTAGAACGCCTTCCTGCTTCCAGCGGGGGTAGTCCTGTAGTGTCTGCAACTGAACGACGTCAGGTATAAGCGAGTGGGTCGCCAGCTGATTATCTACACGTGCATCATGGAATTTACTGTAATCCACAATGACATTAAGCTTCATTCCGGGAAAGCGTGTCTCAAAAGCTTTCTTCATCCCGTCCTGCTGACCGGCCGTGTCTCCACCTGCATAAACCGTGACTTCGTTCCCTTCTTTAAGGGCGCGCTGGTAGAGCTCGTCCAGAGAGCGTTTTTCCGGCGAAACAGAGGCATGTGATACACCTGAAGCAAAAAAAAGCGTCAGAGCACTTATGCTCAGATATGTCTTTCTCTTATCCATAAATTACCCTTATTTAAGTTAAATTACGTTATAAAGCAGCCACATGAGTTTTCCGGCTCAGCATCATGGCCTGCGCCGGTAAGCACCGGTTCCCCGGCATGTCGGTCTTCACCCATACGGAATAAATCGAAAGCAGCTTTGCACTTCGTGGCCGTACCGTTTTCGGCAGAGAACGGCTGAGCACATTCAGCGCTGCTTAACTGGTGGCATACAGAGTCATATCAGCTTCCGGATATTCATTCAGGCTGATCAGTCGTGATGACATAAATCCCATTACGCCCTTAATGAATATCTCTGCTAAGCGGCAACAGAATTTTCGGGGCATCATCAGGAGCTACGGCATTAATCATAAAAAGATTTTCTGTTTACTAAGATCAATGATATCCGGGTTCAGATGCTTCGGGCCGTTAATGCCAGCATTCACGAGAATCAAATCAAAGTACCGGCCTGCGCAGGCAGGCTTAAGGGACAAAGTGCTTTTTTGATGCATCATGACTGTCTGTAGCCAGATGATATTACTGCCCATGTTCTCTGGCAGCGTGGCATGCCAGGTTGCCACAACATCCTTTCCGGGAGCAGATAGTTGCTTAACAACTGCAAGCCCGCCCCCCGAGAGGCACCGACTATCAGAACTGACTGCTTATGCATTATCCATGACCTGAATGTCCGGATTATTTAAGAAGGATTGCGCTGCCGTGCAGCTTATTCTTCCCCCCGGCAGACGTGATGTAAAATCCGGATGCGCCAGCGGCATCGGCTTTCTTGTTCAGTGCGTCAGTCAGGCTGTCGAGATTATCCTGCCCGGTCACACTCACATAGCCGGAGACATTCCTGCCTTTTACTAAGCTGACTTCTGTCGACGCGTTAGCAGAAATTGAAGTCGCTATTAGCGCCACACTGAGACTTACTACAAGTACCTTTTTCATCATGCTTACCTGATTTGTTGCAGAACATGCGTCTATCTTAAGCGCCCTGCAAAACAGTAAAACCCCTTGCAGCTGAAAGCATTATTCATATTTTTTGAAAGACAAAAAAGTAAATATAATCGTGCATTGCACAATTTAAAGATATTTATACTAGATAATATATTTAAATAAATTAAAACGGCATTTAATTCTTAAAGCTGTTCTATTGAACGATTATGACGTGTCAAGAGGTCTTGATCAGTACCTAAATTTCTGATTAATGGTCAGCTAAGTGAAAGTTGATTTTTTGTGCTCTATTTATGGGCTACAAGAGTCATCCTGTGAGTATAAATTTCTGCTTTTCGCTCACTACACTGCCAATCAATACAATTCCAATCGGAGACATGCTCTTTCGGTTAAGAAGCAGGTTGCAGGTTAAGAGGGTATCTTATCCCTTAAAGATGAGATGCCGCCGGTCGGGGCGGCATCGGGTGAAAAGGTCAGGGTCGGTAATTTTCCCACCGGCAGTCGCTACGGTCACAGATGATGGGCGCATCCGGTGAACCGCTCACCTGCCACTCATCGAGGAATCGCAGGCCGGCCAGCGTCTGTGCCTCACGTTCGTCAAGCAGAACGATGCTTTTGAGCCAGACACTGCCACGATCAAACTGCCAGTAGCAGCCCTGAGAGCAGACGGGACGTTCCGGTGACCACCAGTTTTCACCCATCCTTTCACACGCTGCTTCGGCCAGCTTAAAGTCCTGCCCGCTAAGCAGCATGTGGTATTCATGTGAAGTGCTGCCGACCTCTTCCTGATAACTGACAAGCCAGACATTCATTCTGTCACCCTACGGGCCTTCACGCTTTCTGCACAGTCACGCATAAAATCCCAGCTGAGGCTGATATCAGCATCCAGCGTCCTGTCAGCCAGTTCGATCGCTGCAGTCACTTCATGTGGTGAGAGTTCTGAGTCAATGTCCTCAAAATCGTCAGCCATCCAGATGTGGGCCACGCACGGGGTGGCCGTGGCAAACCCCGACAAACTGGCTATAAGGCTGGCAATGGTAAGCTCTCTTTTCATAATCTGCTCCTCAGTCAATGGTTGCACAGCCTCACCTGCGCCGTGCCGCCACAGCAGCCGGGCATAAAGCAGAGCAGGCATGGGCTACACCGGAAGCCGCACGCGCCGCCGGAGCGGACTGAATGTCCCGCGCACGGCGGGGAACGGGTGAGCAGTTGTGTTTGATGTCAACTTGGGAAGGGGTTTAGAAGTCGCGCAGTGGTTGCAGGTGATGAACGTCCGCTATGAGCGAATAGCGGACATTCCAGATATTCAGGCGGCTCGAAGCCGCGAAGGCATCAAGTCCGGGCTTTACGTTACGACCAGGACGTGAGCGGGAATATAAAGCAAGATCACAGCTGAGATATCGCATCCTGGGTGCCACCGTGCGCGGCTATGAACATTTCGACGGCCGACCGGCAATATGATTCGATTTCGTTGTCGTCCTCTGCTCTGGCCTTATCGAAGCGCGCGATAATCAGAAGGTCGGAGCCTTTAAAAAGCGCGGCAAATAAGCGGGCAGATTGAAGTGGATCGGGAACATTCAGAAGCGTCTTCTCGTGCAACTGACGCAAAAGGTTTTCGATTTGGGCGAGGACATGAGCGGGCCCGGCTTGGTAATGGAGTTTGCTTAACGACTTTTGATTCGTTTTGTCGGCCATGACCATGGCTTCGACGCTACTGACGTCGGGTCTTAACAGCGTGCGCAGCAGTAATGTTCCAGCTGCCATCAGTTGATCTTCAACTGAACCGTCCACGCCTTCAGAAAGAGCCTGTG
>Ga0308162_1002139_pt1 | contig 13550 bp, 9 predicted proteins | sample PhySR2_FD_201370 | JGI IMG/M metagenome (GOLD analysis project Ga0308162, IMG submission 201370) | Phyllosphere microbial communities from UC Gill Tract Community Farm, Albany, California, United States - DLSLS.R2 | ecosystem: Host-associated > Plants > Phyllosphere > Unclassified | place: USA... | reverse complement strand
ACAGCACCGACGCGATGGAAGAGATCAAGAAGGTGTTTACGCCGGAGTTCCGCAACCGTCTGGACAACATCATCTGGTTCAACCATCTGTCTACCGAGGTGATCCAGCAGGTGGTCGACAAGTTTATTGTCGAACTGCAGGCGCAGCTGGATGCGAAGGGCGTCTCGCTGGAAGTGAGCGACGAAGCGCGCGACTGGCTGTCGGTGAAGGGCTACGACCGCGCGATGGGCGCTCGTCCGATGGCGCGCGTCATGCAGGAGAACCTGAAGAAACCGTTGGCCAACGAACTGCTGTTCGGCTCGCTGGTGGACGGCGGCTCCGTGAAGGTCGAGCTGGACAAGGACAAGAAACAGCTGACCTACCACTTCCTCAGCGCCGCCAAGCGCAAGGCGGACGAGGGCGCGGTGCACTAAGGCCGCCTTCAGGCAAAGAAAAAGCGATGCTTCGGCATCGCTTTTTTTATGGGTGAGATTCACCGTACAACAGAAACGAGTGAGCCCTCTCAGTTTACCTGCGCACCTGCAACCCGTTGTGTAACGTCGCTGCGGGGGTAAACGGAAAGGGCTCCCGAGGGATTACATCCTCGATGCCGCCAACGTGTGGCGCGCGGTGAGCCGATTAACGGCTACGGAAGACAATGCGGCCTTTGCTCAGGTCGTACGGGGTCAGCTCTACAGTGACTTTGTCGCCCGTCAGGATGCGGATATAGTTTTTACGCATTTTACCGGAGATGTGTGCGGTTACCACGTGCCCGTTTTCCAATTCAACGCGGAACATGGTGTTCGGCAGCGTATCAAGAACGGTGCCCTGCATTTCAATATTGTCTTCTTTGGCCATCGAATCCTCTAGGTCTAACTACCTTAGTTTTTAACCGGCAAGATAATGCCGAAAAACCCCCATTATGTAAAGATGTGTCGGTGAACATTGCACCGTTTCCATCAATTAGTTTACTGGATAGGGCGGTTCAACCGGCTGTGGGGATATGACTTGCGGCTCCCAGCACGCCGGTGCCAAAGGCCGCCGTTGAAGGGTGCTGAGCTGCTGCAAGAATTGACGGCGCGGAATTTCACGCGCGCCAAGGCGGGCAGTGTGAGCGTTCAGCACCTGGCAGTCAATCAATTCCCCGCCATAAGCGGCAAAATGGCGGCAAAAGGCCATCAATGCGCATTTTGAGGCGTTGGTGACGCGGCTGAACATCGATTCGCCGCAGAACAACGCGCCCTGCGCCACGCCGTACATGCCGCCAACCAGTTGATCATCCTGCCAGACCTCCACCGAGTGCGCGTAGCCGAGGCGATGCAGATGCTGATAGGCGCGCTGCACCTCCGGGCCGATCCAGGTGCCTTCATCCGGCCGGTGGGCGCAGGCGGCGATCACCGCGGCGAAGTCGTGATTGAGCGTGATGCGAAACGGATCGTGGCGCAGAAAGCGTTTCAGGCTGCGGTTAAGATGAAACTCGGCCGGGAACAGCACCGCACGCGGGTCGGGCGACCACCACAGGATGGCCTCTCCCGGCGAATACCAGGGGAAGATGCCGCGCTCATAGGCCGCCAGCAGCCGCGGCGCCGTGAGATCGCCGCCGATCGCCAGCAGGCCATTGGGATCGCGCAGGGCGCCCTCAGGCGAGGGAAACGCCAGCGACTGGGGGGAAAGCTTAACGATGCGCATACAGGGTCTCTGCGTCCTCTACGGGCCGATTAAGGCGCCAGGTTGCTGATACGGTTGCGAAAGCGGGCATAGCGGCCCTGCTGGCGCATCAGGGCCGCGTGATTGCCCTGTTCGACAATCCGGCCGTCGTCCATCACGCAAATGCGGTCGAGATGTTCCAGGCCGTACAGGCGGTGCGTCACCAGGATCAGCGTCTTGCCCTGACAATGCCGGCGCAGCAGCGCCAGGATCTGCTGTTCGGTTTCGGCGTCCAGCCCTTCGGTCGGTTCGTCAAGCAGCAGCAGCGGGGCCGGATGCAGCAGCGCGCGGGCGATGCCCAGCCGACGCTGTTCGCCGCCGGACAGCTGCCGGCCGCCTTCGCCGAGCCAGGCGTTCAGCCCGCCGTCGCTGTCCAGCAATTTGCCCAGCCCCACCTGCTGCAGGACGTCACTCAAACGAGCGTCGTCGGCATCCGGTGCGGCCAGCCGCAGGTTTTCCCGCAGCGTATCGCTGAAGATATGCACTCGCTGGCTGACGACCGTGGTCATTCGGCGCAGCGTGGTTTCATCATAATCCTCCAGCGGTTCGCCGTTGAGCAGAATTTTTCCGCCGTCGGTGCGCCAGGCGCGGGTCAGCAGCTGCAGCAGGGTGGACTTGCCGCAGCCGGTGCGGCCGAGCAAGGCGATGTGTTCGCCGGCCGCCACCTCAAGCGTGACGTCGCGCAGCACCGGCTGCGGCTGATCGGGGTAGGTGAAACTCAACTGCTGCAGGCTGAGCTGCGCCCGGTCGGCAGCGGCCGGGCCGGCGGCAGGGAAGGTGACTTCCGGTTGGCGATCGATGATCTGTTTGACCCGCGTGGCGGAGGCGATCACCTGACCGAGATGCTGGAAGGCGCCGGCCACCGGCATCAGCGCTTCGAACGACGCCAGCGCGGCGAAGACAAACAGCGCGATCAACGCGCCGGGTTGGGTATCGCCGCCGATGCCCGCGGCGGTCAGCCACAGCAGCAGCGTCACCGTCAGCCCGCTGGCGAGGATCATCAGCGCCTGCGCCTTGCCGCTCAGCGAGGCCTGCTGCCACTGGCGGCGTTGCCACCGCTGTTCGGTGGCGTTCAGCATCTGGCGGAAGTCGTTGACGGCGCCGAACACCACCAATTCCGCCTGCCCCTGCAGCCAGGCGGTCAGGTCGGTGCGGTATTGGCCGCGCAGGGCGGTAAGCTGGCCGCCGATCGGCTTGCCGGCGCGATAAAACACCGGCGGCACCAGCAGCAACAACAGCAACAGGATGCCGCCCAGCGTCAGGGCGAGCGCAGGATCCAGCCAGCTCAGGCCGTAGGTGACCACCAGGATCACCACCGCTGCGCTGATCAGCGGCGAGATCACCCGCAGATAAAGGTGATCCAGCGTGTCCACGTCCGCCACCAGGCGGTTGAGCAGCTCGGCCTGGCGGAAACGAGCGATGCCGCCCGGCGTCAGCGGCAGGATCTTGCTGAAGGTAAACACCCGCAGATGCGACAGCACGCGGAAGGTGGCGTCGTGGCTGACGATTCGCTCAGCGTAGCGCCCGGCGGTGCGGAAGATCGCCGCGCCGCGCACGCCAGCGGCCGGCAGCATATAGTTAAAGGTCAGCAGGCCCGCCAGTCCTGCCAGCGACGAGGCGGCCAGGAACCAGCCGGAGAGCGCCAGCAGGCCGATGCTGGCCAGCAGAGTGACGATCGCCAAGAGGATGCCGAGGCTAATCAGCAGGCTATGGCGGCGGTACAACGCCAAAAACGGCAGCAAAACGCGCATGATTAAAGCTCCCCGCGGCGATGGGCGATCAGAGTGGCGAACAGGCCCGGCTGGGCGCTGAGGGTGGCGTAATCGCCCTGTTGCACGATGCGCCCGTTATCCATCACCCAAATCTGATCGTAGTCTTCGGTGTCTTCCAACTGGTGCGTCACCAGCAGGGTGGTTTGCTGATGCGAAGCGGCGTTCAACGCCTGCATCACCCGTTGTTCGCTGTGGGCATCGAGGCTGGCGGCCGGTTCATCCAGCAGCAGCAGGCGGCGCGGGCCGATCAGCGCCCGGGCTACCGCCACGCGCTGCGCCTGGCCGACCGACAGGCGGGCGGCGTTGTCGCCCACTTCGGTGTCGAGCCCCTGCGGCAGATAAGGGAGCAGTTCGCTGACGTAGGCGTGTTCCACCGCCTGCTGCAGCTGCGCTTCGTCGGCCTGCGGGCAGCCCAGCAGGATATTGGCGCGCAGGGTTTGCGCCGGCAGGTGCGGGTTCTGACCGACCCAGCTCAGCTGTTGGCGCCAGGTTTCGGCGGACAGTTCACGCAGCTCGACGCCGTTGATGGTCAGCGATCCGCGATAGGGCAGGAAGCCGAGCAACAGATTGAGCAGTGAACTTTTGCCGGCGCCGCTCAGCCCGACCAGCGCCACGCGCTGCTGAGGTTGCAGGGTGAAGCTCAGCGGCCCGGCCAGCAGCACGCCGTTCGGCGACAGGATTTCCAACGCGTTCGCCTGCAGCGTCAGCGGTTGATCGGCGGGCAGTTGCCGCGTGCCGTTGCCCATCTGCTCGCCTTCGGCGCTGAGGAAGGTTTCCAGCGCTTCCGCCGCGCCGACCGCCTGCGCCTTGGCGTGGTAGAAGGTGCCGAGATCGCGCAGCGGTTGGAAAAACTCCGGCGCCAGAATCAACACCAGAAAACCGGAAAACAGCGTTACCCCGAGGCCGTAGCTGCCGAAGTTGAGTTCGCCGAGGTAAGAAAAGCCGAAGTACACCGCCACCACGGCGATGGAGATCGAAGCGAAAAACTCAAGCACGCCGGAAGAGAGGAAGGCCATGCGCAGCACTTCCATGGTGCGGCTGCGGAAATCTTCGGAAGATTTGGCGATTTGCGCGGTTTCGGCCTGCGCGCGGTCGAACAGCCGCAGGGTGTCCAGGCCGCGCAGGCGGTCGAGGAAGTTGCCGCTCAATCGCGCCAGCGCCACGAAGTTGCGGCGGTTGGCGTCGGCGGCCCCCATGCCGACCAGCGCCATGAACAGCGGGATCAGCGGCGCGGTCGCCAGCAGAATGATGCCTGCGGCCCAATTGATCGGGAAGACGGCGATCAGGATCAGCAGCGGGATGAAGACCGCCAGATACATCTGCGGCAGATAGCGCGAGTAATAGTCCTGCATATCCTCGATCTGCTCGACGATGATGCTGGCCCAGCTTCCCGCCGGCTTGCCCTGGATCCAGGCCGGCCCGAGCTGCTGCAGCTTATCCAGCACCTGTTGGCGCATGCGCTGGCGGATCACCTGGCCACACCGGAAACCGACCCGTTCCCGCAGCCAGCTCAACAGCGCCCGCAGCGCGAACGCGGCGGCCAGCCAGATAAACGAAGGGATCAGCTGTTCGCGCGGGGTATGCTCGATGATCAGGGCGTGCAGCAGGCTGGCCAACAGCCACGCTTGCGCCACGATCAGCAGGCCGCTGAACAGCCCCAACAGCATGGAAAGGCGCAGCCAACGCTGCGCTAACGAACTCTGGGTTTTAAGCCAACGGGTTAACTGTTGCTGTCTGGTTTTTTTCATCAGATATGCGTCTGCGTCGCCGGCGCCCGTTTGTTACGGGCTGGGTTAACGTACTGTTAAATAATAGTGTTTGGCGCAATCGGCGACAAACAAGCGAGGCCCCATGTTACCTCGTCACCCGGCAGACTGAAAATAATAAAGCGGCCAAATGTGGCTATAACAGACGCGAGAAGGGGAGTGCGGAGGGGGGAAACAAAAAAAGCGGCTCGAGAGCCGCTTTTTGCTGATGAAGAGAACGTTTTAGCAGACTTCTGCGCCGGCGATGCCGTCCAGGTAACGCTCCGCGTCCAGCGCCGCCATACAGCCGGTGCCGGCGGAGGTGATCGCCTGGCGATAGATGTGATCCATCACGTCGCCCGCGGCGAACACGCCGGGGATGGTGGTTTGGGTCGCATTGCCGTGAATGCCGGACTGCACCTTGATGTAGCCGTTTTCCAGCTCCAGCTGGCCGCCGAAGATGCCGGTGTTCGGGCTGTGGCCGATGGCGATGAACACGCCGGCCAGTTCCAGTTCACGGGTTTCGTTTTCCGCTTTGGTGCTGCGGATACGCACGCCGGTCACGCCCATTTCATCGCCCAGCACTTCGTCCAGCGTATGGTCGGTGTGCAGCACGATGTTGCCGCTTTTCACTTTTTCCATCAGCCGGTCGATCAGGATCTTCTCCGAGCGGAAGCTGTCGCGGCGGTGGATCAGGTGAACCTCGGCGGCGATGTTGGACAGGTACAGCGCTTCTTCAACGGCGGTGTTGCCGCCGCCGACCACTGCGACTTTCTGGTTGCGGTAGAAGAAGCCGTCGCAGGTCGCACAGGCGGAAACGCCTTTGCCCTTGAAGGCCTCTTCGGAAGGCAGGCCAAGATAGCGGGCGGAGGCGCCGGTCGCGATGATCAGCGCGTCGCAGCTGTATTCGCCGCTGTCGCCGAACAGGCGGAACGGACGCTGCTGCAGATCGACGCTGTTGATGTGATCGAAGACGATTTCGGTCTGGAACTTCTCCGCATGCTCGCGCATGCGCTCCATCAGCGCCGGACCGGTCAGGCCTTCGGCGTCGCCCGGCCAGTTTTCCACTTCGGTGGTGGTGGTCAGCTGGCCGCCTTGTTCCATACCGGTGATCAGCACCGGGCTCAGGTTGGCGCGCGCCGCGTAAACGGCGGCGGTGTAACCGGCCGGGCCGGAGCCCAGAATCAGTAATTTGCTATGTTTAGCCGTGCCCATGAATAACCTCTTTATTCCACAATGGCGGACAATGAAGCCGATTGTAGGGAAAATGACGCAGTAAAAAAAGCGCCGGGCGACGTTGTTAACGATTTGTATGATAGTTGTCGCCTATTAATGCACCCGCTGTCGGCAAATCGTACGCCGAACGCAGAAATTTACCTTATCAAAGTCGCATTAGGCCGCTGAATCGCCAAGCGCGCAAAAACGGCGCATTCTGCGACTTAGGCCGCTCCCTGCCGGGGTTTATCTGCCAGCGATTCATAACCAAAAATGGGATGCAGACTTTTCGTGACGGTACGTTGTTCTGATTTTGCTTCTTTTACTTTGACAATCCGCTGCGCATTTGCGAAAACATCATAGGAAGAAGAAATTATCCCCGTAACACCAGCAAATCGTACGTATTTGCGCCGCGAGGCGGCAATGCGCGGTGGATGTGCGGAGCAGGGCGCGCAAGCGTTTGCTGATTTTTTCTCGACCTAAACGTCGTTACCGGCGCCGCGCGGGGTTGGACAGACAGGCTGCACGGCGTGGAATGATGGTAGTGAAGAAGCATATGACAGGCATCGGGTCTTCGCTTGGAACGAACCCTTACACATTGACGTTGGCTAGGGTGTGGCAAGTGCACGGAAGAAAATAAGAGAGACAATAATAATGGCAGACAACAAGAAACGCCCGGGTAAAGATCTTGACCGTATCGACCGCAACATCCTGAATGAGCTGCAGAAGGATGGGCGTATTTCGAACGTCGAGCTTTCGAAGCGCGTGGGGTTATCCCCGACACCATGTTTGGAACGCGTGCGCCGTCTCGAGCGCCAGGGTTTCATTCATGGCTATACCGCATTGCTGAACCCGCATTATCTGGATGCGTCCCTGCTGGTTTTCGTGGAGATCACGTTGAACCGCGGCGCGCCGGATGTGTTTGAGCAATTCAACTCGGCAGTGCAGAAGCTTGAAGAGATTCAGGAGTGTCATCTGGTTTCCGGCGATTTCGACTACCTGTTGAAAACCCGCGTACCGGACATGTCGGCTTACCGCAAATTGCTGGGCGAAACCTTGCTGCGTTTGCCGGGGGTTAACGACACCCGTACCTACGTAGTGATGGAAGAAGTGAAACAGAGTAACCGTCTGGTTATCAAAACACGGTAAGGTGCAGGTGCAAAACCTGATTAAATTGGTTACACTCCTGTTTATTCATACAGTTTCGGCGCCGGGGAAGCTTCTCGGCGCTGTTGCTATGTCAGCTAACAGGAACCTGGAGAGCCTTTCTTGAGCCAGGAATATACAGAAGATAAAGAAGTTACCCTGAAAAGACTCAGCAGTGGCCGGCGTTTGCTGGAGGCTGTGCTTATCGTGGTAGCGATTTTTGCCGTTTACCTCATGGCTGCGCTGGTCAGTTTCAACCCGTCTGACCCAAGCTGGTCGCAGACCGCGTGGCATGAGCCGATTCACAACTTGGGCGGCGGTGTTGGGGCCTGGTTGGCCGACACGCTGTTCTTCACCTTCGGGGTGCTCGCCTACGCGATACCGCCGATCATGCTGGTTCTGTGCTGGGCGGCCTATCGCCAACGAGCCAACAGAGACTACGTCGACTATTTCGCACTCTCCCTGCGCCTGATCGGCACCCTGGCGTTAGTGCTCACCTCCTGTGGGCTGGCGGCGCTGAACGTTGACGATCTCTATTACTTCGCTTCCGGCGGCGTGATCGGCAGCCTGCTGAGCAACGCCATGTTGCCATGGTTCAACGGCATCGGCGCCACGCTGGCGCTGCTGTGCGTGTGGGCGGCGGGGCTGACGCTGTTTACCGGCTGGTCCTGGCTGGTGATCGCCGAGAAGATCGGCGGGGCGGTGCTGGGCGTCGCGACCTTCATGACCAACCGTTCGCGTCGCGAAGCGCGTTATTTCGAGGATGACGAGCGTTACGTTGACGACGAGCCTGAGCAGGCAGGGAAGGGCGCCGCCGCAGCGGTTGCCGCGACCGCCGCCGGAGCCGCGGCCGCCGATGACGACGTGTTGTTCTCTGCGCCTTCGGTCACCGAAAGCGCCAAAGAGGCGGCGGAAGACGCCGCCGATCCGTTGCTCAGCGGCCTGCGAGCCGACGATGGTGAGGTTGAAGCCGCCGCCGCGCCAATCGCGCCGGCGGCTTCGCCTGCACCGGCGGTGAAGGCAGCGATCCACGAGCCCGTTGCAGCGCCGATCGCCGCTCAGGCGCCGTCGGTAACGGTGGCGCCGGCTGCGCCGGCCTCGGTCAATCAGCACCCGGTGAGTGCGCCGGCGCAAGACGCCACGCCGCCGCTGTACTCCTTCGAAATTCCGGAAGAAACGCCTGCACCGAAGGCGACGCGTCCTGTCGATCCTTATCAGGATGACGATGAGCCGCGTCTCGGTAATTGGCAAGAGCCGGCTGCGCCGCAGCCGCCGGCGCGTTCTCCCTTTGATTTTACCGCCGCGCAGCGCGACAGCGCCGACGTCAGCGGAGCGGGTGGTTTCAGCGCTACCGGTGCCAAGCCACAGCTGGATACGGCAGCCGCTGCCGCTGCGGGCGCCGCAGCGGCGACCTTCATGCCGGCCTTCACGGCCACCAGCGACGGCAATCCGCAGGTTAAGCAGGGCATCGGCCCTGAGCTGCCGCGGCCGAACCCGGTGCGCATCCCGACCCGTCGCGAGCTGGCTTCTTACGGCATCAAGCTGCCTTCGCAGCGTGCGGCCGAGCAGGAACAGCGCCAGGCGGATCCTCAGCAGCCGACGGCGGTGAGCCCGCAGGAAGAAGAGGCGCTGCAGGAAGCCGCGCTGCGTCAGGCGTTTGCCGAGCAGCAAAGCCAACGCTACGGCGAAAGCTACGCGCCGGAGCAACAAGATGACGAGAGCGCCCTGCAGGAAGCCGAGCTGAGCAAGGCGTTTGCCGAGCAGCAGAACCAACGCTACGGCGAAGGCTATCAACAGGACGACGAAGAGGCGCTGCAAGAGGCCGCGCTGCGCCAGGCGTTCGCCGAGCAGCAGCAGGCGCGCTACGGCCAGCAAGCGGCTGCTCCGCAAGCGCCGGCCGCCAGCCCGGTCGATACCCGCAATGCTTTCAGCTTCTCGCCGATGGCGGATCTGGTGGATGATGGCCCGAGCGAGCCGATGTTCACGCTGTCTCCGCAGCTTGAAGAGCGCATTGAACAGCAAAGCGAGCAACAGGACGACGTGCCGTTCGGCCAGTTTGAGCCTGCGGCGCCGGTTGCCCAACCTCAGCAACCGCACTCGCAGCCTCAGCAATACCAGCAGCCGCAGCAACAACAGTATCAACAGCCGTCGCAGCAGCCATATCAGCAGCCACAGCAACCGGTGCAGCAGCAGCCTCAGCAAACTCAGGCCGAGCAGCATCCGGCGATGGACAGCTTGATTCACCCGTTCCTGATGCGCAACGATCAGCCGCTGCAGAAGCCGACCACGCCGCTGCCGACGCTGGATCTGCTGACCGAGGCCCCGAAAGAGGTAGAACCGGTCGACTCCTTCGCGCTGGAACAGAAGGCGCGTCTGGTGGAGGCCAGCCTGGCCGATTACCGCGTGAAAGCCGACGTGGTAGACATCCTGCCGGGGCCGGTGATCACCCGCTTCGAGCTGGATCTGGCGCCGGGCGTTAAAGCGGCGCGCATTTCCAACCTGTCGCGCGATCTGGCGCGCTCGCTGTCGACGTCGGCGGTGCGCGTGGTAGAAGTGATCCCCGGCAAGCCTTACGTCGGTCTGGAGCTGCCGAACGCCAAGCGGCAAACGGTGTATCTGCGCGAAGTGCTGGATTGCCCAGCCTTCCGTGACAACCCGTCGCCGCTGTCCATCGTATTGGGTAAGGACATCTCCGGCGAACCGGTGGTGGCCGATCTGGGCAAAATGCCGCACTTGCTGGTCGCCGGTACCACCGGTTCCGGTAAGTCGGTCGGGGTCAACGCCATGATCCTGAGCATCCTGTATAAAGCCACGCCGAAAGAAGTGCGCTTTATCATGATCGACCCGAAAATGCTGGAGCTGTCGGTTTACGAAGGCATTCCTCACCTGTTGACCGATGTGGTCACCGACATGAAAGACGCCGCCAACGCGCTGCGTTGGTGCGTGGGGGAAATGGAACGCCGCTACAAGCTGATGTCTGCCCTGGGCGTGCGTAACTTGGCCGGCTACAACGAGCGCGTCGATCAGGCCGAAGCAATGGGGCGTCCGATCCCGGATCCGTTCTGGAAGCCGACCGACAGCATGGACATCACGCCGCCGGTGTTGGAGAAAGAGCCGTACATCGTGGTGATGGTCGACGAATTCGCCGATCTGATCATGACGGTCGGCAAGAAGGTCGAAGAGTTGATCGCTCGCCTGGCGCAGAAAGCGCGTGCGGCGGGTATCCATCTGGTGCTGGCGACCCAGCGTCCGTCGGTGGATGTGATCACGGGTCTTATCAAGGCCAACATCCCGACGCGTATCGCCTTTACCGTGTCGAGCAAGATCGACTCCCGCACCATCCTCGATCAGGGGGGCGCCGAGTCCTTGCTGGGTATGGGCGACATGCTCTATCTGGCGCCGAACTCCTCGATTCCGGTGCGCGTGCATGGCGCATTCGTGCGCGATCAGGAAGTGCACGCGGTGGTCAAGGATTGGAAAGCGCGCGAGCGGCCCCAATATAAAGAGGGCATTCTCAGCGGCGGCGAAGACGGCGAGGGCGGAGCCGGCGGTGGTATGGACGGCGACGAAGAGCTGGATCCGCTGTTTGACCAGGCGGTGGATTTCGTGGTGGATAAACGCCGCGCCTCCATCTCCGGCGTACAGCGCCAGTTCCGTATCGGCTATAACCGCGCGGCGCGCATCATCGAACAGATGGAAGCGCAGGGCATCGTCAGCGAGCAGGGGCACAACGGCAACCGCGAGGTGCTGGCGCCGCCGCGGCACGATTGATGGTCGTTTAGCCATTGCAATTCAATAAGAAAGGGCCGCTTAAGCGGCCCTTGTGCAAAGAAGCGTAAACCCGTTTCTTCTCGGAACATTGGCCTACCGGCCGATCGCCGGCTTCGGTAAAGTAACGGGGTAAAGGGTTGATTTGACCCGCACGGCGTCGCCCTGCGGTTAACGCATTTCATAAGGTATCTGGAATAATGAAAAAACTGTTAGTTGCCTGCTGTCTGCTTTCGGGATTCGCTTCTACCTCCGTGCTGGCCGATGCCGCGCAGGATCTGCAAAGTCGCCTGGCGAAGGTGAACAGTTTCCACGCCAGCTTCTCACAAACCGTGACCAGCGCCGACGGCGCCGCGGTGCAACAGGGGGAAGGCGAGCTGTGGGTGAAGCGGCCAAACCTGTTCAACTGGCACATGACGTCGCCTGATGAGAGCGTGCTGGTCTCCGATGGCCAGACCCTGTGGTTCTATAACCCGTTCGTCGAGCAGGTGACGGCGACCTGGCTGAAGAACGCCACCGGCAATACGCCGTTTATGCTGATCACCCGCAATAATGCCAGCGACTGGAAACAGTACAACGTGAAGCAAAAGGGCGATGATTTCGAGCTGACGCCGAAGTCCGCCAGCGGCAACCTGAAGCAGTTCGCCATCAGCGTGACCAACAGCGGTACCATTCGCAGCTTCGCTGCGGTGGAGCAGGATGGTCAGCGCAGTTCCTACACGCTGAAAAGCCAACAGAACGTCGCCGCCGATCCGGCCAAATTCAAATTTACCCCACCGAAGGGGGTGACGCTGGACGACCAGCGCCAGTGAGGTGCAAGTGAGTAATAATCTGTCGCTCGATTTTTCCCAGAACGAGTTCCAGCCGTTGGCCGCGCGTATGCGGCCGACCACGCTGGCGCAGTATATCGGCCAGCAGCACCTGCTGGCCGCCGGCAAGCCGCTGCCGCGCGCCATCGAGGCCGGGCAGCTGCACTCGATGATTTTATGGGGGCCGCCGGGCACCGGGAAGACGACGCTGGCAGAGCTGATCGGCCGTTACGGTCAGGCGGATGTCGAACGGATCTCCGCCGTGACCTCCGGTATCAAGGAGATCCGCGAGGCGATCGAACGGGCGCGGCAAAATCGCGACGCCGGCCGCCGCACCATCCTGTTCGTCGACGAAGTGCACCGCTTCAATAAGAGCCAGCAGGACGCTTTCCTGCCGCACATTGAAGACGGCACCATCACCTTTATCGGCGCCACCACCGAAAATCCGTCGTTCGAGCTGAACTCGGCGCTGTTGTCCCGCGCCCGTGTTTACCTGCTGAAGGCGCTGACCGCCGAAGATATCGGCCAGGTGCTGGATCAGGCGATGGGCGACAAGGCGCGCGGCTTTGGCAATCAGAACGTCGAACTGCCGGCGGAAACGCGCCGCCTGCTGTCGGAGTTGGTGGGCGGCGACGCGCGCCGGGCGCTGAACAGCCTGGAAATGATGGCGGACATGGCGGAGTTAGACGCCAAAGGCGTGCGGGTGCTGACACCGGAGCTGCTGAAAGAGGTGTCGGGCGAACGCAGCGCGCGCTTCGACAACAAGGGCGACCGTTATTACGACCTGATTTCCGCGCTGCATAAATCGGTGCGCGGCTCGGCGCCGGACGCTGCGCTGTACTGGTATGCGCGCATCATTACCGCCGGCGGCGATCCGCTCTATGTGGCCCGCCGTCTGTTGGCGATTGCCTCTGAAGACGTGGGTAACGCCGATCCGCGCGGCATGCAGGTGGCGATCGCCGCCTGGGATTGCTTCACCCGCGTGGGGCCGGCGGAGGGCGAGCGCGCCATCGCGCAGGCGATCGTTTATCTCGCCTGCGCGCCGAAGAGCAACGCGGTCTACACCGCGTTCAAGGCCGCCATGCGCGACGCCAAAGAGCAGGCCGATTATGACGTGCCGGAGCACCTGCGCAACGCGCCGACCAAGCTGATGAAAGAGATGGGGCTGGGGGCGGAGTACCGTTACGCCCACGACGAACCCAACGCCTACGCCGCCGGCGAGAACTATTTCCCGCCTGAAATGGCCCATACGCGCTACTATCAACCGACCTCGCGCGGGCTGGAAGGGAAAATCGGCGAAAAGTTGGCATGGCTGGCTGAGCAGGATCAAAATAGCCCGACAAAACGCTACCGCTAGCGAGGCCGTTGCGGTAAGGTTAGCGGGTATCACTCTTCTTTTATGCGGCTAT
>Ga0308162_1002117_pt1 | contig 13660 bp, 11 predicted proteins | sample PhySR2_FD_201370 | JGI IMG/M metagenome (GOLD analysis project Ga0308162, IMG submission 201370) | Phyllosphere microbial communities from UC Gill Tract Community Farm, Albany, California, United States - DLSLS.R2 | ecosystem: Host-associated > Plants > Phyllosphere > Unclassified | place: USA... | reverse complement strand
ATCTAATCCCGAAGCCCCGGTGAGCGGGCTGGACGGCGCAGAGCGACGTACAGGGCGAGATTTCCGGGGTCTTGGCTTTACTGTTCACTATGAACAGTAAAGCTTAGAGGATTAGTTACACCATCCATTACAGTCACTCCTGTTCCGGCCCTTCGGGCCGGGGCGGGGGCGGCCTGTCAATGGGCACTCGGAGTTTCAGGACGGCTCGGGTTCTGCCTGAGAGGGGCTCGGGGTTTCAGGTCTGCTCTGATGCAGTTTTATGAACTCTTATTGGGTGTTGTAACTATACTGGGCATTATGCTCATAGATGGCGGTGACATGTTCCTGTCTTTGATACAACGAGCCGTTAGTAATGTTGGTTTGTTTACCTTCTCATTTTACTTCTCTATAGTCTGCTGCAAATTCAATCTCGTGCGTCCATGATGAAATCCATCGGCCACATCAGGTTCGAGCACATCTTGGCGCAAAATTGAAAGCCAACCCTTTACGATGCCACCTGCGTTTTACGCTCTGTCCGTTAAGGTGGTAAATGCGGTATACCCTAATGTCACTCCCTAAACCCCCCCATTTTTATCTTTAAGTCATGATATAAAAGTCATACCATGCTTAGTCATAACCTAAAAGTCATTTACGGGTAAAAAATGTACATTTTTGCTTATCTTCGTGCTTCCACACGAGAACAGGATGCCGAACGCGCGAGAAATCGTCTTCAACAGTTTGTTTCACAGCGTGGACACCGCGTTGCCAGTTGGTATGTTGAAAATGTATCGGGTGCGTCACTTAAGCGTCCAGAGCTTATGCGACTGCTAGAGAACGCGGCTCCGGGTGATGCTATCCTGATTGAACAGGTTGATCGCTTATCCCGCCTTGATGATGATGGCTGGAAAACACTCAAAGAGCTCATAAGCAACAAAAGCCTGTCGATCATCAGCCTGGACCTGCCTACAAGTTATATCGCGCTCGAGAACCATCGAGGAGATGAATTCACGGCCGCCATGCTGCGCGCTATAAATGCAATGATGCTGGATATGCTCGCAGCTATTGCACGTAAAGACTATCAGGACAGACGTCGCCGGCAGAGCGAAGGAATAGTTAAGGCAATAGAGAGCGGAAAATTCAAAGGCCGTCAGCCGAATCTTCAGATGCATCAGAATGTCATTAAGCTGCGTCTGCAAAACGGGATGAGTATTAGGGAGACAGCTTCAATATGTGGCATCTCAGAGCGTCAGGTTATTAGGATTACGCAGCGCCATCTCAGTAACAGTGATCCGGAAGGGCAGGGGGTTGAGGGTGAACAAAACAGCATTTAAAAGAGGAGCCAAGGCGGCTGCATTTTATAAGAGCGTTTCCAGAACGGCCAAAACTCTTAACTCAGCCTCAGTCAGTTGGACTGTGCGGCACGGCATGCCGTCTTTTATAGGACGCCTGCCTGTACCTGTTATCGGAATCATATTAGCCACATTAGTACTTATGAGCGGGCTAGTTTTAGGTACTATCGTGCTTTTGAGCTGCGTTTTTATTTACATGTTAAGTAACATCATCATTGCAAGCTCTGAAGATTCTGATACTTCTGAGCCTATAGCTGGACACCAATATCGTGATGGTAATGAAGGGTTTGGTATGTACAGTGGTCCTGAAAGCGTAAATGTCACATCGTCACGGCTGGATTTAGATGATGAAGATGACTAAGAGCGGCATCCTTGCCGCTTGTGATCAATTTTTTATAGCTTAACTGCTTTTTTTGCTAATTCTGCTGCGCTACCTCCTGCTTGCTGTACTTGAGAAGTTCCGTTTCTGAGTGCGCCATCAAGTGCGCCACCCACTCTGATGCCCGCCCATGAAAGTGCGCCCATCCAGAACGCCGGTAGTACCAGAAACATGGTTGCCATAACAAAGTTCATGATCAGATCATCAGAACTATTCTGGAAGCCGGCCATGTTAAAACTGCTATGCGTGTCCGAGCTGTAAAGAGCGGTCAGCAGCCAGCTGTCCAACCAGCGCGCGAGCTCCCACCAGAACGTCAGGAAGTTCAGGGCGAATACAACAAATGTCAGCGTGATAACCGTCTTAATCTCATACGCTGAGAACGCCAGAATTAGCGGCAGAACCACCACCACGGCCATTAGCAGTACGGCCTGAACCATAGGTAACGCCTGCCGCATGGCGTCAAAAGCCGGAAATGCCGCGACGCTTCCCAGCGCGGTTCCGCCGATCGCCGCGACGCGCGATACAGAGTTATCCAGGGTGAAATCCGCATTGCCGCCGTAGCCGGCATAGACGTGACCGCCCTGTGAAACCGTCAGGCTTTCCGGGCTCACCAGGCGGCGTATTACGGCCTCACGGTAGTCGGTCGCATTGCCGCCGATCATGGTCATGGCCGCCGAGAGGCGGGTCCATAAGCCCGGATCAGCCTGGTCAACGACGCGGGCCTGCAGGCCGGTTTCGGCCGTGCTCCACCATTCGCTGCAGGTCGGATAGCCGCCCCGGCCAGTGTCCGGGCGCCCGCTGTCTCGGCTTTCGCTCCACGGAAACGCGGCGCGGGGCGTTTTTGACTGCAGGCTGCCGTAATAGCTGCCAAGAAACGTCTTACTGCCAATCCACTCAATGTCGCGCAGGGTGGATTTATCCTTCGTTTGCCCCTGATCCTCGCGCTTCCACATGTACAGTGCCAGGGAATAGCAGTCGTTGGTGAAGTCCTGCAGCTCCTCGGCGAGCCCCTTGTTATTGATGCGCGTATGCTGCACCTCAAAGCGGATCTGGCGCATGTCAGGACGGCAGGGAATGGTGGCGACGGACGCCTGGGTAATACCCTTTGCCAGCTTGTGCATCAGATACCACCACACGGGCGCGGCAGCTGTCTGGTCGTTCAGGCTGGAGATCACGGGCGAATAGCCCGTGTCGTCCGGCGCCTTGGGCGTCCAGGTTCCGCACGTCTGCGCGCGGGAGGCATCATATTTGATGGTGCTCATGTCCACGTTCATCAGCGGCATGCAGCAGGCAATCATGACCAGAAAGGAGGTGTAAATGGCGTGCTCCATCCGGGGTATGGACAGTGCACCCTTGTTTCCTTCATCCTCACCTTCCTCCCGGACCTTCAGCCATATGCCGATAAGACGAAAGGCCACCGGGGCGGCAAAAAGGCCGGTACTGAGCAGGATATTCCACAGGCCGTTATTAATGACCCAGCCGAGCAGGGTCAGGAAATACTCCAGGTAACTGTTAGTCAACATTATGACGCTCCCGTGCCGCTGAGCAGCACCAGTTCACATACCAGGGCAAAAATAACGCTGACGGCGGCGATCCGCATAAGCGGCTGCCGGTACTGCGACCTGAAGCCCGGCGCGCGCAGGATTTTCACAAATCCCCACGTCAGGGCGCCGTATATCGCCAGGCGCCACATCAGCCAGCCGTATTTCGCCTGCTCCATCCACTTGCTGAAGGCGGCCGCCTGGTCAGGATTTTTGATCGCGCTGTCTGCAATAACCATCGCGCCCAGCATCAGAACCAGCAGCGTGCCGGCAATAAGCAGCGTGCGCTGCAGAACGGGATGACGGCGGAAAAATGAGGCGCGCCGCGCCTCCTTCACGGGATCCATCGTGTGGGCCTCTCTCATTTACTTTCCGACTCAGGCACTGCCAGACGATTCATGCGGCTATCCGTATTGTCATCACTCTGGGTCTGCGGGTTGCTGTTTACTCGGCCATTTTCGCGCTCGATGATGGTCAGCACGGAGTTGCGGGACAGCTCGCGCTTGAGCTCCATTTCGTTACGCAGCGCTGTAATTTCCCTGTCGATGGCGGTTACCCGGCGGTCGCCTTCTTCAATGGCGGCGGTCTGGGAGGCTGCGTTCGGCTCTGACATGCCGGTGACGATCATACGGCGCATAATCAGCGCCGTTTCCACCGTGTCCGCCATTGCCAGTTCGCCGGCAAGCCGGGCGGTGAGGGCGGCATTATCCGGGTCGCGCTGCAGCGCCCTGATAACGCCGGCGGTGATTGGCAGACTGCCGGTTTTCAGCTTCGCCAGGTTAGTGGCGTTAGGCGGCTCGGATCCGTTAACCAGTTTCACAAGCTGATCCGTATTCTCTTTTGTGGTTTCCTCAAGAATGGGGGCAAAGCCGGTGCCGGCCTGAGTGGCTCCGGGTTGTTGTTCGTCATCGCCACTGGTGCACTGGGATGCATCAGCGCAGGTACGCAGTGAACTGTCGCCAACCACCTGGACCACGGCTTTTGCCGCCTCCTCAGCACTGCCATATTTTGCACAGGCACCACCGTTGCAACTGCTGTTGCTGACGGGTGTTGTGCTCAGCACGGGCAGACTGTTCATCATGTTGTAGCCGGCGGCGGCTAGATCGTGTGTGGGACGAATGGCGGGCTGATTCTGCCCGCCGCGCTTCTGTCCGCCGATCCAGTTCTGGCCGGACTTACCCTGCAGCTTTTCAGAGGCGTTATTAACGCGTACCGCGTCGGCATCGCCGCTGTTCACAAGCGACTTGTACTCGTCCATGACCGCGCTCTGATTCCATCTATTGTTGCCGGCAAAATTCATCATGCGTTTGGACATGTTCTGACAGTTGAGCTGTGCCTTATCAAATGCCACGCTGCCCTGCAGCACGCCGTTGGTCAGCATGTCATACAGGCCAGGATTGGCGCGCTGTATCACCATTGCCGGCAGGCTGGCGACTGCGCCGGTGGCCCCCTGAATAACGTCGCTCATCAGGTTTTTATAGCCGCTGGTCACGCCGTTCAGCTGATTGCCCACGGTGGTTTTAAGGTCGAAGTTGCCGCACATCAGGTCGCTGCTCCAGCCGATATCCATTCCCAGCTTGCGCATGCTGCTGCGCGTGGCCGGCTGGGAAATCACGGAGCCGCCGCCGAGCGTGTAATAAAGCTTGTCGGATACCGCGCCATTGACGTTTTTGCCGTAGCCGATCGCGCTGTCGTTGACCGACGGCAACGAAACGCCAAAGGCGCCGGACCGGTTATCGTCATCAGCCTGTGCCACGCCGATCGATATGCTGACCAGGAGCGCCAGAAAGGGTGGCCTCAGTGTGGTTAGTTTCATAGGTGCCTCTTAAAAATTGGTTGCATACAGAAAGGTCTGGCCGCGACGTTTGCAGCAGCTGTATGGCTGCCACAGGGCGTAGGCTTCGTTGCCGTCCTGCGCCGTGGGATAGGCGCCGTCGGGGAATACGGCACAGGTAGCCGAGAGCGTGGGCGACAGACGCTGCCATTTATGGTTAGCCGTGCCGGTGTTTTCTTTCACCTCGCCCGGCGGCCAGTAGCCCGGCTTGCGTGTGCCCTTTAGCTGCTGATAAACGTGGATCTGCCCGGATCGGGTGATGATGTCGGCCACGCGCTGGGCGACGATGGCGGAAGCCTTGTCATCGTCCGTCTGGCTGACGAAGCCCGATCGCGGATAGAGGTTGCCCCACATGTTGGCGGCGGCCTGGCTGCCCAGCTCGCGCTGTCCGGGAATAAGCGCCTCCGGATAAAGCGATTCCGGAAGACCCGTGCGCCACATAAGCGAATCGAGGGTGCTGAGGAAGTAGGGGTTAAATGCCCGGGCTGCGGTGTCGCAGGAGTAACCGGCAATGCTGCCGCCAATCAGGGAGGTCGCCGGATGCCCGATGGCGTCAGCGTATTTAAATTTAATGTTTGACTGACGACGCCCTGCGTCCTTGATGTCGGCGGCGTTTCCTCCGCTGGCGGCGGCGCCACTGGTCAGTCCGCCGTCAACGACGCCGGCAGCCCCGCTCATAAAGGCCATTTCATGCCAGGGATTGCCGCCCGGACCGGTGTAGGTCGATACCACCACCTCAGGGATGTAGTGCGTCACCTTAACCGAGGTTTTGACCGAGCAGCCGAAGGGCGTACACATCAGCCAGTAACAGACGCCGCTCACGCGCCAGCTGATACAGTCCTGCGTCACTGCGCTGGCGATAATCCCGGCGGTATTGATGGCGGCAAACGTGGCGGGCGCGGCGGCAACGGCCAGCACCGATGCCGTCCCGGCGGCACAGAGGTGATTTCTGAATGACCCTGGCATCAGCCTGCTCCCTGCGTGCGGTGCAGGCTGGCCTGGGCCACATCAGCCGTACCGTATACCACGTCTCGATCATCAAATACGACGGCGGGGTACTTGTGCAGGCCAATTTCCCAGGCATGGACCACCTGACGATAGGCGCCGGCAATCTGCGCCTGCTTTTGCGGCCAGTCAGATGACTGAATAACCTGTTGAGCCTGCAGTGCAGCCTGCTGAGGATCGGACGACAGATCACCAAAAATAGCCTGCTGCAGACGATCGGGCCCGTCCAGCCAGACAACTTCAGTGTCGGCGGTAAGATTCAGGGGAGGGTGCTGAGCGTCGGTGAAAACGACGGTGCCTGCCATTACCTGGATTGGTATCAGCAGGGAAAAACACAGGAGTGGCCTGATGTGCATTGCAAATCTCCGTCACGGGTAACAGGGTAACAGGGTAACAGCGTGACAGCGCGCGCTCAGGGATTCAGCGGTAAACTCTATTTCGGAATTTTAAAATTCATGGGTTCAGCGTAAGCTCGACGGTGCTGCTGATTTAACATTTAACTTGTGAAGAACCTTCGCGGAATCAAGCTTATAAGGGATAGAATGGAAAAACTATATGACCTTGGTAAAAGAGTTGAAAGGCTACTTTATTCTAGTGTGTTTGTAGTGATAGTTAGCTTTATTTTTTATTCTTTATCAATGGCGATAATTCAAGACTTTAAAAAGTCCAAGCTTGATGTATATAATCAAATTTTAACTGAATTAAATTATAATTATAGCGCGTATCAAGAGGCGGAAAAGTTATCTGGTTATTTTTATTGGTATCGGCAGAAAAGTGTTTCTGATCCATATTCAAATATTGAGGGTAAGTCTAAAAAGGAGATAGAGACTGCTAAGTCTGAGATGAAAAAAGAGAACATTGTCAGGGAAGGCCTTAATTTGCCTAAATTAACCGAAGCATCGATAGGTTATGATCAGGATCTATACAACGCACGACAATTAAAATATATCGCCAATCTTATGGATGTCAATGAAGTTAGGGGTAATCTTCACATTGAAAAGGCACTTAACGAAGTATCTGCATCTGAAACATTTCAAACGCTGATAGGGAGGTTAATACTTAAGCATGCCAGTAAAGATCATGAGCTTCAAACTTATTTGATTAATGCATTTAAAGAAAAGCCTGACTTGGGAAGCTTTTCTTCTATGCTTGCTAAAGATTCCGCAGAAATTGGCAATATAAAAATTAAAATATTTGATGTGGAAGCTCCAATGCAATTCCCCTTTTCCTTAGGGGAGATGAAGTCAAACATTTCATTATACAATGTGCAAAAAATGGGGATGGCAATATATCCTGTATTTCTGGTTTTTTGGTTGGGCTCTATATGCATGACTAGAAATAGAGAGATTTACTTTTTACTTAAGACTAAGTTGGTTCCTTATGCTTATCCACACATCTTAAATATTTTCCAGTTTTCTGACTCGAAAGATGGAAATAAAAACCTTAAAAATCATAATGTTAGTCTTATTCTTTTAGGTGACGAAAAAATGATAAAAAGGCAAGAAGCGTTTGCTTTTTTACTATTTTTATGTCGTGTTTTTCTTGGCTGTGGCTTACTGCTAGTTATTACTTTACCTGCGTATTGGGGATTCGCTAATGTGGTTTTTACATCGTATTCTCAAACTGGAATTACTCAGTTAAGTATATTGGCAATATGTTTCTTAATAAACTTATTGCAGATATTTTTCTTGGGTTTTAGTGAAGCGAAAACAGTAAAAAAATACTTCTATCTAAATTCTTAAGGAGGCCGTCTTGCGTAATGCGAATTTTTATTTTTGTTTGTTATTAGTGTTTTTTTCTTTCCAAGCAAAGGCAGTAGATCATGATGGTACATTTCAAGTTTTTGGGGCCCATAATTACTGCTGGTATTGGTTGAGAAGTGATGATGACACTAAATCAAATGAAATTGACAGGGTTACGAAGGTAGTTTGGATTTCTGGTTATATCTCAGCAATAAATTTTTATACAGGACGTGAGAATTTTAAAGATATAAGTATAATTACTGTGAATGATTACATTACGAAATTTTGCAGGGAACACCCTCAAGGTAAAACAAGTAGTGCTATTATGGAAATGATGGAAAAGATAAAAGAAGGATGATTTTAAATGGATAAAACCCATACAGGAAACTAAAAAATTATATTTATAATTGGGTTCTAGACGGATTGCTCCCAATCAATCATGTTTGGGAGCAGTTGAATACATCATTTAGTCATTAAATACTGAATTAACCCAAAGGGTCATATAAATCATGTCAGCCGCATCGGGCAGATTGACGTACCAGCGTGGCGAGTCAAATTCGTTGTCCAGCGGCAGGCTGGCGCGGCCTTCTTGGGTCACAAGAATGTCCGCGCGCTTTCCCCGCCCATCCTCCAGGTGAATGGCCACACAGCTGTTTTTTCCAATCCGGTGCGGATTACAGGTGATAGCGACAGGTGGCTGGAGGCGGTTCTTCAACGCGCATTTCATAGCCTCAAGTCGCTCCTGAGTACTCTGCGTGGCGACAGGCTCACCCTGAGGGTACAGGCCGAAAAGGGTAGGAGTAGGCGTCTCATCAGCCGCAGGAGTATGTGTTATAGGGCTCGCGTATTTAAGCTTAATCATGCAGTCAGCTTCTCTCGTTTATCGTTATATTCCGGCATCCCAGCCGACTTAGCCGTCATCAGTCCACGCAGACGATCCAGTTTTCTTGCCACGAGGATAGCAGCATCGAGCTCTGAACAGTTATGTTTACGCATCAGTGCCTTGCGCTCGGCCTTCTCTTCCTTCTCCGTCATGCCCAGCGCCAGAAATAGGCTGGGCGGCACGGCTCGGAACAGCGCCTCAATTTTTTTCGACAGTACCACGCCTTCGGTATAACACCCGGAAAGCTTGCTTGCGGAGAGCAGCACAGACTTTTGCTCCTCGGAAAGTGTACGGAAGCGGGCAATGTCCTCCACCTCTTTTTTCGGCATGGTCAGGCAAATCCACCATTCGGCCATGTTCAGCATTTTACCTGCCGCTGCCGGGTAATCCTCAAGGTTCTGGGTGGCAAGCCAGAGCCATGCACCGAGCTTACGCCACATCTTGACCACCTTGGTCATGTACGGCGCCAGGAGGGCGTTAACGGTCACGATATGTGCCTCATCCACCGTAAACACAATGTCGCGCTCAAGGTATTGGTCGCGCTCCGCAATGTTGTTGATGGTGTTGGTCAGGGAAACCATAGTCAGCGCCATCTGGGCCTCGTACCCCTCGCGGGCAAGGTGGCCCAGGTCGATGAGCGTGACGTCTGCCTCCGGCCACAGCGATCCTTCCTGATTAAACAGCTCGGCCTCAAAGCTGCCGGACTGGGTAAACATGCCCAGAGACTCCGCCATCTCCGCGGCCTTGGCCCGGCGTGATTCGTTACGGGCCTGCCCGCCCTCGGCGGCCTCGTCGGAGGAAATGCGGTTCAGGGCGTTTTGCAGGTCGCTGGGCAGCATCTGGCGGTTTTCATCCAGGGTCAGTCGGGCGGCCATCAGTAGGGCTTCGCGGATCATGGCCCGGTCGGCGCGCCTGAGCGCGGCGTCTTCCTTCGGATCGCCGCCGGTGATCATCATCCGGGCGGAAATTTCCATTTCTCCCAGAATGTCGCGCTTTTCATTGTCCTCGCCCTCGTCGTCCTCATCGATTTCCGGCAGGTCGCTTTCGGCCACCGCCAGCGGCGGGGCGTCGCTTTCAAACAGCTTGTGCGCGTCGGCGAACGGCGGCAGGGTCACGCCGCTGCCCGGCTTGACGCTGACCTTGTTCACCGTAAGACCGAGGCTTTCAAAGTAGTCCGCCGTCAGGCCGAAGCTGTTGCCGGCCTCGGCGATAAACAGGCGCGGGCGCTGTACGGCCATCAGCTGGCAGAGCATCGAGCACAGGGTGGCCGACTTGCCCGCCCCGGTTGGCCCGAACAGCAGCATGTGCGCGTTCTGAGAACGGTCGTGTTTGTTCAGGGGATCGAAGTTCAGCACGTCGCCGCCCCGGTTAAAAAAGCTGAAACCCGGGTTGCCGGTGCCGGTTTCCCGGCCGGTCACGGGCAGCAGGCCGGCCAGGTGCTGGACCCACGTCAGTCGGGTGTACCAGTTTTTTTTGTCGTGCTGCGGGTTAAAGCACATCGGCAGCGCGCGCAGCCAGGCATTCAGCGGGCCGACCTCGTGCTCTGCGCGCACGGGCTGCAGCCCCTCGTTGAGCAGCACCGTGGAAAGCTCGATGCGCTTGCGGTTCATCTCCTTCATGTCCCTGGCCTGCAGGAAAAACGTGATGCCGGCGCGGTACAGCTTGTGCCGGTTGCCCAGCAGCTCCTTCACGGTGGCCACGTCCTGGCGTACGCGCCCCGACTCGGTGTTTTCCCCGATGGCGTTCTTTGCCAGCCGGTTAAACTTCTCCTCAAGAGTATCCTGCGGCTCCGCGATGATCGTCATGCACAGCATGGTGCCCTCGGGAAACATGTCCATCAGGGCGTTAACCTTTTTCTCGCCCCGGCTTTTCTCACCCGTAAGCGTGCCGGGCTCGGGCGGCTTGCGCAGCCGCTCAACCGTCAGGGCTGAGTGAGCCAGGTTATCCAGCCACCACACGCCGTTTTCCACATCCGAGCGCGGCGGCGTGAACAGCAGCGTTTCGGAGAAGTCGTTTTCCACGGGGATCATGCCGTCAGGCGTGTTGCGGGTGTCCTCGTAGGCTGCCGCGCGGTAAAACTGCTCCGGGTCCATGCCTTCCGGCGCCGGGTTAAACAGGCGCAGGAGCCAGGCGTGCACCTGCAGGCCGTTCTGCCGCGTGCAGCCGATGTTGACGCTGGAGAGCGCGCCGCACAGCCTTTCGCACGCCTGGTTCAGCATGCCGACTGGCGGCATTACGTCGCGGTTGTTTTTCTCCACCCAGCGATACACCACCATGCGAGTCCGGCGCTGCTGGCCGCGCCACGGCTGGCCGGTGATTAGCTTGTCCACAAACAGCCCCTGCGGGCGGGCGATGCCGCGCAGGTGGTTTTCGGTTTCCTTCAGCCATGCCTCGGTAAAATCCGTGTGCTGCGCGTGCGGCTTAACGTACCCGCGCAGCCTGTCCAGATAGGCGTCCACGTCGTTTTCGTCCTGGCAGAAAAACTGCACGATCCAGGGGTTCGCTTCAATGTCGTCAAAGCTGTCCTGCAGCGCGTCTTCAACCACGTCCCGGATCTGCTCCAGACGCGTGTCGGGACGCCCCTCGGTGGCAACCGGGGTTATATCGTATACCGCTCCGACCGAGACGCCGTCGTCCAGCAGCAGGCACTGATCCTCGTCCAGGAACTCCGCCCACGGCAGGTAGTCCACGATCGACGGATTGTGCGAGTACACCTGCCTTTCGTCGCCCTGCGTCATTTTTCCCGGGCGCGCCAGCGGCTCCGGGCCGTCCTGCTCCGGCGCATCCTGTCCGGCCGGCCGGTTTTTCTTGAAAAGTCCAAACATCACAGCGCCTCCGTGCGTTCACCAGGCATCGCGTACTGCGTCTGGTCATAGAAGGGGAAAACGGTACTGTAGCCCGGCACGGGCGTGTTGCCCTGCGCCAGGTGTGGAAAAACGTACATCACCATGTCGGGATTCGGCAGGCGCGGGAACTGCTGGCTGATCTCCGACTCCTGGGTGCGGCTGTAGCTGCGATCGTCGCCGGCCGCCGCCTGTTGTTCGTTATCGGTCAGGGCGCGGCGCAGGGCGGCGCGCCCCTCCACGCCGCGCGACGGGCCGCTTTCGCCGTCCGTGCCCTTCCACAGCTCCAGCATGTTGCTGTCGCCCGCCGGAAGCATCTCATCCTTTGACGTGGAGCAGCCCGTCAGGGTGGCGGCCGCAACCAGTACAAAAACGCCGAGCGTTACTGAAATCTGCATGTTATTTCTCCTCAGTCGAGCCCGCCGGTGCTGCCGTCTTCACCGGGCAGGGTGAAGTCGTAGCGCACCTTGCGGCCTTTGTCTTCATAGTCGATTGCCAGCTCGCGGGTGATGTGCACGGCGAGGTGCGCGCCCGGCTGAACGTAAATGGCGTCAAAGGTCTGGCCGTAGCGCTGCTTCACCCACTCGGTGATCTCGTCGGAGCTGCCGGAAAGCGCCTTGCCGAGCACGGCCTGTCCGGCGTCGCCGGTCAGCGTGGAGGTGACGCCGCCGTAGGCGTTGGTCTGGCTGGTCTGCTGGTTCTGGCCCACCGCATCGCCAGCCGCGCCGGCAGCGCCAAGCAGGCCCAGCGTCGGCAGGTAAGTGGACGCGTTGGATTTACGCGTGCCGGAAATGCATGGAATGCCGTTCTCATCGGAAATCCAGCCGATGCCGCCGTTTGTTCCGGTGTCTTTACCGCCGTTCTGTGCGTTCTGACCGTTGCCGGACTTGCCGCTGCGGTCGGGCTTCGGCAGCGTTCGCACCGTGCCGTCGGTGAACACAAAGGTAATGCTGCTGACCTGGCCCCTGACGCAGGACAGGGTCCAGTCGCCCGAGGCCGTGCCGGACACGATGGCACCCTCCACATCCGGGAGCTCAATGCCGTTGGCGGTCAGGTTGTCTTTGCCGATAAGCACCTTGAAGGGATACGGATCGGTCACGGTGCCGTTAACCGGCACGCGGCCCAGCAGGGCGGTCATGGCTCGGCTGCCGATGAGCGTGGAGTTTTCTGGCAGGGTGTAGACCGGCTCGCCCTCGTCTTCCTCACCTTTTTCGCTGGTTGAGCCCTTAACCTGCTGTTCGTAACTGGCCTTCTGTCGGGTGACGGCATTTTCGCTCATGAAGGAGGTCGGGAAGGCCGTTGTGCCGCCGGTGCTGGCTGAGCCGTTGCTGCTGCCGCCCTCTCCTGACTGGGTGCTTTTGCCATCCTGCGGCGTTACCCACATCAGGCCGTCGCTGCCAGCTGCCGCCGCGCCGCCGCTGCCGGCGCCCATGCCGTCCAGCCCGAGACCCAGAGGAATGTCGCCGTCCTGGCCGCCGGCCTTGTCGGCCAGCCCTTTGCCGGTTTTCTGCAGCTGGGAGGTCAGGTCGTTGATTTTTGACGTCAGCGCGTTCTGCTGCTGGCGTAGCTGCTTCTCGCGGTCGCTGAAGCCCTTCTGTACGCCCTGAACGGCCTCGTTAACCTGGCCGGACACGTTCTGATTCCGCTCACGCAGCTTTTTATTCTCGTCCAGCAGGTCAGCGTTCTGCTTGTTTAGCGTGGCCTGCTGTTGCCGCACGGCGTTTAGGGAGCCCACGATGGTTTTCAACGTGTCCTGCGGCGTGTCACCTTCGACGCCGAGCGCCTTAAGCTCCTGCGGGGAGAGGTTCGCTAAAGCCGGGTCGGCCTGCGCTGTTGTCTGTGCGGCGGGCTCGGGCGTCTTGCTGTTGTGGCTCTTGACCGCGATAAAACCGCCGGCGACGAGCACCGCCGGCACCAGGACCTTGACCAAACCATTTGACTTAATCTTCATAGCGGATCACCTTCTGGGCGGAACGGGCGGCCTTGCGGGCGGTGGACGGCTCGCGCACGAACGCCTCATCGGCGCGGCCGGCGGTGACCAGGTACAGCGTGGTGGTGTCCTCCGGCGTGCCGGCGGCGCCCAGCCAGCGGTGCTGGAAGGTGGC
>Ga0308162_1002114_pt1 | contig 13676 bp, 11 predicted proteins | sample PhySR2_FD_201370 | JGI IMG/M metagenome (GOLD analysis project Ga0308162, IMG submission 201370) | Phyllosphere microbial communities from UC Gill Tract Community Farm, Albany, California, United States - DLSLS.R2 | ecosystem: Host-associated > Plants > Phyllosphere > Unclassified | place: USA... | reverse complement strand
TTGCAGCGATTAAAGATATCGGCAACTACTTCGATCGCGCTGAGTACATTAAGTGGAAATCCTTCCGTGACACCGACGACTCACGCTATATCGGCCTGGTGATGCCGCGCGTGTTAGGGCGTCTGCCGTACGGTCCGGACACCGTGCCGGTGCGCAGCTTCAACTATGTCGAGCAGGTAAAAGGCCCGGATCACGAGAAGTATTTGTGGACCAGCGCGTCATTCTCCTTCGCCTCGAACATGGTGAAGAGCTTCATTAATAATGGCTGGTGCGTGCAGATCCGTGGCCCGCAGGCCGGTGGTGCGGTGAAAGATCTGCCGATCCACCTGTATGACCTTGGCACCGGTAACCAGGTGAAAATCCCGTCGGAGGTGATGATCCCGGAAACCCGCGAGTTTGAATTCGCCAACCTCGGCTTTATCCCGCTGTCGTACTACAAGAACCGCGACTACGCCTGCTTCTTCTCGGCTAACTCTGCCCAGAAACCGGCGCTGTACGATACCGCAGATGCCACCGCCAACAGCCGTATCAACGCGCGTCTGCCGTACATTTTCCTGCTGTCGCGCATAGCGCATTACCTGAAGCTGATTCAGCGTGAAAACATCGGCACCACCAAGGATCGCCGTCTGCTGGAGCTTGAACTCAACACTTGGGTGCGTGGTCTGGTGACTGAAATGACCGATCCGGGCGACGAGCTGCAGGCATCCCACCCGCTGCGCGACGCGAAAGTAGTGGTGGAAGACATCGAAGACAACCCGGGCTTCTTCCGAGTGAAGCTGTTTGCGGTGCCGCACTTCCAGGTGGAAGGCATGGATGTAAACCTGTCTCTGGTCAGCCAGATGCCGAAAGCGAAAGCGTAAGGCGGTAGCAGGGATGAAAATTTATCGTCCGCTGTGGAACGAGGGGGCTCTGTTGTCCCCTCAGCAGTTCCAACAACAGTCAGAATGGGAAGCCTTTCGTAGCGCGGGCATTGCGGCTCTCTTTTCACCATTTGCGTGGGGCGTGGAGCGGGTTGAGTTTGATGAAAGACTGCTGAGCTCGGGCCTTCTTCAGGTTACACACCTGCGGCTCTGGCTGCCTGATGGAACGCTGGTAGATACAACCGTCAGCGATCTGCCGCCAGAACCTCGCGAGCTAGGGACCGCGCAGTCTAAAGACGTGGTTACAGTGGTGATTGCCCTGCCGCTTATGCAGTTCGGGCTGAATAACGTGCTGCAGGAATCGGTTAAGGCAGACCGGCCGCTCCGCTACCGTGAAGAGTGGGTCAACATTCAGGATGCGTTTGGCAACGAGGAGGAGTCCGTCGCTGTCGCCCGCTTTAACCTGGCGATCCGTTTTGAACATGAGGATAACGCGTCGTGGCAGTGCTGCCCGGTTGCAAGAATGATCCGCGACGGACAGGAATGGCGCCAGGATCCGGAATTTATTCCACCCATGGCTGTTTTCTCTGCAAGCCCAACTCTGCGGGAAAGACTGGTGTTGCTTAACCGACAGCTTCGTTCTCGCCGTCAGCGTCTGATGTCCATGCGCCGAGAAAGCAACGAGCGTCTGGCCGATTTTGCTGTGGCAGACGTCTCTCTTTTCTGGCTGCTCAATGCACTGAACTCCCATGCTCGGGTACTGACGGAGTTTGAACGTTTTCCGGCCCGCCATCCTGAACAGGTATGGGCGGAGCTGGCGCGGCTGGCGGGCAGCATGCTGACGTTTTCCCTCGACAGCGATCTGGACGCCATTCCCGGGTATGACCATGCCGAACCGAAAAAAACGTTTCCGCCGTTGTTTGAACTGATTACCGGCTTACTGGAAGCCAGCCTGCCGTCCCGCGTGATCGCGCTGGATATGTCCCGGCCAGACGACCAGACCTGGAAAGCCTCGCTGCACGATATACGCCTGCGTGAAGAAGCCGATCTTTATCTGTCCGTCAGGTCTGACGTTCCTGCATGGCAGGTGGCAGAGAAATTCCCGGCGTTATGTAAGGCGGGTTCACCGGATGATGTGAATGCTATTTCGAGCATCGCCTTGAAGGGGATTCCGCTTATTGCTGTTAACCGCGTTCCTGCTGCGCTGCCGGTGAGGATGGAGAACCAGTACTTTGCATTGGATATGGAAAGTGTTGCGGCCCGGGACATGATGGAGCAGGGCGTTTGCATGTTCTACGTACCGACTCTGCTGGGACAGCTTGAGCTTGAACTGTTTGCGGTACTGCGATCATGAGAGAAAACATTGATATCGATGAACTGATGGCGGAAACCTGGCTCACCGTCACTCTACTTCAGCAGGGGGCAACGACGCCGGACGGTGACGCACTGTATGAAAAGTGCTCCAGACACGTCGAAAGTGTGCGCGAGGTGCTGGATCGTTCCGGGTATGACGAGGCCAGCATTGAACATATTTCCTACGCGCAGTGTGCGTTGCTTGACGAAGTGGTTATGAGTAGAACGCCGCGTGAAGGGGGGGATGTTGAAGCGGGTCAGGCTGCCTGGAGAAAAGCACCGTTGCAGGCGCGCTACTTCGGGTCATTACACGCAGGCGAAGCCCTCTGGGATCGTATCGCAGAAGTTTTGCGTCAGCCTGCGCCGAATATGGCCGTTCTGACATGCTACCACCGGGTAATTGCGCTGGGTTTCCGTGGGTTATACAGCATGAATTCAGTCAGTCAGTCTCAGCGTGAAGAGGTGATTAAAGCACTTGCTGAGCGGGTGCCGCCTCTGGATGCGGATCTTTCTCTGGTCGTGCGCCGGACCGCAAAGCATCGTTACAGCCTGCTGCGTTCCGTCTGGTTCTGGATCGCGGCGGTGGCAGTGGTCACGGCCGTCGTGTGGTGGGGTGGTCATCTCTGGCTTCAGGCGCTGTTGTCCGCGCAGTTACCGGAGCTGCCCCACTAATGCGTAAATCAGTCATGGTCTCTCTGATTTTTCACGTTCTGGCGGGGGGCGCGGTACTTTTATGGCTTCTGTGGGGTTTCCTTCCGTCAGGCTCGCTGTTTAAAGGTTTGATGACGGCGTGTATTACTGCTCTGGTCGTCTGGCTGGTCTGGAGAAAAAACCGTTCTGTTCAGTCGATGGCGGCAGGTGAAGCGTCTGTCTTCGAACTACCGCCGTTTGATGCCGGGGGGCCCGTTGTTCTCGTCTGCGGGGATGAACTGGAGGCCTTATTCCAGGGACACACCCTGCGCAAAACCGCGCAGGGCTGGTGGCTGCGGATGAATGACGTTAACAGGCTGGGCGATATGGTTCGCGATATTCACGAACAGCAGCCCCGCCAGACCGGACAATTGGCCGTGATGTATGTCTGCCAGCCTGACAGACATCAGGATGAAGCCGTGCTGCGCGCTTCCCTGAAAGCGTTGCGCCAGCAGATGAAGCATCTGAGTCAGATTGTCGGGTTCTCTCTGCCGGTGATACTGAGCGGTGAGTTTCCCGGTCCTGAAACCCCGTGGATTGTTGTGCGTGGTGACAAACCGGTTGCTTACCCTGTTCATGAGACGCCGCAGGCGCTGGATGACTGGCAGCAAGACAATCACCTTGCGCTGATGCCCGTCCTGCGGGAAACCTTTGCCTTTATGCGCACCATTCTGGTGGATGAGCTGGCGAAAGAGGATCGGCTGTTTCCGCCGGTTCATCCGTTTGCCGTGGCAATTCGAAGCGGTATGACAGCTGTTGATACGGCTTCGCTGTGGTCGCACCACCTTTGTCGTCTGACCCATCTGGTCTTACCGCAGGCATCAGGATTAGCGGACGTTTCAGGTCGTTTTCCTGACGCAGTATTACCGGTGCTCGCGCCGTACTGTGTGCCCGTCCAGGGTGGGCAGCGTACCCGTCGCCTTGTTTTGCTGGTTCTGGCCTGCATGCTTGCCGCTCTTGGTTTTTCTGCCGCGAATAATGCGGCGCTGATCCGCCAGGTCGGCACGGATTTGCAGCGCTGGTATGCCATTCCCATGAACCATTATGAGCCAAAGGCGCAGTCACTGGCCGCGCTGAAACAGGATGCCCTTCTGCTGGAGCGCTGGCAGCGGCAGGGAGAGCCGCTCCGGTATGCGCTGGGCTATTACCCCGGTCAGCGTCTGTGGCTGGCGTTACAGAAGGCGATTGATTCGTATGTGCCCTCTCCGGCACCCGCCATGAAGCCAGTACCGAAAATCATCCGCCTCGACAGTATGTCGCTGTTCGATACCGGCAAATGGGTGCTGAAACCCGGCACCACAAAGCTGCTGGTGAATTCTCTTGTCGGCATCAAGGCAAAGCCGGGCTGGCTGATTGTGGTGGCGGGCCATACCGACAGCACTGGCGATGACCCGTCTAACCAGGTGCTGTCGCTTAAGCGCGCGGAGTCCGTGCGCGACTGGATGCGCGACACCGGCGACGTGCCGGAGAGCTGTTTTGCGGTGCAGGGCTACGGTGAAAGCCGCCCTGTCGCCACTAACGATACGACAGAAGGCCGCGCGCTGAATCGTCGTGTCGAAATCAGTCTGGTACCGCAGGCGAATGCCTGCCAGCAGCCGGACATCACACCGGCGCCATTGGAGGATGATGGCGTCTCAAAAAATGAAATGGAGTAATTAACATGGCAATTCCTGTTTATCTGTGGCTGAAGGACGACGGCGGCGCGGACATTAAAGGTTCCGTGGACGTGAAGGACCGTGAAGGCAGCATCGAAGTGGTAGCGCAGGAGCATAACCTGTACATCCCAACCGACAATAACACCGGCAAGCTGACCGGCACGCGTATCCACACGCCGTTCCTGTTCACCAAGGAGATCGACTCCTCCAGCCCGTACCTTTACAAGGCGGTGACTACCGGTCAGACCCTGAAATCTGCGGAATTCAAGTGGTACAAAATCAACGACGCGGGCCAGGAAGTGGAGTACTTCAACACCAAGCTTGAGAACGTGAAGCTGGTGAAGGTGAATCCGAAGATGCACGACATCAAGGATCCGGCTTTCGAGAAGCACAACCACCTTGAGCAGATCGAGCTGCGCTACGAAAAAATCACCTGGACCTATAAAGACGGCAACATCATTCATTCCGATTCCTGGAACGAACGTACTACCGCTTAACAACCCGAAGCAGGCGGTTATCCGTCTGCTTTTTTTGCTGAGCGCCTGTTCTGACGGGCCCTGAGCAAAAATACACAATCTGCCTGCCTGACCTGATGCGCTTTGGTATGTAAACAGCGACGGGCGGTAGCGTGCCCGGAACTGATAAAGAGAGAGTCTCATGGAAAACCCAGCCATCCTGTTACGCCGTCTTAACCCTTACTGTGCCCGCGCGATGGAAGGTGCAGCCTCCCTGTGCCAGACCCGCGCCCATGCGGAAATCCTGCCCGAGCACTGGCTGCTAAAACTTCTGGAGCAGGGGGAAGGTGACCTGACGGTGCTGGCACGGCGCTACGAATGGGATATGGATGCCATCTGGCAGGCCCTGTTGGGGTTTATGGACGCGCAGCCGCGTTCCGTGCGCAGCCGTCCACAGCTCTCGGAAAATATTCAGGCCCTAATGCAGGATGCATGGCTGCACGCTTCGCTCGCGGGAGAAGAGCATATCCGCAGCATTCACCTGCTGATGGCGCTGGTGGAAAAGCCTAAACAGATGCGCTGCGACGGCTTGTGGCCGCTGCTGACCCTTGGGCAGAGCCAGCTTGAGCGCCTTCGTGGGCTGCTGGATGCACAGTCGGACGAACGCCCGGAAGTACAGCATGAGGCGGAGCTGGTGCAAGGCAGCGAGGTGGAGTTTGTTGGCCGTCCGGTGAATGCAGATATAAAGGACGGGGCACTGAACCCTGTGTTACAGAACGCGCTGGACAAGTTCACTCTCGACGTCACCGACCGCGCCCGAGAGGGTAAAATCGACCCTGTATTCGGACGCGACAACGAAATTCGCCAGATGGTGGACAACCACACCCGCAACGTGCTGCGCACACCCGCGAACAACAAGCTGCGGATGGAGGACCGGCGCGGCGAAGAGCATATCAGGCTCGCCACGGAGTTCGGGAAAACCCAGCTGAACGCCGGGCATCTGGTGGATGCGCAGGAAAAGCCCCGGGGTAAGGGCTTTGAGCTCAGGACCGACGAACACGGCGTCATTCGCGTCGCAAAAGGGCTGTTTATCACCGCGGACGGGCAACAGAAGGCGGCGGGTGAGGTGCTGGATATGGAGACCGCCCTGAAGGAAATCGACGTCTGCCTGCAGCAGCTTCAGCAACTGGAGAAGGCGGCGGAGCAGGCGCAGGCGCTGAAGGCGGACATTGAGAGCCAGATACAGATGTTTGAAAAGCGCCTCAAACCGCTGAACGAAACCCTGCTGTTCTCCGCGCCGGAAGGAATGGCATTCACCAGCGGTGAGCATCTGCAGATGACCGCCGCGAAGAACGTCGCCATCGACGCCGGGGGCGATATCAGCACCGGCGTCATGGGCAACATGACGGTGCTGGCCGGAGCAAAACTGGGGCTGTTTGCCCGGACGGGGCAACTGAGCCTGAAGGCCGGTGAAGGGCCAATAGATGTCCAGGCGCAAAACGCCAGCATGCGGTTGTTTGCAGAGAAGAAGCTGACAATGAGTTCAGCGAGTGACATCTCGTTTGCGGGGAAAAAGCGCATCACGCTGATTGGTGGCGGGAGCTACCTGCGGCTGGAGGCCGGAAAGGTCGAGTATGGTACGACCGCAATGTATCTGCGCAAAGTGAAGCGGACGATGGCGGCGGCTAGTAATTCACTGGAACAAGACCAGACTAAATTGCCCGCACCATTACCGGATTTGTCATGTGGACCAAACGTCGCCTGTTTCAGAATTTCAGATGCATTAACAGGGGCAGAAGATATGGAATTTGCTTATCAGGTTAACACACCCACAGGTGCGTTGCAGGGAAGAACTGATTCAGCCCTGACGCCTACAGTGAATTCGGACACAGAAGAAAACGTGCTCCTGGACTATGTTTTCCAGATTAGAGCGGGGACAAGGTAATGACCGTTTCATCGACAACCACGACAAAAGAACTTGAACAGCAGGAAAAGAAAGTCAGTATTGAATTCTTCCATATTGATATGATCCCGGATGCGATGAGAAATATGGGGTGGGAGATAGCTCCTAAGTTAATGGAACATTGGTTTGAAATCTCGCCAGCATTTGCGTTCACTGCTGAAATTAAAAGGAAATCATTAGATGCGGATGCAAGAAACTTGCCACCAACTCAAGTTAGCACTGAAATAGTCAAAATGTCTTGGGCAATAAAATTTGAACAAGTTAGCGCTGGAATTGAAGAACTTGCTGGTCGTTGGAAAAGTACAAAAGGTATTGCCAGACTAAAAAAACTTCTTCAGAGTAAAGGTGATTTCAATAAAAATGTGATATCTCTTGGGTACACTGATGATGTTATGGAATTAGATAAAACGTCCCAAGTCAATCTCATTCCAATAGGAAGTAAACTGGATACCATAAACGATTGGTATGGTGCAATGGGAAACTCAAATCTTAAAGTATGTGTTCGTGGAATGACGCAAACCAGACAAGAAAAAACATTCTTTATTGTAGATAAATTGGGATTCTACCTGAAGGATACCTATGATTTCGTTGATGAGGGGAATTCATCAGAGCCTTTAGGTGTTTGGAGTAAAGATCGCATTCTGAACAAAGAAGAAACTGGCATTTACATGTCTACCTACTTATCTGGTTTGTGGGGACATTTGGTGAGGCGTTTTTCAGGATTTGTGCCTGTCTTTAATAAAGACTTTCGGAAGTGGCAAGAAAAACATGATTCAGGGGGAGATTATATTGTTTTTTCTGATGTATTATGGATCTCACCGAGAGAAAACGACAAGGAGATCCCTCTGTAAATGAAAATCAAAAAAACACACCTTGCATTTTTTCTATTATTAATTACGTGGTTTTTTTACCTTCTACTTTGTTTGTAAATGAAAAAACAAAGGTGTTTGATATAATAAGTCCTGATGAAAGATATAAGGTAAGTGTATATCATGCTAAAATAATATCCCCGTTATCATTTTATAAATATTTAAAGGATGAAGATTATTATTTTATTTTGTACGATGTTGACGGGGGGGTGATTTTTAAGCCTTCTCCATTTTACGGCGCATCTGAAGTTGCAGCATATGATTCTATTGAATTTTCATACGGCACAGATAAAGAACTTCTTTACCCTGGCAAAGTAGGTTATGACGGCTATGTTTTAAAATAAACATCAGTCAAATCATATAAACTTTTAAAAGAAAGTGCCACGACAAAGCATGTGATTTATGCTTCGCCATAGGATACAACTGAATATAATGAATTATAAACGCCCATCTTTATATGAAACGCTTACTGGTAATTTTACGGGGGATCTTTCCATGGGGCTGGTAAGCGAAGAGGACCAGGTCATTTTGTCTGTACTGGACAATATTCAGCGTATCCTCAATTCAAGAGCCGGAGCCATTTCACATTTGCCTGACTACGGTTTGCCTGATATGACAAAAATCCTTCAGGGCATGCCCGGTACTGCACATCAACTGACAACGACGTTATCGAACGTCTTATTGAAATTCGAACCCCGGTTGCAGTCAATGAGTGTAACTTTACTGGAGCAGTATGTTCCTGGTGAACTGAGATACACCATAGATGCGGAGCTTAAAGGTGTCGGGCTGGTGCGATACGGTACCGAATTCATGCCTGAGGGTAAGGTTCTGCTCCGCCATCTGAAGCAGCAAAACTATCTTGATAAACGCTCCTGTTTTTAAGCTTCTGTGACCCGGCAAGGACAACATGATGAATCCGGTAAACACCTACCACCTTAAACCCGGCGGTGACCCGCGCACGCTTGCCGATTATGTATCCCTGCGCGATGAAATGAGCAAGCTGACGCATCCGGCACGTCCGGACGTAAACTGGCCGCACGCGGAAACGCTCTGCCTTTCGCTCTTTGAACACAATGGGGTGGAGCTGCAGACCGCCGCCTGGTATACGCTTGCGCTCACGCATCTGTCCGGTTTGTACGGCATGAATGAAGGACTGGCGATTCTGGATGCACTTCTCTCACGTCAGTGGGGGAACATGTGGCCTCAGCCGATGCATGCCCGGATAGAAATTATCAGTTCCCTCAGTAAGCGGCTACAGCAGGTGATGCGTACCCTGACGCTGAGCTATGCCGACCTCCGCCACCTGTACCAGGCAGAGGCATATTTGAATGCGCTGGGTGACGTGTTACAGCGTTTGGAGTTAAAGCATACCAGCCAGCTTGATGACCTGCGCATACTGATCCATAACGCAGCGGTCCGGCTGGAAAACAGCGAAAACGCTGGCGTGAGCCCCCCGGGTGAGGCCGTGTCCCTTGCGCAGGCAGAGCGAGTGAAGCGGGTGTACGTTATTGAACCTGACCCTCAGCCGCATGTGCAAATGGAGACGGAATCTCCAGCGCCCGTAAAACCCTGGAAGCCGTTTATTGCCGGAATGCTGAGCATGCTGGTACTGTCTGGCTCGACGGTCCTGGGATGGCAGATAATGCATAAGCCTGACCCAGCACAGATGCAGTTCGCGGCAACGCTTGCCCCGTTACCCGCAGCGCTTTCGGATGAACAAATCCGGTTTTTCCGTCAATCCTCTCCTTCGCCTGATACGGGCATCAGGCAGACACAGCAGCAGCTCACGCGGCTTGTGCAGTTAAAACCGGACTGGGCCATCAGTTATGGTGATGAACTTCTGAAGCAGACGCTGATGCTTTGGCCAGAACAGGCGAAACCGCTGGTGCAGCAGTGGCAGCGACAGATCGCGATCGCGGCACTTCCTGAGGACAGTCTTAATGGTTGGCATCAGGGAATGACGCAGCTAGAGCAGCTGGCGAAGCGGCTGAATGCCCTTGATGAACAGAGGGGCAAGTACATGACGGTTAGCGAGCTGAAATCGGCCGTGTTTGCCATGTCGCAGTCGTTCAACCGCGCTTTGCCGATCGAGGAGCAGCTGCGTCAGCTGTCCACATTACCGCAAAATCAACCCTGGCCTGCAGCGCTGAGGAGCCAGACGGAACAGCATCTTCAACAGCTGATTACCCGCTATGCTGCGCTGAAACAAAAAACAGTGGAATAGGCAAAGAAGGCGATGGAGCGGTTAAGAAAAAAAGATAATGGCCGGTCAGCGTTTCCCACGCTGAATCTGGCTCAACAGTGTGCGAAATGTTAACAGGGACGACAACGTGTCAGCCAGAGACCGGTTTTTCAAAAGAGTACAGCAGAAAAATGACAGTATCCCGCCCGATCACGAATCAGCGGAGGGTGAAATCAGGGCATTCCGTCAGCGGATGGATGCGCTGGCACAGCAGATTTGTGTGTGGTTTGAGGGAAGTGGAATTGAGGTCATTGTGTCGACAAAGCATATTCATGACCTGAGTACTCTTGGTTACAGCCTTAGCAGCGGCATATGCCGGTATGACATCACCACCATCCGGCTGGTGAACGGAGATCGCAGCGTGAGTATTATGCCGGAGCAACTCTGTCGTAGCGCGGAGAGGGGCTGTGTGATAATGCGGGTTGATGCGCCCGGCATCAACCAGGTGTTTTGCCTGAGCATGGCACCGAAGGAAAGCTGGTTTATCCGGCGTGAACAGCAGGGCGTAAAAGAGAATGCCATTATGACGGAAAATCATTTTTTCCTGGCAGTGGACTGTCTGGCCTGAATATTCCAGTCGGGTACCCGGCACATTGAGCACTGTAATGTAAGACATCACTGGCGCAAGGCTTTAAACGAGCCTTACGGCGCTTCAATGGTGGGATAAAGGCTATTTTCAAAATAGGCGACCAGCACCCAAATCTCACCACTAAAAATAAACCACAAACCCAATATAATAAGGCAAAGAATAATTAAGGTGAGGAGTATTTCTGTTTTTCCCATCTAAGCGATTACCCACCTGAAGTCTGTTTCAGCCCAGGCTGGGATTCTAACGGGGCTTGCTTCACAACTCCAGCTTCATGCGGCCAGCACTTTGTTGCGACCGTCATTCTTGGCGCGGTAGAGCGCATCATCGACACGTTTGAAGAGGTCATCAATGCTTTCGCCCTGGTTGTGTCGTGCAACGCCGATGCTGACGGTGAAGCGGGGCAATCCAGGGATCGTAATGTGTGATACCGCGGCACGAATGGTTTCCGCTATCTGCATTGCGGTTTCAAGTGGTGTTCGCGGCAGCAGGAGCACGAACTCCTCGCCACCCCAGCGGAAAACGTAATCATCGGGACGGCTGCAGGCTTCCAGCGTGCGCGAAAGCGAAATGAGTATCTCGTCACCCTTAAGATGTCCGAAGAGGTCATTGATGTTTTTGAAATGGTCAGTATCTACCAGCATCAGGCTAAACTGCTGCTGTGCCGGGAGGTGAGAAAGCGTGGTTTGCTCTGTGATGTTGTAAAACTGTCGGCGATTAAGCAGGCCGGTCATTGAATCTCGCAGGGCTGCATGTTCCAGCTCCTGCTCGAGCCGCTTTTGTTCAGTGATATCGTGAATAATGCACAACATCAGCTTATCGCCGTAGATCTCAATGGGTCCGGCGTAGGTCTGTACGTGTCGGGTCGAACCATCCGCCAGTCGGTGGACAAAATTTAGCGGTTTATGTCCTCCGGGCAGGCTGGCGATCTCCGTCATAATAGGCAAGATGTCGCGCCCAAGCGTGTTGATTTCCCAGGTATGTTTACGGCACATTTCCTCATGGGTGTAGCCATAAAAATTAAGCGCAGCCAGGTTGGCGTCAACAATGTGGCCATCACGTGCCGTATCGATTAACAACATTGGTGCGCTGTTAGTAAGAAAAAAGCGCGCGTAGAATCCCTGTTTTTTTCGCTGATAGGTTGCTGAACGGCTGGCTTTAAGCCCGGAAGGCGCCTGCTGCGAAAGCCCCTCAAACACGATCACATCACCATAAGGTGCCAGATGCGTAAGCGTCAGACGACAGCTCAGCGTACTCTCTTGATTGTCTCGCCAGACGGTGAGTATTTCGACGATATCCAGTTCGCTTTTAAGTTCGGGAACATACATTGAGAGAGCGGTTTGCGCATTAGCGGAATAGATCCCAGTGCGCATCTCGGTCAACGTTTTATCACCCATAAGTTTAGTCGCCGCAGTATTGGCAAATAGAATATTTTCTGTGACGGGTGAAATCAGCCACACCGGGTTTTTAATAACATTCAGCGCATCGAAGCAATATTGCGACATAGGGAATTCCTGTACATCGGCACGGTATACCTGACGATCACGCCGGAATTGACTCGCGTGGGCTCCTTTGAAACATAACTTACTTCATCACATCAGGCGTGGTTTTTTTGTGAAATAAAAGGGGATTCCGCCTGAATTTTACCGATTGGTATAATCTGTCTTTCAGACGTTTTTTGCAGCAGCAGCCACGGAACCTGTTCTGCAGGTAAAGGGCGGGAGTACAGGAACCCCTGGAGATAATCACAACCCAGACTCACCAGCATTGCCCGCTGCGCTTCGGTTTCAATTCCTTCTGCAACGACATTCATCTCCAGAGTCCGGGCGATGGTAATTATCGTTTCTACAAGCTTTCTGCTTTTCTCATTTTCAAGCATTGAACTGACGAAACTTTTATCGATTTTCAGCTCTTTCGCCGGTAAGACGCTGAGCATGAGAAGATTCGAATAACCCGTACCAAAATCATCTATCGAAACGGTAATCCCTGCCTGGTTGAACGCGGTGAGCAATTCAATGCTGCGATCGAGGTTTTTTAGCGCCGTGCTTTCCGTCACTTCAAGGATCAACCGGGAGGGGGCCAGGTTATATTTTTGCAGCATGGACGAGATAACCTGAAAGATATCCTGCTGCTCAAATTGCATCGGCGACAGGTTGAATGACAATGTCCATTGGCTGAATCCCTGTTCAGTCCAGAAACTCAGCTGTTTACAGGCCGCTTCAATCGCCCAGTTACCAACGGGAATGATCAACCCGGTTTGTTCCAGCGACGGTAAAAAGAGACTGGGCAGTAAAACACCTTGTTCCGGGTGACGCCAGCGTAGCAGTGCCTCAAACCCGTGAATGGTGTTCTCTTCTGCCAGCCAGGTTGGCTGATACCACATTTCAAACTGATCGCGTTCCAGCGCCAGGGACAACTCCTGCAAAAAGGCAGGTTCAGCCGGAACCGTCGTGGACATCTCTGCGCGATAAATGGCCCAGCCGTTACGACCTTGCTTTTTCACGTTATGCATCGCCGCATCGGCCTTTAGCTTTAGCTCATGCAGGGTTTCACCGTGTTGAGGATAGAGGCTTACTCCTGCGCTGAGCGTGATGGTTAACGTATGCCCGCAAAGGGAAAGTGGACGGCGGATATCGTCCAGGAGGGGTGAAAGCAGCGCGTTCAGCTTGTCGTCATCGCATTCAGGAACCAGCAAAATGAAGGCATCTCCGCCCAGTCGTGCCAGCGTCATTTCGCGCGTTAGTCGTGAAGTCACGCGATGAGCCACGTTTATCAGCAGTTCATCGCCAACGTGATGACCCCAGATATCATTAATCCGCTTGAAATGGTCGATATCGAAAAATATCACCGCAAACGGCTTTTTGCTCAGTAACGCACTGTGCAGGCAGTCCTGCATTCGCGCGTCCATCTGGTGACGATTGGCAAGCCCGGTAAGCGCATCAAAACGTGCCTGCAACTCCAGCTGTCTGTTGAGCTGGCGCAAATTATCCGTCAGCCTGTTAG
>Ga0308162_1002106_pt1 | contig 13749 bp, 14 predicted proteins | sample PhySR2_FD_201370 | JGI IMG/M metagenome (GOLD analysis project Ga0308162, IMG submission 201370) | Phyllosphere microbial communities from UC Gill Tract Community Farm, Albany, California, United States - DLSLS.R2 | ecosystem: Host-associated > Plants > Phyllosphere > Unclassified | place: USA... | reverse complement strand
TTTACCGACCAGACCGTGCGCGATGTCCTGGGTTAACTCCCGTTGTAGTAGCTCGATGTTGTCAATTTGCTCGCAGACGGGTGCCGTCAGATAAAAACCACGTGGTGCGAACACCGATACCAGCATTTTTATTACATACCCCATTGGGCCTTCATAAAGTGTGAGGTTCTTAGGATGTCGCATAGAAATGACGCTCATCAAATCATTGCCACCGATACGCAAAGCAATAATGCGATCCCGACAGGGATGCATTTCAAGCAGAACGGCCAGCGCTGTCATTTCCTGCACGTCATAGACCTCCCGCGTCTCAAGCGTAGGCATGAGTACGAGGGGCGTCCCTGAAATAATTTCCCACCAGGAGGGTAAAGAAGATTTGGTAAACTTTGGCACAACAAAACCATCAATTCCCGTCAGATCATGTTTTTCGACGAGCTCACGAGCCATCTGGTCATGACGGGGACGTATAAAGACCAGCGGGCGGCTGTCCGGGCACTCTTGATCGGCAGAGTCCTTCAGTTCATCCAGCAGTTCACTGAGGTTGAACAGGGCCACATCGAGCTGTTCTTCACTGACCGCATCCTCCAGGCAAATGACCATCGAGCGAAGCTCTGGGATCTTGCCATGTAGGATGACCTCTGCGAGATCGGTGCGGGTAGCAGGCATATACAGCGTTGCACCGAGCATGAAAGGAGAAATGATTCTGCTCATAATCATGCCACCTTTTTGATGATTGTGACGGCCCGATATTGCCCAAGCGCTTCACCAACTTCTTCAATCTGGATGCCGCGTTGCTCAGCCAGGTACACAAGCAGCTCCACATCTTTGTCCTGTTTACTTTTAACAAGCACGTGATCGGGCACTCTGCGAAGTACTGCACGGGTCGCTTCAGCGATCCCCGGCTTTATGCGGTTTATATTGGTGATGCCATACTTTGCCGCCAGCTCGTCAACAACCTTCAGGCTGATGTTGCGCTGATTGTTATTTTGAGATGAGAAGGGCGCAATGACTGGCATATCTTCTTCACGCAGCTTCCTTCTGATGTGGTCAATCGTATCCACCAGCATGGTGCTGCACTCGAACTCCTGCAGGTGGTCACACTCCATGCATCCATGGAAGCCTGACTCTGTCCACACGGAACGGGATACCATTCCGGATACCGGAGCCCCCATAATGCCAAAGGGTATCAACCAGTCATCATCCGATGCGGCAAGCCAGGCACAACCAGCCGGGTCGGCAAGCACGGCAAGACGAGGGATATCAGGGTATCCTGTCCGTCCCTTGAGGCTTTCCATCAGCTGTCCGGTTATCGCACCTTTCCCTGTCCAGCCGTCGATGAATACGATCCCCCTAGTTCCATGTTTTGCCTCAATATACTCCAGTGCTTCTGTATCAATCCCCCTGTCCCGGATGATGCTGATTCCGTAGTGATGCGATTCCACCCCCATATCACTCATTGCTCGCTGAAGCATGACGCCTAATGGCACACCGGCACGAACCAGGCTGACCAGGATAACAGGATTATCACCAATATGGTTGACGAGCCCCTTAGCAAGACTGAGGACTTCCTTCGCCATCCGCGCTGCACCCAAATCCAGAGCACGGCCAAACAATTCAAGGTGTGCGGAACTCGGGGCTGGCTCCTGGCTCAGCATGTCGGAATAGTGCTTACGTCCAGACTGAATCAGATGTTCTTTTTCTTCGACTGGCGTCATTTCCATCTGTACCGGCGTTAACAGGAACTTGACGTCTGTCGCAAGGTAAGAGCCGTGAAATAGCTTTGGTTCGAGAATAGTCATGGGATTTATCCTCTAAAACAGTTTCTGATTGACTGCATCAGCAAACTGGCTTTTGGAAGGCATGCCAAACCAGTGGCAGTGCTTCATGAAGGTGTGATCGCTGAGGCTGTCGCCAAGACCCAGCACCGGAAACACGCCCCGTTCTTCGCGTAGTTTCTTTAGAAGCCATTCAACGGCCAGCCCTTTTTGAACACAAGTGGGTATCCAGGCGACATTGTTTCCATTTTGATGGATATAGAAATCCGTCGTATCAAACGCTTTTACCGCGCTCGAATTGAAGTCAAAAAGCTCCTTTATACGGGTGCTGTCACGGTGCTTCATGACGAAGTACACGGGTGTGCCGTCATACTCATAGTTCATGCGGCACCATGCATCCACACCTGATTCCAGCAGCTGAGCGCTCAGCCTCTCCTGATAGGAAATGAGCTGTTCACGCATAGCTGACAGAGCTGTTTTGACAACGGTCGCCCATTCTTCGTTTACAGACCCGTCCGGGTTAGTGATAACCGCGCCATGCGTCATGACTTTCCATGAATTAAAGGGGATCTGGACGCGTGAGGTTTCCTCTGTGCCACGAGCAGTGACGGGAATAAGTTCTGCGGTCGCAAGGAGCCAGTCCACCATCATTGCCTGTTCTTCGGACATAAAGCTTCTTGGCTGAAGATCCCGATCAAGGGCACCTGTGCGATAAGGTATCTGGCCGTTTTCATCGAGCATTTTTCGTTTCGTCTGAAATAACGTGTCATCCAGATCGCAAAGAGCAAGCGGTTTATTCATAGCTGACGACCTCAACACGTGGAGCAACCTTACTAAGCGCTGTGAGCAGCTGTGGGCAGACGGAAGCAGAGGGGGTTTCAACGCAGACGATCACTCGATCAAAGCTCTGGTGAGCAACGTTATAGATAAAATTAGGGATACCGAGACCATAGTTATCGGTGAAGGCAATGACTGATTCAATTGCCATTCCTAGGGCGATAGGCGAGCGTGTCAGTGAACCATATTTGACGTCTGCACCTTCATTTTCCAGACGTTCTGCCAGGAGGAAGGGCTGCCAGATAAACTCACCGGAGCCAATCACAAGAATCTTTTCGCCGCGCTCCGTACTTATTTGATTACCGAGATTCGACTGGCTTTCCTGCATCCCCAGTCTTCCCCAGTCCTGTCGTGCAGATAACGGGACTGTGCCGCTTGCGGTGAAGTTTACATGAGGCATGACCGGTACGGGGGCATCCGGACGAGGTTTCCAGTCCCACTCACCTTTAACCAGCGAGACCACATTTACGGGCAGGGGACAGTTATCTTTGATAGCACCATCACTCCAGTCTGTCAGGGTGACGGTGACCACACGACACACATCTGAAAGGCCGGCATCACGCAGTGCCTGAAGCAGGTTGATAAATGTCTTGCCTGTGGTTGCTTCATCATCAATCAGGACCAGCGTTCTGGCTTTCTGGGCCCGACGACGAAGTGTTGCATCTTCAGGTTGATAAATAAGGTGGTCAGTGGCGTGACTGTGATCTTCTTTGAACTCGCACAGCAGTTCGCCGTCAACAGGATGCCGTGTACTGGTTAAAAACACGGGCTCCGCAATGCATTTGCTCGCTTCCCGGAATACACCAGCAGCCAGGCCGACAGCAGTCTCTGCCATGCCAATAAAGAGTACCGGCTCAGGTAAGTCAGCAGGAATGCCAGCAGCCAGCTGGACGTAGCTCTCCTTCATCAGTCTGGGTGAAACCGGGATGTGGCGGCCCAGTACTTTGCTGACAAACAGGAAGGCACGTTTAGGATTATTGCGCTGAGCGATGTCAAAGAGCGATTCGAGCTCAATCGTGCTGGTGGTTTTGACCGTCAGCGTCCCGCCAGTGAGCTCACGCTGATATACCTGTTGTTGTGATGAGGTCATGTCTTCCTGCCTTAGTTCTGATTTTGGGAAGTAGGAGATTGAGTGATTGTGCACACTGGCAGTGGCTTGACTGAATGAGTGGGAATCACTGTGGTGGATTCAAAGCGCAATGCGCTACGCATGACGTCTTCCTCAGAGAGGATCCCCAACTGCCTTAACACATAAAGACCGGGCAAATTCACCCCGCTATAGGAGGTGTAGCCGATCCCCCCAGAAGGGCGGAGGTTAGCTTCCAGGAGAACAGGCAGTCCATTCTCATCGTTACGTGTCTGAACGTTTATCAGTCCATCTGCACCGAGTATTTTCGCGCAGTCTAGAGCAAGCTGATAAGCCGGACCTTCATTCTCAAGTGTCTGCTGTGAACCGACTTTACTTCTGGCAACCGCAGCAAGCACCCGGCCATTTTCAACCAGCATGTCTACAGAGCGTTCGGGCCCGGGAAGATACGGCATTACTATCTGAACCGGTAGTTCCTCTCCGGCGAGCTCGGCACGGCGTAGAGAAGCAACGGCCACATCGGGATGAATCTGTCGGTAATCAGGATTGTTATAAAAGCTTAGGGTCCTGGCAGTGCGCTTAAGGATCCAGAACCCAAGGCCATAGATGCCTTTAACGGGTTTAATACAGGGCAGGATCCCACGAGATTCGAAATTCTCAATTGCACTGGCAAGTTCGTCAGGGCTTTGCACTTTCACTGAAATAACGGATGGCAGGCCTTGTGCCATCATTGTGACGCTAAAGTCTGCTTTATTGTCTGCCAGTTCAAAGGTCTCAGGATTTTTCCCACCCGTAGTCAGCTTTAGGCCAATTGCTTCGATTACATCGCGATAGCCTTCAAGCAGCTGGCCGCGTTTGCCCGCGTGGATGGCAACAACATTATTCTGTCTGCAGACGCTGGTGATGAAAGGCAACAGGTCCTCATTTTCAGCAGGCTCAAGATAAGCGATATCAGCTTCAGAAAGGATTTCAGGTCGCTCATTTCGATGGGAAGCGATGATGCGGAAATTCTTGCCATACTCTGCGCGCGCCGTTTTCACCAAGGCAAGCATGTCTTTCTGTGACGATACGCCCTCCATAAACCAGATAGAGACGGGTGTGGCCATTCTGAAATAATCCTTAAATATGCTGCAGAAATGAATATGGGCAGAGTTTAGGCATATCTGATTCTTTAAGCAATCACATTATGATTTTTAAGACTTGCTTGATAAAAACTAACTTTTGGTATCTTTATGTAATTTGACTTATAAACTATTTAATAATTAAATATCCATATATTACAGCAACATAAGTATTATTTAATTATCAGAATATGATTGGTTCCTTGCGCGACTAAAAACTCATGTTATGATTGCTTTCCTTTGAAATTATCGACGATTTTACTACAGCAATAACACCTATCAGTAAGGGGATATGATGGTATCTTTGAGTAAGAATCAGACGATTTCGCTGGCTAAATCCAGCAGCGCAATTTCACAAATTCGTTTCGGCCTTGGCTGGGATCCTGCCAAGAAGAAGGGATTGTTTGGCAAGCTTCTCGGCGGTGGTGACAGCATCGATCTCGATGCAAGCTGTGTTCTGTTGGGCAGCGCAGGCAACGTCATTGATACGGTCTGGTTCCGCCAGCTGAAGTCAAACGATGGCTCTATTCAGCACAGCGGCGACAACCGTACCGGGGAAGGCGATGGTGACGATGAAACCATCATCGCTGATCTGTCCCGTCTCCCATCAAATGTTGAGCACCTGGTTCTCACCGTAAACAGCTTTACGGGCCAGAGCTTTAACGACGTTGAAAACGCATTCTGCCGCGTGGTTGATCAGCAGGGTAAAGAGCTGGCTAAGTACACGCTCACTGAACAGGGCTCGCATACGGCAGTGATTATCGCCTCGCTCAGCCGCAGCGGCGGTGAGTGGAACTTTACCGCTCATGGTAACGCGTCTCGTGGCCGCACCATTCAGGACATGACCCCTGATATCCAAGCGGTAACCCGCTAATGAATCTGACGCCGGGGGGCAATGCCCCCGTTCCTAACCAGTCGCTGGTGGTACGTATCTCTTCCGGCACTCCTGTAGATGTGTCGTCCTTCCGTCTGTATGACAACGGTAAGGTGCGCGGCGATCTGGATATGATTTTTTACGGCCAGCGTGAGAATGATGACAGCACCATCCGTTACTCCTCCTCTGGCAATGAAACCATGTTCATGGTCAACCTGCAGCAGCTGCGACAGGATGTGCAGAAGGTGTCGTTCACCGCGACCTGCGATGCCGGTAAAAACGTATCTCAGACCGAGCGTCTCGCGATTCAGGTTGAAGCGGGTGGAAACGTTATCCTGCGCAGTCATGTTGACCTCGCAGGGCGTACTGAGGCGGCGCTGATTCTGGGTGAGCTCTACCGACGTAATGGGGAATGGAAGTTCCGCTTTGTGTCACAGGGATTCAATGGAGGGCTTAAGCCACTGGCTGAACACTTTGGCGTGGACATCTCTGATGCTCCTGCAGCCAGCCCGACTCCTCCTCCAGCACCAGCACCTGCACCTGCTGCAAAAGTTAACCTGAGTAAGGTGAGTCTCACCAAGGAAAAGCCCTCAATCAGCCTGACGAAAAAGGATGATTACGGTCAAATTCGCATCAATCTTAACTGGAACCAGCACGGTAACTCATCCGGTGGCGGAGGCTTCCTCAAAGGGATGTTCAACAACAACAAAGGTATCGATCTTGATCTTGCCGCGTTTGTTGAGCTCTCAGATGGACACCGCACCATTGTTCAGGCACTGGGTAACCGGTTTGGCAGCTTCCGAAATGAACCTTATGTCGAACTCCAGGGTGACGATCGCACGGGTGCGGCCAGCGACGGTGAGTGGATCCATATCAATGGGTCTGAATGGAAACACATCCGTGAAGTGCTGGTCTTCGCCTTTATTTATGAAGGCGTACCGAGCTGGGAAAACACCGATGGTTCAGTGACCATCACGGTGCCAGGACAGCCTCCGGTTGAAACGTTCATGACTGAAGGTAATAACCGCCAGAACATGTGCGCCATTGCCCGTCTGGTCAATGAAGGTGGAGCCATCCGCGTGGAGCGTATTAACCGTTATTTCGGCGGTCATCAGGAGCTGGACCAGGCGTTCGGCTGGGGTTTCAGCTGGAAAGCTGGCTCTAAATAGTCATCAAGAGGGTTAGACATGAGTTTCTTCAACAAGCTTAAAGAGTCATTCAATTCCGGTCGTGATGAGCTGACCAAACAGGTTGGACGCTACAAAAACCGCGCCTTCCTCGAGGGTACAGTGGCAGTATGCGCCCGTATTGCTGTCTCAAGCGACGGTGTCAGCTCTGAAGAGAAGATGAAAATGATGGGGTTCCTGCGTGAATCACCTGAACTCAGCATCTTCGACACGACAGAAGTGATCGAGTTTTTCAACAAACTGGTGACGTCCTTTAATTTCGACATTGAGGTTGGGAAGGGCGAAACCATGAAGTACATCCTTGCACTTAAAAATAAACCAGAGCAGGCACAGCTGGCTGTCCGTGTGGGCATCGCTGTAGCGAAAAGCGACGGTAATTTTGATGAAGCCGAGAAGGCGAATGCTCGCGAAATTATTGAAGCCCTTGGCTTCATGACCAGCGAGTTCGGTCTTTAACGGTTACTGACTTTCAATCTCTGGAGCTAACCACATGCAATCCACCCACATCGGGTTTCCGATCGAGACTGTAGCAGTTTTTCTGCTGCTCTCTGTTGGTGCCATTTTTATCGACTTGTTCATGCACCGTCATGACAAGCCAATCTCACTGAAGAGCGCAGCAGCATGGTCGGTCTTCTGGATACTCATGGCGCTGGCATTTGCGGGCTTCCTGTACATCCATCACGGTCCGGAAGTCGCGAGTCTGTTCGTAACGGGTTACGCCCTGGAAAAAGTGCTGTCGGTCGACAACCTGTTCGTCATGATGGCAATTTTCTCATGGTTTGCCATTCCGAATAACTTCCGTCACCGTGTGTTGTACTGGGGGATTATCGGCGCAATCGTGTTCCGTGGCATTTTCGTTGCAATCGGAACCAGTCTGCTTGCATTGGGCCCGTGGGTGGAAGTGGTATTCGCCGTGATCGTAGGCTGGACGGCAGTGATGATGCTGAAGAGTGGCGATGACGATGACGAAATCGAAGACTATTCTCAGCATCTGGCTTACCGCATGGTCAAGCGCTTCTATCCCATCTGGCCGAAACTGAAAGGTAATGCGTTTGTTATCAGTCAGAAGGAAGTGGATGCAGAGCTGGCTAAACCAGAAAACGCCGATGTGCAGGTGGGGCGTCTGTCTAAAGCGGCGCGTTACGCCACCCCGATGCTTCTCTGTTTAGCCGTGGTTGAACTTTCAGATGTGATGTTTGCATTCGACTCCGTTCCGGCAGTCATCGCGGTCAGCCGTGAACCGCTGATCGTATACAGCGCTATGATGTTCGCCATCCTCGGCCTGCGTACGCTTTACTTCGTGCTTGAGGGACTGAAACAGTATCTGGTTCATCTGGAAAAAGCCGTTATCGTTTTACTGTTCTTCATTGCAGTGAAGCTGGGGCTTAACGCAACAGAACACTTTTTCCATCATGGCTACTCGATCAGTGCAACCATGAGTCTGTATGTGGTTATGGGTGTACTGGCTGTAGGTATCATTGCAAGTCTGCTTTTCCCGGCTAAAGAAGAGCAGTCAGAAGAAGGGCGCGGATAACCGCGCCGTTAATCACAGCATACAAAGTATGCATCACCACGATTTGAGGATAACAACATGGCAGTGACTCTCTCCAAAGGCGGCAACGTATCACTTTCTAAAGTGGACCCGTCTCTGAAAAACGTGAAAATCGGTCTTGGCTGGGACACCCGCTCCACCGACGGTCAGGACTTCGACCTGGATGCATCAGCTTTCCTGCTGACTGACGCAGGCAAAGTTCGCGGTGATAACGACTTCATCTTCTATAACAACCTGAAATCCTCTGACGGTTCTGTCACTCATACCGGTGACAACCGCACCGGCGAAGGTGATGGTGATGACGAATCACTGATCATTGAGCTGAACCGCGTACCACAGGAAGTGACCAAAATTGTATTCGTGGTCACCATCCACGATGCGACCGCTCGCCGTCAGTCTTTCGGTCAGGTTGCCAACGCCTTCATCCGCCTGGTCAACAACGACAGCAATGTAGAAGCCGCTCGCTACGATCTGTCAGAAGATGCCAGCACTGAAACAGCGATGCTGTTTGGTGAGCTGTATCGCCACGCTGGTGAGTGGAAATTCCGTGCGGTAGGCCAGGGTTATGCTGGTGGCCTGGGTTCTGTTTGTGCGCAGTACGGTATCAACGCGTCTTAACCGCGCAGCAGATTACTCATCAATCTTACGCCCGGTCAGACCGGGCATTCGCTAAAGCAAAGAGGATTTAAAGATGGCAGTTAACCTGACGAAAGGCGGTAATGTAAACCTCTCCAAAGAAGCCCCTACCATGACTAAAACAATCGCGGGTCTTGGCTGGGACTCTCGTGTGACTGATGGTCAGGCATTCGATCTGGATGCCTCAGTATTCCTGGTTGGCGCAGACGGAAAAGTGCTGAGCGATCAGCATTTCGTTTTCTTCAACAATGCGAAAAGCCCGGACGGCTCTGTCGTTCACCAGGGTGACAACCGTACTGGCGAAGGCGAAGGTGATGACGAGCAGGTGAAAATCTCCCTGGCGACCGTACCGGCTGACGTTCAGAAAGCGGTCTTTGCTGTGACAATCTACGACGCAGAAGCCCGTAAACAAAACTTCGGCATGGTCTCTAACGCTTACATCCGCATCGTCAACGAAGACAATAATGCGGAAATTGCGCGTTATGACCTGTCTGAAGATGCCAGCACTGAAACGGCAATGGTATTCGGCGAACTTTACCGCCACAACGGTGAGTGGAAGTTTAAAGCCGTCGGTCAGGGGTTTGCTGGTGGACTGTCCGCTCTGGCTTCGCAGCACGGCGTCAGCGTCTGATTAAACACTCTGTATCAGCCTCTTCAGATTTGAAGGGGCTTTTTTTTACCTGTGTTGGCAGGTGTAACGTGATTTATGGGGATTAATATGGATCTTTTACCCGGTCAGAATACTGTTATTGGTGCCAGCCAGATTGAGGTTCGCCTCTCTAATACTCAGAAGGCCATGTTCCGCAGCGATTTGGATGCGTCTGCTTTTCTCCTGGGAGAAAACGATAAAACGCATGCAGATGAAGACATGCTCTTCTTCAATAACAACAGCAACGGGAATAACAGCGTCACTATGCGCTCCGAGCAGGGTGACACCATCTTTAATGTCAACCTGTCCGCTCTTCCTTCATCTGTTGCCAAAATCGCCCTTACCGTCGTGATTGATGGTCCGGATACGCTGGATGGGCTTGAACAGCTGAAAATGACCGCAGACGGCCATATTTTTAATGTGCCGCTGCAGGGACGAAGTGAGAAAGCGCTGATCGTCGCCCACATCTATCGCCACAACGGGCAATTCAAAATTCGCGCTGTCGGTCAGGGATTTGATGGTGGATTGCATCCGCTGGCTCTTCACTTTGGGGTGGATGTCGCAAGCCCTGAGCCAGGTCCATCTGCAGAACCTGTTCCAGCCTCAAATATGACAGTCAGCCTTGAGAAAAAACTGGCGAAAGCACCGGCACTGGTCAGCCTTGCGAAACCCATCCGCGTCAGTCTGGAGAAGCATCGTCTCTCAGAGGTCAAAGCCCAGGTTGCCTTTGTACTGGATGCATCCGGGTCCATGACGGCGCAGTTTAAAAAAGGCAATGTGCAGAAAGTGTTGGAAAGGATTGCAGCACTGGCTGTCCAGTTCGATGATGATAGATCAATGCCCGTCTGGGGCTTTGCCGAAAAACACAAACGGTATGAAGATGTTACCCTCGACAATCTGGATGGTTACATTGAACGGATTCAGAAAAACAGCAAGAAAGGCATGTGGGAAATATTGCCGGGGTTAGGCGGAACCAACAATGAGCCACCCGTGCTGGCAGATATCATCCGTGAGTTCAGAAATTCAGCACTGCCGGTTTATATCGTCTTCATTACAGATGGTGGCATAAACAAGACCCGTGAAATTAAAGAGAAAATCGTCGAATCCTCTGGTTGTCCGATATTCTTCAAGTTCGTTGGCCTAGGGGGTAAAAATTACGGGATTCTGGAAAAACTCGACAACCTCGGTGGACGTCCGGTCGATAACACCCACTTTTTCCCGATCGACAACTACGAGCAGCTGAGCGATGAATACCTCTATGACCAGTTGCTTGTAGAGTTCAGAGAGTGGATAGATGCAGCCCGAAAAGAAGGCATCTGTCGCTGAAAAAAAACAGCCGGCCTGATGGCCGGTTTTGTTATGCACTGAAGGGCGTGATGGGCTGGAAGAGGTATGTCGAGCTCATGCGCCTTTGTAATTCGAAGCGTTCAAAAGCCTCAACCGGATTGACGTAATCCAGATTACTGAAATTCAGCGCCTCAAAATCCCGTCGGTTGATTCTTGCAGAAACTATATGCTTATCTTCCAGGTATCCACTTTGTTTACTGATGCGCTGTGTGAAGCCGCTGATGATGACCTTTTCAAAGGGAAGGGCGCAGAATGCTATACCGGCCACCCGCATAAGAATGCCGTGGACATGAAGCGCGTACCTTTCCCGGACTGCCTTCTGCGAAATTTCTTTTTCGAGAATCTCTGTACCCTTCGCGTTTAGCCTGACCGATGAGGTAGGCATATCTTCAAGTTCTGGGCAGTCTACTTCGATCAGTATTGCAGAGCGTTCCGGTTCAACCTGAAAGGCAATCAACGTTTCACGAGGCCAGTCAGTTGACTGAAGCACCTCAGTTAACAAAGATTCAAAATACCCTCCGTCAGCTGCAAAACAACGGTCGATATCCACAGCCGCATGTTGAATCTTTTTATCGTGTTCTGCTGCGTCATACTGCCAGTGGGAGTATTGTTCTGCCCAGAGCTGGCGAGCAACCTGATATTTTTTTAGCGTAAGCGCATTTTCGTGCTCACACGCTTTGACTTCACGTTGCCACTTTTCCAGATTCAGACGCTGACGCTCTTGACGTGCTTCAGCAGACTCAAACATCCTGCCAATGAAGCCACGTCCCTGAACATCAGTTGGCTGACTTGGTTCAGCTAAAGGTACAGGTTTGTCGGGGCGGACAGGGGCCGGTATGGAATATGGCTTAAGTGCCAGTTCGCGATAATGAAGGAGTAATTCGGCGAAACTGTGGCCTGTTCGTGGATCGGGCGTGAGTAAATGGATATTAATGATAGCTTCAACCGCGCTATTTAACGCATCAACCTCTTTTTCCAGTTCATCACGCAGCTGGGCGTTAGCTTCGGCTTGAAGTGTTCTTTGCCTGCTTGAAGAACTCGCACGATCAAGCCGAGTACGGTAGCTCAGTCCTGTGCCAGGCAGACCGAAGTTTGCGTAAGTTCCTCTCTTGCCGAACGACACAGATGCACCACGCGGACCCACGCTCATGCTGGCACCAGAACCACTCAGGTTGATCCTGACGCCCGGCATAATACTTATTGATTTACGAAATCTTAGTCCCATTACCCTGACCATAAGTTTATGTGTACTGGAAGAGTATCGGCATTTACCGTGCAATGTTGATACTCATAAGCAATGTCATCTTACCAAACGCGACCTTTTGAGTAGGAAGCGAGTTTGTTATCATCACTAAGTTTTGAATTTTGCGCAAATTTCCCATCGCAACATAAATTGGCAGGAGCTTGAATGTCATCATTCATAGGGGTAAAAACAAGTGAAGGGTCATTTTTTTCTGTCAAGAGAAGGGCCCGAAAGCTACTTTCTGAAGTTGGACTTGAAGACACAATTTTATGCAATAAATCTTACCGCACTCTAAGAAGAAGAGGATGGGTTGAATTTAATACTACCGAAGGCTATCGTGTTGCATTTAGCCTGAGCGGACTGGCGACTTTACGGCTCTTTTGCTCATCATTCGATGTTTTGGAAATCGACGTATGATGTATTAATAAGTACTAAGCTGAAGGGGACCCTCTTATATTGCATGCCTTGTGGAGGCTCTGGTACATTCAAGAACTAATCCGTCGTTCAAGCTGTACCTGAGCTCTAGTTTGGCAAACGAGTTTTAATATCCGTAATCATTGCTACGAATACGAGTATGTCGTTGAATTGCTGACAGGCACTCATCACGCTTCTGTTTGTTAGAAAACCCTATCAATCTTGATCCAAACACACCGTGAATATAAAATTTGACCCCTTTTTCTTTAGTTACTCTGTCAATTTCATCAATAGCGATTTCTTCTACAGAGCCAGCTTTTCGTATGAAATTTAATGCAAGGAGGTCGGTAAGGCTACAGTTAGCAGTATCTACCGGTATGATAACCTTTCTCCGCTGAGGATCAACCACTACACCGAAGTATGTATTGGCAAGACTTAACGACATGTGATACATGACATAAAGAAGGATTAAAAGATAGACACTGAATAAAACAATATTATATGGAGAAGCTAGGCCTGAAATGTAAGCCAGACAAAAGTACGTAATTAATGCCGTTATACCGAAAACGACACCAAGAGCTTTAAAAAAACTTCTTATATCAAATATGCGTTGTGTAGCCGCATTAGTATACGTTCTAATTAGTTTTTTATAATGTAGCACCATAAAAACAATGAATGGTATAAACATAAGCATGCCTACAGCACAGAATATGTAAAAGAGATCTCCGCTATTGTCTTTTTTCCTGCCTGCCATACTGCCTCCTTAATGAGATGTTTGAAAAATTATCGGCAAGGAAATCACTATCTTTAATCAAAAATTATGATATTTTCACACATTAACTCTATGCTTATGACTCGCCCTATTGACCTGCCCCCAGTATTAGATACAACCTTCAGTTAGTAATGTCGGTTGGTTTTTCTTCATGTTCCCGTTACGCCAGCATGCTGCAAATTCAGACGGCGTCTGGTAATTCAGCGATGAATGAGGTCTGGACTCGTTATAGTCCTGCCGCCAGTCACTAATGATTTT
>Ga0308162_1002093_pt1 | contig 13808 bp, 7 predicted proteins | sample PhySR2_FD_201370 | JGI IMG/M metagenome (GOLD analysis project Ga0308162, IMG submission 201370) | Phyllosphere microbial communities from UC Gill Tract Community Farm, Albany, California, United States - DLSLS.R2 | ecosystem: Host-associated > Plants > Phyllosphere > Unclassified | place: USA... | reverse complement strand
GCAGCAGCAGTGCAAAACGCAGATCCACCTCCTCGGGCACCCGCAGCCAGACGCGATGGCCATCGCCCGGCGCAACTTCAGTGGGTTCGCCGCGCGCATTCTGCAGCGCGTCCAGCTGGCAATTCAGATTCCCTTGGGGCGTCATGATCTCCACGCTGTCGTGCAGCATAAACTTATTCTTCACCGCTACTTCAGCCCATTCGCCCCGGCGTTCGCCGGTGAATTCGCCGACAAACTGCTGGCGGTCGGACACCGAAAAGCCCTGCTGATAATTCTGGTAACTGTCGTGAGTGTGGCGGCGCAGGAAACCTTCGGTGTAGCCACGATGGGCCAGGCCTTCCAGCGTTAACAGCAGTGAGGGATCAAACGGCTTACCGGCCGCGGCATCATCAATCGCCCGGCGATAAACCTGGGCAGTGCGGGCGCAGTAGTAGTAGGACTTGGTGCGTCCCTCAATCTTCAGTGAATGTACGCCCATCTCGCTGAGCCGCTCCACGTGCGCCACTGCGCGCAGATCCCGCGAGTTCATGATGTAGGTGCCGTGTTCATCTTCGAACGCACTCATCACCTCGCCGGGCTTCATCTTCTCTTCCAGCAGAAATACCTTGTCGGTGGGCTGACCGATGCCCAGCGTGGGCGTCACATCCTGTACCGGAATAGGCTCATGACTACCGACGATATTCCCCACTTCATCCTGCTGGCCTTCCGCCACTTTGTACTCCCAGCGGCAGGCGTTGGTGCAGGTGCCCTGATTCGGATCGCGTTTGTTCATATAGCCCGACAGCAGACAGCGACCGGAATAGGCCATACAGAGCGCACCATGAACAAAGACTTCCAGCTCCATCTCCGGCACCTGCTGGCGGATCTCAGCGATCTCCTCCAGTGACAGCTCGCGTGACAGAATCACCCGGCTCAGCCCCATCTGCTGCCAGAATTTTACCGTGGCCCAGTTGACCGCATTGGCCTGCACCGACAGGTGAATCGGCATCGTCGGGAAAGCCTCACGTACCAGCATGATCAGGCCGGGATCGGACATGATCAGCGCGTCGGGCTGCATCGCCACCACCGGCGTTAAGTCACGAATAAAGGTTTTCAGCTTGGCGTTGTGGGGCGCAATGTTCACCACCACGTAGAATTTTTTACCCAGCGCGTGCGCTTCATTAATGCCCAGTGCGAGATTCTCGTGGGTAAATTCGTTGTTGCGCACGCGCAGGCTGTAGCGTGGCTGGCCGGCATAGACGGCATCGGCACCATAAGCAAAGGCGTAACGCATGTTCTTCAGCGTGCCGGCGGGGGAAAGCAGTTCGGGTTTCATGATGTTCTCACTGATGTCAGGTCAGTATGCCGCCTTAAGCGGCAGAAGCAGAGCCGTTAAGCCCTGCAAAAGGTGCGGAATTGTAGGCAGTGAGAAAAGGGAAGTAAATTGATCGGGATCAAACTAGATCAAATGACAGGCATCGGCTTCCCAGCGATAGCCCATGCCGTAAACGGCACGGATAAAGGGTTGCTCGCTGTCGAGATTCTCCAGCTTGCGCCGCAGATTCTTGATATGGCTGTCGATGGTGCGATCCGTGACCACGCGATAGTCATCATAGAGATGGTTGAGCAGCTGTTCGCGTGAAAAGACCTTGCCCGGCTCCAGCGACAGGGTTTTCAGCAGCCGGAACTCCGCCGGGGTAAGATCCAGCGGCTTTTCACGCCAGCTGGCGAAGAATCGGCTCTCATCAACCCGCAGTAACGAGGCGCTCTGCGGCTCCTCCGTCGACCGTTTTGTCCGGCGCAGGATTGTTTTGACCCGCGCCACCACTTCACGCGGGCTGAAGGGTTTACAGATGTAGTCATCCGCGCCCAGCTCCAGCCCCAGCAGCCGATCAATCTCCTCGGTGCGGGCGGTGACCATAATAATCGGCAGCTCGGAATGACGACGGATTTCACGGCACAGCGTTAAACCGTCGGTGCCTGGCAGCATTAAATCCAGCAGCATCAGGTCGGGTGGCGTCTGGCGCACGTAATCCCGTACCGCGTTGCCGTCGGCGATGTGATGGGTACGGTAGTTCGAAGCGTGCAGATAATCGATCATCAGCTGCGCCAGTTTCGGCTCATCTTCGACCACCAGAATCAGCGGGTCGTGGTTTTCCTGGCTCATAAGCGTTTACACAGGGGGAACATAGCGCAAGTGTAGCGCGATTTTCAGTCCACCTAAATCAGAGTGCGTCGCATGAATATCGCCGCCGTGGGCGTCTGCGATATTTTTACAGATGGCCAGGCCCAGGCCCGAACCGCCGCTGGCGCGATTGCGCGAGCCTTCGGTGCGGAAAAAGCGCTCAAAAATCTGCACCTGATGTTCTCTGTCAACGCCGGGTGCGCTGTCATCAAACTCAATATGCCAGTGAGGGGCTTCATACTTCAGCGTCACTTCAACCCGGCCACCGCTGTCAGTGTAGCGCAGGCTGTTCTCCAGCAGATTCGTGAACAACTGCATCAGGCGGTCGGGATCGCCAAAGAAGGGAGCGTTGTCGGGTAAATTCAGCTTCAGCGTCAGGCCATGCGCGCGATAGCGCTCGGCAAAGCTGCCCGCCGTTACTTCCAGCAGTTGCACCAGATCGGTCGCCTGCTTGCGGTAGGCGAGGGCACCCACGTCCGACAGCGACAGCTGATGCAGGTCTTCGACCAGCTTGGTCAGCACCACCACTTCACTCTGGAGTGAGGCGATCGCGTCTGGCGTCAGTTTGCGTACGCCATCCTGCATCGCTTCCAGTTCACCGCGCAGGATTGCCAGGGGCGTGCGCAGCTCGTGGGAGATATCGGCCATAAAGGCGCGGCGCATGCTTTCGTTTTTCTCCAGCGAACTGGCCAGCAGGTTAAAGTCACCGGCCAGCTGGCCAAGCTCATCCCGGCTGCTGACCTCAACGCGGGTGGCAAAATTACCAGCCGCCAGATGATGCGTGCCATCGACCAGCCGCTTGACCGGCGCCAGCAGGCCACGCGCCATCAGCCAGGTCGCCAGCGCCGCCAGCAGCGTTGACAGCCCCACGATAATCCAGCTGGTGCGCCGCTGCTGTTGATCAAAATTAATGTCGGTACTGCGCGTCAGCCGCTCCGGCGGCGAGCCGATGACCCAGCCGACTACTTTGCCGGTGCTGGTGGTAATGTTGCGGCGCGTCCCCTCCGGCGGCACCGGCGCACGCGGCCCGACCATCACTTTATATTGTTGATCGAGGATCCAGAACTGGGTGCGCCAGCCGTGTGGCGGCAGCTGGCTGTTGCTGTCGGGATTCTGCTCCAGTGAGCGCAGCATGGTGAAGACCAGCCGATCGTTGTGGCGTAAAAAATCCCAGTTCCCATGCTGCTCATACTGATCGGCCAGCGCATCGCTGAGCAGATTTAACCGCTGCTCATTGCCGCGCTTAATGTAGTCGACAAAGCCGTGTTCGAAACTGAGGCGAACGCCCCAGTGCATAGTGATCAGCACCAGCATGCAGGTGGCGAAAATCGCCATAAACAGTTTGGCCCCGATTCCCAGGCGCAGGTTAACACTCATTTTTTTCTCCGGCGTCGCAGATCAACGTTGGTACTCACCTGTGGCGGAACGCGCCAGAACACCAGCGCGGGCAGAATGATAATCAGCGACATGCAAAGGTAGGTATAAATAAACATCTGGTGTTCCGCTGGGCTGTTTGCCGTACTCTGCTGGGCAAACGCGCCCAGCAGCAGCCCGGCCACGGTGACGCCAATACTCATCGACAGCTGCATAATCATCGACAGCAGGCTGTTACCGCTGGAGGCCAGCTCATCGGGCAACTCCTTCAGCGTCAGGGTATTCATCGAAGAGAAGCGGATGGCGTTGACCATACCCTGCAGAAACAGCACCAGCGGCAGCAGCCAGACCCAACCCATGAGCGCCACCAGCGGGAACAACAGGACCACCAGCGCCAGCGCTACGGTCGACATCACCAGCACATTACGGTAGCCATAGAGATTGACGATGCGCACCACAATGCGCTTCATCCCCATATTCCCCAGCACCATCGGAATCATCATCAGACCGGCGTGAAACGGGCTGTAGCCCATGCCGAGCTGCAGAAAAATGGGCGTCATAAAGGGCAGCATGCCGCTGCCGATGCGGCCGGTAAAACTGCCGAGCAGGCCAATAGAGTAAACGCGATGATCAAACAACTTCAGGCTGAACAGGGCGTTATCATTTCCGCGCGCATGCATCAGGTAAAACAGCAGAGAGAAAATGCCAGTGAGGATCATGGCCCCCAGCAGCAACGGCGAACCGCCGCTGCTGCGCTGACCATCCAGCGCCAGTGTCAGGGTAGCCATACCGGCGGCCAGCAGAATAAAACCACCGAAATCAAAGCGGCGCGTCTGCATGCTGTAGTTGGGCATCAGCATCAGGGTGGCGATAGCGCCTGCGATACCGACCGGAATATTAATCAGAAAGATCCAGTGCCAGCTGGCGTACTCGACCAGCACACCGCCCAACGCCGGACCCAGCAGCGGACCAATCTGGCCAGGCAGGGTCACAAAGGTCATGGCGGACATATACTGTTCTCGCGGCACGATTTTCATCACCGTCAGGCGACCCACCGGCACCATCATGGCCCCGCCAATCCCCTGAACCACGCGCGACAGCACCAGCTGATCCAGCGTGCCGGACAGGGCGCACAGTAGCGAACCCAGGCTGAACAGCACAATCGCGCAGAAGAAGATGTTGCGCACGCCAAAGCGATCCGCCAGCCAGCCGCTGACCGGCAGCATCACGGCCACCGTCAGCACGTAATAGACGATCACCGAGTGCATGTGCAGCGGGCTGACGCCCAGGTCGCGTGCCATCGACGGGATCGCGGTATTGACGATGGTGGTATCCAGCGTCTGCATAAAGAAACCGATAGCAACAATCCACAGTTGCCAGCGGACGTTAGTGCTTTGCGTAGTCATCAATCCCCCCGATCAAGGCGTCACATTCCCCGTCTGTCGCCGCCAGACCCATTACGGCTGCTGCGCAGCGGCCAGCGGGCGTTTTCTGCGCCGCAGCTTATCCATCATTAAATAGACGACCGGCGTCGTGAAGAGCGTCAGCAGCTGACTCATCACCAGTCCGCCCGCGATGGTAATCCCCAGCGGCTGGCGCAGTTCAGCACCGTCGCCGCTGCTTAGCACCAGCGGTAGCGCGCCAAACAGCGCCGCCAGCGTGGTCATCAAAATGGGCCGGAAGCGTAACAGGCAGGCCTGGAATATCGCCTCGCGCGCGCTGAGCTGGCCGTTTCGCTCTGCCTCCAGTGCAAAGTCGACCATCATGATGGCGTTCTTTTTCACAATGCCGATGAGCAGCAGAATCCCGATCAGCGCAATCAGGCTGAAGGGCGTATCAAACAGTTCCAGTGCCAGCAGCGCGCCGACACCCGCCGAAGGCAGGGTAGAGAGGATCGTCAGCGGATGGACATAGCTCTCATAGAGGATCCCCAGCACGATATAGACCGCCGCTATCGCCGCCAGCATCAGCCAGAGCTGGCTGCTCTGCGACTGCTGAAACACCTGCGCGGTTCCGGCAAAGCTGCCGCGCACGCTGGAGGGCACGCCAATCGCGGTCATGGTGCGTTCAATTGCCTCCGATGCCTGCGACAGCGACACACCTTCCGGCAGGTTGAATGAGATGGTCGAGGCGGCAGACAGCCCTTCATGATTGACCGAGAGTGGCGCATTCGCGGGCTGCCAGTGGGCGAACCACGACAGCGGAATCGCTTTACCTTCGCTGTTTATCACGAACATCTGCGACAGGGCGCTGATATCCTGGGTGTAGCGTGGATCGACCTCCATCACCACTTTGTACTGGTTAAGCGGCTGGTAGATGGTGGAGATCTGACGCTGACCAAAGGCGTTATTCAGCAGGGCATTGGCCTGAGAGACATCGATGCCGAGCCGCGCCATGCTTTCCCGGTCATAGGTCAGCGCCATCTCGCTGCCTTTATCCTGCTGATCGGAGTTCACATCCGCCAGCTGCGGCAGGGCAGAGAACGCCTCGCGAATTTTCGGCTCCCACGTCCGCAGCGCGGCGAGATCGTCCGATAGCAGCGAATACTGATAACCGGCATTCGACTCCCGGCCACCTGCGCGCAGATCCTGCACCGCATTCAGATAGAGGCTGGCACCCGGCTCTTTCGCCAGCTTTGTACGCAACCGGGCGATGATCTCCACGGCACTCTCTTTGCGCTCTGACAGCGGCTTCAGTGAGATAAACATGGAGCCACTGTTGGTGCGCATGCCACCGGTAAAGCCCACCACACTGTCTACAGCGGGATCGGCACCGACGATCTCCATAAAATCCTGCAGTTTACTGCGCATCGCCTGAAACGAAATGCTCTGGTCAGCAGAGATAAAGCCGGAGAGTCGCCCGGTATCCTGTTCCGGCATAAAGGTTTTCGGGATATGAACAAACAGCCAGCCGGTCAGGAAGATGGTGGCGAAAAACAGCAGCATGACCCAGCGTGCATGGTTCAATACCACGTTAAGCGAGCGACCATAACCCTGCTGAAGCGCCATCAGCAGCCGGCCTGCGCCGCGGCGACGGGGCTGGCTGCGCGGCCCGTGGGGCTTCAGCAGATACGCGCACATCATCGGTGTCAGGGTGATGGAGATAAACAGCGAGATGATGATAGACACCGACAGCGTAATGGCAAACTCAGAGAAGAAACGGCCAATCAGGCCGCCGATCATCAGCAGCGGCAGGAACACGGCAACCAGCGACAGGCTCATCGACAGCACGGTAAAGCCGACTTCCCGTACCCCTTTCAGCGCGGCGGCCAGCGGTTTCATGCCCGCTTCGACATGGCGGGCAATGTTCTCCAGCACTACGATTGCATCATCCACCACAAAGCCGGTGGCGATAGTGAGCGCCATCAGCGACAGGTTATTCAGGCTGAAGCCGCACAGGTACATCGCGGCAAAGGTGCCGATCAGCGAAACCGGCACGGCGACGGCGGGGATCAGCGTGGCACGCCCCGAGCGCAGGAAAACAAACACCACCAGGATCACCAGCGCCACGGCGATTAACAGAGACTGCTCCACTTCATGCAGCGAGGCGCGAATGGTGGGCGAGCGATCCTGAGCAATCTGCAGATCGATGGCGGCCGGGATCACCTCATGCAGCAGCGGCATTTCGGCACGGATCCGGTCAACCGTATCGATGACGTTGGCTTCAGGCGTTTTGCGGATCAGCAGCAGCACCGCGGGTTTACCGCGCGACATCCCGGCGTTACGCACGTCCTGCACCGAATCCTCGACGGTCGCCACATCGGACAGCTTCACCGCTGCACCGTTTTTGTAATGCACCACCAGCGGCTGATACTCACGGGCGGTCTGCAGCGCGTCATTGGTACGCAACTGCCAGCGCTGCTGCGCGTCATCCAGTGCGCCCTGCGGCCGACGCTGGTTGGCGTTCGAGATCGCGGTGCGCACCGCATCCAGCGACACGCCCTGATTAAACAGCGCCTGCGGATTGAGCGCCACACGCACCGCAGGCAACGAACTGCCGCCCACGGTGACGTCGCCCACGCCCTCGATCTGCGACAGCTTTTGTGCCAGCTGGGTCGAGGCGTAATCATAGAGCTGACCAGGATTGTAGGTATCCGAGGTCAGCGTCATGATCATAATTGGCGCATCAGAAGGATTTACTTTGCGATAGGTGGGACGCGACGGCATGCCTGTGGGCAGCAGGCTCTGCGCCGCATTGATCGCGGCCTGCACATCGCGCGCCGCGCCATTGATATCGCGATCAAAATCGAACACCAGAATGATGCGGGTGCTGCCCAGCGAACTGGTGGAGGTCATTTCACTGACGCCCGCGATGCGTCCCAGCGAGCGCTCCAGCGGCGTGGCCACCGACGACGCCATAATCTCCGGTGAGGCACCCGGCAGTGATGCCGAGATGACAATCAGCGGGAAATCGACCTGCGGCAGCGGTGCTACCGGTAGCAGCCGGAAACCCAGCATGCCCGCCAGGGCGATGGCCAGCGTCAGCAGGGTCGTCGCGACGGGCCGGTTGATGAACAGGGCAAAAAACTTCACTCTGCGGCCTCCGTGCGGCCAAAGCGGCGACGGGTGGCGTGCGCCAGACGATCAAACAGCAGGTAGATCACCGGCGTGGTGAACAGCGTCAGCACCTGGCTCAGAATCAGCCCGCCGACCATGGCAATGCCCAGCGGATGGCGCAGCTCAGCACCGACGCCGGTGCTGAGCATCAGCGGCAGCGCGCCGAGCAGGGCGGCCAGCGTGGTCATCAGAATCGGGCGAAAGCGCAGCAGGCAGGCCTGATAGATGGCATCAACAGGCTTCATACCCTGTTCACGCTCCGCCGCCAGCGCAAAGTCGATCATCATGATGGCGTTCTTTTTCACGATGCCGATTAGCAGGATGATGCCGATAATCGCCACAATATCCAGTTCATTGCCGCTGAGCATCAGCGCCAGCAGCGCGCCAACACCCGCGGTAGGCAGCGTCGAGAGAATGGTGATCGGGTGAATAAAGCTCTCATAAAGCACGCCCAGCACGATGTACATCGCCACAATGGCCGCCACCATCAGCCAGACCGTGCTGCCGAGCGCCGCCTCAAAGGCCAGCGTGCTGCCCTGGAACTGGGTCATCAGTTCGGCAGGCATGCCAAGCTGCGCTTCTGCCTGTGAGACGGCTTTTACCGCATCTTCCAGCGAATAGCCGTCAGCCACGTTGAACGAGAAGGTCGCCGACGGGAACTGGTCGAGATGGTTAATACTCAGCGGCGTGTGGCGCTGCTCGATACGGGCAATGGCACTTAGCGGCACGCTGCCGCCGTCGCTGCTGTTCAGGCGAATAGCATCCAGACTCGCCAGACCTGGCGTGGCGTTATTATCCTGCTCCAGCACTACACGATACTGATTCGCCTGCGTATAGATGGTTGAGATGAGCCGCTGCCCAAAGGCGTTATAGAGCGCGTTATCGACGTCCGCCATGCTGATGCCAAGCCGGCTGGCACTGTCGCGGTCCACGTTGACATAGGCTTCCAGCCCCTGATCCTGCCAGTCACTGCTGACATCGCGCAGCTGTGGCAGGGTGCTGAGCCGGGTAAGCAGGGCCGGAACCCAGGTGCTGAGCGACGATAGTGAACCCGATTGCAGCGTGAACTGATAAGGCGTGCGGCTCGCCTGGGTATCAATAGTGAGATCCTGCACCGCCTGCAGCCACAGCTGCACGCCCGGTACCTCACTGACCTGCTGTTGCAGGCGCTGCTGAATGGCAGGAATGCGGTCGTCGCGTTGATCCAGCGGTTTGAGGTTGATCTGCAGCCGCGCGCTGTTCAGCGAGGCATTGGTGCCATCTACGCCGACAAACGAGGTCATGCTCTCAACCGCCGGATCTTTCATGATAATGGAGGCAACATCGCGGGTGCGCTGCGCCATACTGGCGTAGGAGACCGACTGCGGAGCCTGGAGCGTACCCTGAATAATGCTGTTGTCCTGCTGCGGGAAGAAGCCTTTCGGGATCACCATCCACAGCAGCAGCGTCAGGACCAGCATGCCCAGCGCCACCGACAGCGTCAGCCAGGGGTGATTCAGCACCCGGCTCAGGCCACGACCGTAGGTGGCGACGATACGATCAAACATCGCTTCACTGGCCCGCGAAAAGCGGTTCTGTTTGCGCAGCGACTCCGCGCTCAGCATCCTGGCGCACATCATCGGCGTCAGGGTCAGTGACACCACCGCTGAAATCAGAATCGCCACCGCCAGCGTGACGGCAAATTCACGGAACAGGCGGCCAATGACGTCGCCCATAAACAGCAGCGGAATCAGCACCGCAATCAGTGAGAAGGTGAGGGAGATAATGGTAAAGCCAATTTCCCCGGCCCCTTTCAGTGCGGCGGTCAGCGGTTTTTCCCCTTTCTCGATATAGCGTGAGATGTTCTCAATCACCACGATGGCATCATCGACCACAAAGCCGGTGGCGATGGTCAGCGCCATCAGCGTCAGGTTGTTAATGGAAAAGCCAAGGAAATACATCGCTGCAAAGGTACCGATCAGCGAAAGCGGTACGGCCACCGCCGGGATCAGCGTGGCGGGTACGTTGCGCAGAAACAGATAAATGATCATCACGACCAGCGCCATCGCCAGCATCAGCTCAAACTGTGTGTCGTTGACCGAAGCGCGAATATTGGTGGTGCGGTCGGTGAGCAGTTTAACGTCTACCGACTTTGGCAGGGCGGCGGTCAGGGCGGGCAACATGGCACGGATATTATCTGCCGTGGCGATGATATTGGCACCAGGCTGACGCTGAACGTTGAGCACAATCGCCGCATCGCGGTTGGCCCAGGCACCGAGCCAGCTGTTTTCTGCTCCCTGCTCAATGGTTGCCACATCCCCCAGTCGTACCGGCGCACCATTTTTATAGCTGATGATAAGCTGGCGATAATCTTCCGCCGACTTCATCTGGTCATTGGCTGACAGAGTGACGGAGCGGGTCGGGCCATCCAGGCTCCCTTTAGCCGAATTGACGTTGGCATTGCTGATCGCGGTCCGCACCGTTTCGCTGGTCAGACCCAGCGCCGCCAGCGCCTGCGCATTCATCTTCACCCGCACCGCCGGACGCTGACCGCCCGACAGCGTCACCAGTCCGACGCCGCTGACCTGAGAGATTTTCTGTGCGACGCGCGTTTCCACCATGTCCTGCACCTGCGTCAGCAGCATGCTGCGGGTGGTAACGGCCAGCGTCATGATCGGCGGATCGGCAGGGTTCACTTTGCTGTAGACCGGCGGATTAGGCAGATCGTTGGGCAGCAGATTGGTAGCTGAGTTAATGGCTGCCTGCACCTCCTGTTCTGCCACATCCAGCGGCAGCGTCAGCTGGAACTGCAGTGTCACTACCGAGGCACCGCCGGAGCTTTGCGACGCCATCTGTTTCAGGCCAGACATCTGACCAAACTGACGCTCAAGCGGGGCAGTAATCGATGAGGTGACCACATCCGGGCTGGCACCCGGATAGAGCGTGACGACCTGGATGGTCGGATAGTCGACTTCGGGCAGCGCCGAGACCGGCAGGAAGCGGTAGCCCAGTATCCCGGCCAGCAAAATCGCAATCATCAACAGCGTGGTGGCAACCGGGCGCAGAATAAACTGGCGTGACGGCCCGCCACTGTGATCGGGAGGCATGACCTGCATTACTCACGCTCTCCTTTTGACGGCAGGGTCGCGCGGGTGGCGTGCGGAGCATTGCTCTGCGGCGCGACCACCTCAACTTTCGCGCCTTCGGTCAGGCGATCCAGCCCGTCTGTCACTACGCGTTCACCCGCCTCCAGACCGGCGCTGATCACCACTTTCTCACTGTCCTGCAGACCAGCAATTACGCTTTTTTTGCTGACCTTATTGTCACTGTTCACCACCCAGACAAAGTGGCCTTCGTTGCCCATCTGCAATGCGGCAGGCGGAATGACCACTGCATCCTGCAGGGTGTTGACCTTCAGCCGCACATTGACGAACTGGTTAGGGAACAGCGTATCGTCCTGATTATCAAAACGCGCTTTGATTTTGATGGTGCCGGTGGTGACATCAATCTGGTTATCCAGGCTCAGCAGTTTGCCGCTGGCGATCAGATTCTGATTACTGCGATCCCAGGCCTCAACCAATAGCGGCAGGCCGCTTTTCTGCGCCTGCAGAATGGAACTGATGCTGTTTTCTGCCAGGGTAAAAACCACATCAATCGGGTGCGTCTGGGTGATCACCACGATACCGGAGGTGTCGCCGCTGGTGACATAGTTGCCAACATCCACCTGTTTCAGCCCGACCCGGCCAGCAATCGGCGCGGTGATCCGGCTGTAGGTCAGGTTGAGCTGCGCACTGGCAACGCCGCCCTCATCCGCTTTCAGGGTGCCGAGCGTTTCACTCACCAGTGAGCGCTGAGTGTCCAGCTCCTGTTGTGACACCAGCGAGGTTTTTGCCAGCTTCTCGAAGCGCGCCAGGTCACGACGGGCATTCGCCAGCGTCGCCTGATCTTTCGCCAGCTGGCCCTGAGCCTGGGTTAACGCCACCTGATAAGGCCGCGGGTCGACTTCTGCCAGGAGATCGCCTGCGTTCACCTGCTGGCCTTCGGTGAAGTGGATCGCCAGCAGGTCGCCATTGACCCGACTGCGCACCGTGGCGGTGTTAGCGGCGGTCACCGTTCCCAGTCCGCTGAGAAATTGCGGCACGCTCTGGCGAGTGGCGGTTGCGGCCTGAACCGGTGCGAGGGGACGACGCGCGCCATCACCGCCGCCTTTACCGCCACGTGGCGCTGGCGAATCCGTCTGGCTGCTGCTCTGCGGCTGGGCATTGCGTTGCCAGGCATAGTAGCCGCCAGCGGCCACGGCGATCAGGGCCAGCACGATCAGGGTTTTTTTCATAACAGGATGTCGGGTGCTCATGATTGTTGATGCTCTCCAGCAGTGACGTAGTCCCAGGCGCAGGCATGAAAGGGGTAGCCTGCAAACGACAGAGTGTAGTCGCCTCTGACGGGCAAAAGTTGAAGGAAATAAGGATATCTGTCAGGGCGGGGTAATTATGCCTGTTCCTTCATTAATCGCAGCACAATCGTCATAAAGGCGTGAAATGACTTTGCTATGCTGAAAAACAGACCGTTTGCAGGCAAATCAGGAGCAGATAATGAGTCAGAATCAAACCCGGCAGTTGGGTGACAGTGGTATTACGGTGCCGTTACTGACGTTTGGCGGCAATGTGTTTGGCTGGACGGTGGATCAATCCACCTCCTTTTCTCTGCTGGATGCGCTGGTGGATCGAGGGCTGTGGTTTATCGACACCGCGGATGTCTATTCCCGCTGGGCGCCGGGCAATAAAGGCGGTGAATCGGAAACCATTATTGGTGAGTGGCTGAAAAAAAGCGGCAAGCGCGATCGGGTCGTGCTGGCAACCAAAGTCGGTATGGAGCTGTCCCCGGAGAAAACCGGGCTGAAGCCGCAATATATCCGTCAGGCGGTCGAAGATTCACTGCGCCGGTTGCAGACCGACTACATCGACCTCTATCAGGCGCACCGTGACGATCAGGACACGCCACTGGCAGACACGCTGAGCACCTTTGAAAGTCTGATCCGCGAGGGGAAAGTGCGGGCGATTGGTGCCTCGAATTACAGCGCGGCGCGGCTTGAGGAAGCATTAAAGATCAGTGAAACGGAGGGGCTGGCGCGCTATGAAACCCTGCAACCTGAATACAACCTTTATGACCGCCAGCCCTATGAGTCGGCGCTGGAGCCGGTGGTCAGGGCGCACGGTTTAGGTGTGATCAACTACTACTCACTCGCCAGCGGTTTTCTCAGTGGTAAATACCGTGATGCAGCGGATGCCAGTAAAAGCGCGCGGGGGCAGGGCGTGGTAGACAAATACCTCAACCCGCGCGGTTTGCGGATCCTGGACGCGCTTGATGCGATCAGCGATGCGCATCAGGTGACACCGACGCAGGTGGCGCTGGCCTGGCAGATTGCCCGGCCCGGTATTACCGCACCGATTGTCAGTGCTACCTCACTTAAACAGCTCGACGATCTGACTGGCGCCATGCAGCTGACGCTGACCCCGGCACAGATTGATCAACTGGATCAGGCCAGCCAGTAAACACAAGGGGCGATAGCGCCCCTTTTTACGCTGTATCTGTCAAAAAATACGCACCTCGCCCAGAGAATAACCAATCAGAGATCCCGATCACAAATGCGTTAATAAACGGATGTTACGGGTAATTATGCGCACGTATTTACAAAAAACAGAGGTTATCCAGCACTATCCTCTGCGCGTCATTTT
>Ga0308162_1002092_pt1 | contig 13813 bp, 12 predicted proteins | sample PhySR2_FD_201370 | JGI IMG/M metagenome (GOLD analysis project Ga0308162, IMG submission 201370) | Phyllosphere microbial communities from UC Gill Tract Community Farm, Albany, California, United States - DLSLS.R2 | ecosystem: Host-associated > Plants > Phyllosphere > Unclassified | place: USA... | reverse complement strand
TCCTCAGATAAACAATTAGCACGATCACCATTGCCGCACTAATAGTTAATATTGATATCATAACCTGAGTTACTATTATTCCCATCGGAGGCAAACATCCTCCCAATTCATAACTCAGGAATATGAAAGTTAAAGCACCTAATTAATTGAAATATCGATTTTTTTTAATCGATTATTTAAATTCTTTTCCTTTATGTACACAGCTATGTACACAATGTGACCCATTGGATTTACCTAAACCTTCATTACAATCTGTATAAGTTCATATGTGTTCAGTTTTGACCCTTACATATTCAGATTATCGAAACTTTTGTACCAATCCCCGCCAATTAATCGCTTTCTTTTAATTTTTTTAGCATAAAGATTTGTCTATACCAACTTAATGCCAAAGAAAATGTAGAAAACATAGCCTAAGGCTATGTGAAATGAGCGTCTATAAGCCAAATCCATATGAGGTGCTTACGCGCATATAGCGTTGCCCGGAATTGGCATTAAACTTTACAATCCCTTAATTTCATGAACCATTGTTACTCGAAACCCTTTGCAAAGCCCACTTGTTTCGGGAGGAACTGAGCAAAAGTTCTGAGCTACGGTTATGTGGGATATGATCAGAAGCGTTTAATATTTATTTTTTGATAAACTGAATTTTTTAGGCTAGAGTACAATTGAGCATTCTTGATAAATCATCCAAATCTTAAGTGATACAGTAAGATAGCTCTATTGCTTTCCTAGGGTTAAGAAGTCATTTAACTCTTAGATCTTGTGACATAGCAGTACAAATTTCCTTCATTAAATAGCACTGTGAATTAAGAAAGACATATTTAGCAGGTTCTGTATTTTAAAATCGAGCAGCTCAAAAAAAGTTCCCCTTTGGGCCGTAAGGAATTTATGTAACGGATGACAAACTTAATATATAATAAGTAGTAGTTTACTAGAATGATAACCGTTCACACATACATCAATTTAGTTGAGACAAAAGCGGAAGCCTAGAACTGCTTACAGAGATCATCATGGCAATACTCGTATTCAAAACCTTAGTTAGTGTAGAGGTGCCTGCCTGTCATGCCATGGATGTTTAAAGACTATAATAAGTATATACTAATTCAATTTCTCCTTAGGTGACTCATTTCGAGAGAAATTTACTTTGCATCCAGTATCGTATGGGTACGAGTAAATTAATGTTAAAAAACCATAAGTTATCAATTTTTTTATATAGTGTTATGTTATTAAACAATAATGTTATTTTCCATAATAGGTACTATATGGCCTCTCAACCTAGAATAGCTGGTTCTCAAAAAAAGCAAACGAATTTCCCTAAAAGATTAAAGAGATTTAAAAGCTACTGGGATCCTCTTTTCAACCCAAGGTTTATAGGGCTCACAAATGAATTTGATTGGAACACAAGTCAAAAAACTGGAATAAAAAAATCCTTATGTACATCTGACAAGTTAAAAATATCAATGGAAAAACTTGATGTGAGAGGGTGGACCGTTAAAGGATTTAGCTTTATTGAATGTGATTTTTATGGAACTTTCGTTCCTTTGCTTTCTTTCAATTCTTGTAAATTTTTACTATGTGATATGGGCTCTACTACATGGCGAGGCGTTAAGTTCTCTAATTGTGATTTCACTCGGTGTTCTTTCACCATGGCAACTTTTGAACAATGCATTTTTCATAATTGCACTTGGAGTGAAATAGGAATTTCTGGCACAGAAACAAAACTTTTTGACACTATAATAACTAACCCTGAATCTTTTATCTCAGCAGGATATACTAATTTGAATGAGGATGAGTTGAAACAATATGGTTCTGCAACTCCAGATTATCAAATCCTAAGGCTAGAAGAATCTAAAGTTAAGTTAGCTAGAGCAGTGCTTTCAAACAATGAAAGAAATGCAGAAGATAGTGCCTATTACGAATCGATTAAAATATATCTTAAGCAATCAATCTTAGCAAAAATATCCAAAGCAAAATCTGAAAAAAAACAGAAAAAAAATATAATAAAAAACTCCGTATCTCAAACTCTAGGATTAATTGAAAAAGGTGTTATTTCGCTCTCATGGTGGATTAATGGTTGGGGTGGTAACATTAGTCGCGCTGCTATATGTGGTGTAAGTCTGATACTTATTTTTTCTATGTTATACACTTTCAATATATTTGGTTTAATCCCATCTATTACATGGAAGCTTGCCTTGATTAAATCCTTTGACATTACATTGTTGATTGGCTACACGAAACATGCAACTTCTGCACAAACATGGCAGGAACAAACATTCTACGGCATCAATGCCCTGCTAGGATTATGGTGGTATGCTATATTTGTTCCTACTGTTATCAACAGAATATGTAGGGTGAGATGATGGCTATATTAACTTTGGCCATATATGGTAGCCGTTCACGCGGTGACTATACGAATTCATCTGACATTGATTTATTTGCAATCACTGACGAAGAATATTATAAAATGGTTGTTGATGGTAAAACTAACTTGGCCTGTTATCCAATGGGTTTGGCTGAGCAACGAGCAATTAATGGAGATCTATTTATTCTACATATTTGTAGTGAGGCTAAAGAGATCTACGGAGATGGGTTTTATTTAATGCAGCTCAGAAACTCCTTCAAGTATAAAAAGAATTACAATCATGTAAAAATTAACGCAGCAGACTTAGCTTGGTTCTTAATCGATCTAAGCCCAAAAATTAGAAACACACTCCTTCTTAATAAAAGGATAGCATGGTGTGTCAGAACTATATTAATTGCATCAGCGGCTGAAAGTCGCAAATCTATTTTTTCTAAAAAAGGTTTAGTTGATTATTCTGGCCATCAATTTGTTGATAACTTAATTTCATCAAAGGACTTGCCTGTTTATAATCGCACATTAATACATAATTTGGAAGATTTCTTGATTTCATTAGGGTTTTATAGACCAATATTATCTACAATAAGCATGGATTCTTACCGGGAGCTTTTTTTTATTAAGGGTAATGAAATGGGGCTAAAAACATTAATGAGTTTAGCTACGGATGATACATCATTAGAGTACTCATAAGGCATTTAACTAGAATGGAAGTTGATATGATAAGAACATTAAAATTCATCGATTGGCATAAGTTCCTCGAAGAGGAAAATGAGAAGCCCGAGTTAATTCTTGATTTTGAAATTGATGCTGGATTTAGTTTTACTCATGGCGTCGTTTTAAGAAAAATGCAGAAAACCGGCTCAACTGTATTGCTTGATGGCTCTCTGCATGTACCATCTAAATTGCTAAAATTCAAGGATTTAAGTCTCTCTCAGGTTATCACATTACATTCTATCAGAATAGAATCTCTCAATTTTCAAAAAATAGAAACGACTGAGCGTTATAAGCTTTCAGTTAAATTCTCGCCCTGTGGGATTGATTTTGAAGCTATTAATACGGAAATAAAACAGCTAATTATAAAAAGCGAGAACTGCTCCGAAGAGAATGTTATTATTTCATATATGGTTGATTATTTTCAGAACCTTGCCTCTATTGTTAAAAACGATGTCATCTCTTTCATAGAACTTTCTAATAGTTTCACACAGTTCGTAAATGGATCATATAACTTATATATAATTAATAATAATGATTATTACCGTGCTTTTCAAAGAACAGATGCTAAGGAAACGGCTTGGAATAACCCTATACACCCGCTCACTCTTAAAGCAAATGAAATTCACAAGCGTCACGAAATGCTTTCCAATCTTCCTAAAAACATAAAAACTTACCTATCTAAAGGTTCTCATTACAAATTTCTTGGTTTTTACGATGAAAGCTACATTAGCTATTATAAAATAGTAGAAACAATTTTTAAAGGTGACATCTTTCCATACATTCTTGCTCAAAGCTTATTCGAATCCAATGACAAAAAGTTAATCACCACTATTAAAAGCTCAAACCAAAAAACCATGATGCTTTTTATTTATCAGTGGTTAGTGCTTAATGAAAACTTTGAGGATGGGTTTCAAAAAAATGAAATTATTAATAAATTATTGTCCGCCAGTGAATTACGAAATGGTATATCACATAGTGTCGATCAAAGTGAAGAGAGTAAAAAACAACTACCATTTATAATTATGCTTTCACACGCCTTAATAAAAAGTGTAACTACAAAGCGGTGATGAATAAATTATAAATTAAGAAAGAGAAATTCAAGCTCTTAAGAAAATTAATAAATATTTAACTAAGCTAACCTTTATATGATTAACATTACGCCTAAAAAATCGAGGCATTATTCCCTTTTACTGATGAAAGCTATAAAATGTATACTGTCGATGAAGATTATATTTCTCACCTATAGTATAGAAAATAATAGCCACTAAGTCTTATTGGCGTTATTAAATGTTTAAAAGGGCTAAGTTGGTAACGGTTGCTCCGATACTTTCCTTATTTACTTATGTTGGTATAAAGATTCCAGATAGCATTTATGGGCTAAATTTACGAATTAATACTCATAATGCAACTACCCTTTGTGTGATGCGAAATCAAAAATTTTAGTCTCACGTTGGATGTTTAGACGGAACGAAACCAACCCTACGAGATTAGAATGAAACACTTTGTTATGGATAAATTTAACTTAGTCTCTCACAAATAATTAAGTGTTATCAATCTGGCTTATTTATAAAATATAACCTCCAAGTTCGATACTTATAGCGATACAACCTCAAGGTAAAGCATTAAACCCAGCAAGATATTGATATTACGTAAAATTACTTTAATATTAATAAGTTAAGTCATCGAAATATGTACGCCAACCCCCGCTAAACCACCTTTTTCATGCCCTTTTATTGCCCCTATTTCTCGAATTTGCCCCTTTTCATGCCCCCTAAAAGCGGAACATTTCTCCATTACGCTGACCTTACCTAAAGGGGTGAATGAACTGATCAAAACACTACCGGCAGATCGGAAAATTGTGTGGTATATGCCGGTGAAAGCATATCTCGCTTCATCGACCAGGATTTCTGAATACCTTGCCCTGCAAAAAAAAGACTGGCCTTGCCACTCTGGTTAAGCCCATCAATCACCCGCATCAGGGCTTCGCTGTTCGCCTGCGGCTGATATTCGTCAAACAGGTTGAGCTGTGCTACTCCCTGGCTGTAGAAGTCGCCTAGCATGACACCGGCTTTCATGTACCGGTGTCCGTCTACCCATATCCTGTCAAGCGCGTCCATTGCTACCCGGATAATATCGCGAGTGTCGTTCGACGGGGTTAACAGTTTACCGGTTACCTGATTACCATAAAAAACCTCGCCGTCAGCATACGGGCTTGTCCGGACAAAAACGGCTATCTGCCTGCAGTACTGCCTTTCTTTTCTCAATTTTTCGGCAGCGCGCTCTGCAAAAGCACACACCGCCTGACGCATATCCACGTAATCAGTGATGCGTGAACCGAACGAGCGAGAGCAGACTATTTGCTGTTTGGTGGGTGCGAATTCTTCGAGTTCAAGAGAGGACTCGCCGCGCAGTTCCCTGACGGTTCGCTCAAGCACAACGTTGAAATGTTTGCGGATGACCCAAGTACTCTGTTCTGAGAGGTCTTTCGCAGTGGTGATACCCATGGCGTTCAACTTCTTGCTGATGCGACGGCCGACACCCCAGACATCCTCAACCGGCACCAGCGCCATTAGTTTCTTTTGACGATCAATGTTAGACAGGTCAAGTACGCCGCCCGTCTTAGACCACTTTTTTGCAGCGTGGTTGGCAAGTTTAGCCAGCGTTTTAGTTGGCGCGATGCCAACACCTACGGTGAGATGCGTATTGCGTTTAATCATCTCACGCACTTCCCGTCCAAAGTTTTCCAGTACCATGCAGTTGCGTACTCCGGTCAGGTCCAGGAAAGCCTCATCAATCGAATAGACCTCCACGCTGGGTGCCATCTGCTCCAGCGTCGTCATCACTCGGTTACTCATATCGGCATAAAGCGCATAATTACTGCTAAAAACCTGCACCCTGTGCCGGCGAAACTCGTTCTTAAGCTTGAAGTACGGTGCCCCCATGGAGATTCCGAGCTTTTTAGCCTCTGACGAACGGGCAATGACGCATCCGTCATTGTTGCTCAGCACAACCACCGGCTTTCCCCGCAGATCTGGCCTAAATACTGTCTCGCAACTCGCATAGAACGAATTAACATCGACCAGGGCAAACATCACACACCACCATTCGGGTTGTACACCTGAAACATGCGCTCTTCACCGTCAGTGGTCGAAATGTCGCGGAACGCTGTAGTGTGCATTTCGATCCACTTATTCGCCGCCCGCAGCGTGTAATGCCAGTTCATGTGGTCAAGTTCTCTGATAAAGTCCAGTGTGCTGATGGTGTAGCGCCCGGCAGCGTCGCGTTTTATAGCCTGCCGGAAAGCAATCATAATTTCGTAGTCACGCGGCATAACGCCCCCATAATGGTTACTGTATGCATAAACAGTATTACCAATGCAGGAATTCGATCAAGGCGTAGCAGTTCTGAAAATTGTAAGACGTTGATCAGAAGGGAATTTTTAGTTGGCGGGTTAGAGTGGCGGTAACTAATCTCAAATTGTTTAGGTATTAATAACTTCAGATTAAGAGGAGTTAAAGCATTTTGTTGAAACTTTCGAACTTCCAAACCAAAAAAGCTAGCAAGCTACTAATACCAAAAAACAACAATTGAATTTTTTTTTACAATTACATACTGTCGACACTCACATTGTATGCTGGTTATTCAATAAGGAAATTTCATGGCCGACCCGAAAAAATCAAACCACCTTGAAAAACTCGCACTCGCGATATCTGTACTTAGTGCTTTTGTTGGTGGTAAGGCTTATTATGACGCGAAGGTTGTTTCAGAAAAAATAAATAAAAACTTCCATTCATTTCTATTATCCGAAGTAAAAGACAATAACAACAAGTCTATAGTATTCACATCGCAAAACCCCAAATTATTCCCGAAAAATGCTAACGAAGAATTAAGTTGCACTAGACAAAGCAGCATAAACGATAGTGACGCAGACAGCGTATCATTAGCATCTAATGGTTTCTCAAATTTTACCATTAATTTTGATTTGTCGGAAATGGGCCTTCTTTCAGCACAAGAAGTTGAACTTCTGAAAAAATATAGGACCGACTTAAACAACTTGCAACAATCAGTTTTTAAATTATCATCTGCAAAACAGCAAGAAAATAAAAACACCAGCAAAACCACTCTGCTTTACAATTTTTGTGAGTTTGCCAAAACATCCCAAACGACATTTAATGAAATTAAGTAAGGTAATAAGCTCCAAAACTACCACCCTAATTTGGACACTCTTTAACTTATTAGCCCCGTCGCCGGGGCTTTTTTACAATGCTGCACAGGTCCCTATGAGCGAGAAGCGGACGTTGCCTGTTATGCCCGTTTCCTGATTACGTCTTACAGGGCATGTCATTACAATCGGTACAGTGCTATCACGATATACTGGCTCACGTTTTCGGAGCTATAGACCCATCGAATAATTCAAAGAGCAGAGGGCTTATGGCCTCATTGCCCACAACATAAAGGCCGGGACCTCTGCCCATTAATTCAGCTATTCGTTTTTCATTGAGTTCGCCCGCTGCATAATCTTGCTCCATTTGAGTTAACAATGCTGCTTTGGCTGCAAATAAAGTTACCTCCGCTAAAGGAGATAAGCCACTAGCCGAGTGCACATCAGGGGCTATCATACTATTTAAAAATGTGACGATGTTCTCCATGCCGCCTTTAGTCATTTTATCCCGTAAACCTTGAACGACGAAAGTGACTAAATTCCAGATAGTTTGTAATTGTTGATCAAGCTCTTTTCCGATTAACTCTCGTGCTTCCACTGAGGACATTGTGGCGCAATGGGCAAAAGAAACGCTAAGAGATTCTGAAATTTTGAGTAGCTGATATTCTTGCAGACGATGCATGAGATTTTCTAATAATCGCTGCTGCGCTCCGGTTGAAATTGCCCATGACAGTTGTTCGGTCATGTTATCCGGCACTTGAACTCGCCCCGATGCTAAAAGCATTTCAGTTTTGACAATGTCATGTGGAGGATGATTTGCAAGTGGATTAATGTCCACGCTTACTTCTCGTGTTATTGAACCTCGGGGAGCTTCACCAAAGCACAATGAAAATGTAAAAGTGGAAAATAAAGCAATGCGACCATAAATTTGACCATCATTGCCGTCGATACCAACAGTTACTCGATGACCAAAATCAAACGCATTAGAACTTATGTCTGCGGGATGAGTAAAATCCCACCAAACTGGTGCTTTTCCTTCAAAAGGCTCCAGTGCTTTAGCCAACTCTTGGCGTGCTTGAGTCGATTTCTCACTCTCGTCACGTTGTTGCTCATTGGTGCCCAGAGCCGCAATCCTGGCTATAGCTTGCGTATAGTGGATGAAATCAGACAGTGCTTCTGTACGTGCAATTTCAGGAAACTCCTGAGCAAAGAATGTCTGTGCAATGTATGCAATTGCCCCCAAACCACATGGCCCACCAAAGGACCTTTTGAAGTGGAGAACATCAGTAATATACGGGCGTTGCATTGGCTTGGATAATAGGGAGAATGAATACCCTTTTGTCTCCATCGCCGTGATAAATTTTTTGACCGATTGATGGTTAGGAAAACCGAGGTAAACCTGTTCATGGTCGCCAATAGCGGTACGCGATAAAATTCTTGGCTTAGTAAAATTTATCCCTTCAGCAGAGAAGGACACCGTCTCCCCGGTCAGCTTATGTAGGGCGTATGCTGTTTTAGGATTTTTAGAGTGATCGGGTCGGACGCCCAAGTAAGCATTGATAAAGTCGAGTTGATCGGCAATCTCACTAACGAGGCCTGAATAGCTATTATCGTGTCTGGAACAATAGATTCCTGAGTTAACTCGACGACCACCAAGGGAGGCTGGAAAAACATGTTCTCCAGAACCTGCAGTATTACCACATACAATACATGTTTTTGCCATTGCCACTCCTCGCAATATTGCATCAATCTAAGGCCAAACTTGAAACTTCTCTGGCAAGATTATCTCCGGATTAATACGTTCACAACTTAAATAACTGCGCGCAGTATTGCTACACTTTTTCCTGCCCATGCTTTTTCTCCGGGTAATGGGCTGTTGGTTTATATAATAATTACAAGCTGTCTCTGGGCGACTTTTCTTAAGATATTCTAGCCTAAGTCGGATTCATCCTATTACTAGGTAGATTATTGAAATGTCAACATCCGCTTCTGGCACATAGCCCCTTTACACTAAATCATGTCCGATCCACCTTCGCTTTATCAGTTAAGGTTATTTAATTCTTGGAATATCTTTTATCCTTGTTGTGTATCGTGGCGACAGCATTTCACGCTTCATCTGCCATGAGCTGTCGCGCTCTCCCTGCCCTGCAAACCAGATCTTACCTTTACCTGAGCGATTGATACCGTCCAGCGCTGCCATTAGAGCGTCTGCGTTCGCATGCGGCTGCTGCTCACTGAACATGTCAAACTGCGTCATGCCTGCCTGGTAAAAATCACCCAGCATCACCCCCGCTTTAGCATACCGGTAGCCGTCCTGCCAGATAGTGCCAAGACCGCGAAGAGCTGATTCGATGATGTCCCGCGTATCATTGGTCGGATAATCGATGATGCATGATGCAGTATTCGAATATCGCGGCTCATCGCCGTGCCTGCCAGTAGCAACTGACACGCTAATATGGCGGCAGCGCGAATTCTGCTCCCTGAGCTTTTCCGCCGCACGTGTGGCATAGAGCACTATAGCCTGCTGCATGTCTTCCAGTTTTGTTACTCTCTCGCCAAATGACCGCGAGTTCATTATGAGCTGTTTGGGCGGCGGCGCATCTTCAAGAGCTATGCATGACTCACCGTTCAGCTCACGCGTAATCCGCTCAACGATAACGTCAAAATTTTTTCTTATCATGCTGATGTTGCTGTCTGCAAGCTGCAGAGCAGTCGTTATTCCCAGCTGGTTCAGCCGCTTACTGATGCGCTGACCAATTCCCCAGATATCGCTGACATCTGTCAAATGCAGGAGCTTTCGCTGCCGGCTTCTGTCAGACAAATCCACGACGCCGTTAGTCTGTGTCCACTTCTTAGCTGCGCGGTTAGCAAGTTTGGCCAGCGCTTTAGTAGGCGCGAATCCCACGCCAATTATTAGCCCGGTTTCCTTCCGAATCCGCTCGCGCATCTGTTGCCCGAATGTCTCGAGCGGGATAATGTTGCTAATCCCGGTAACGTCCAGAAATGACTCGTCAATAGAGTAAACCTCCTGTCCTGCAGCCATCTCCCCTAATATCGCCATCATGCGCGCTGACATGTCGCCGTACAACTCGTAGTTGGAGCTGAATACGTGAACGCCGTTCTTACGAAAATAACGCTCATTTTTAAACAGCGGAGCGGCCATTTTGATGCCCATGCGCTTTGCCTCCGCTGAGCGTGCGATGACGCAGCCGTCGTTGTTGGACACAACGACAATGGGTTTGCCACGTAGGTCGGGCCTGAATACAGTTTCGCAGGAGGCGTAAAAATTATTGGCATCGGCCAGCGCAAACATAGTCAATCTCCTGCTGGTCCGTTGAATCCAACCCCGGCTACATCAGTGAGGGCATAGGCAACAACACCCCACACAGGAAGCGTTTGGCTTACATCAAGCAGCGTTACAGTCTCATCCGCGTCCAGCGCCTGCAGGGCGGGAACCGGATTAAGCAGCAGACGCCTCAGCGTCAACTCTCCGCCAAACTCAGCAACGATAAGCTGGCCGTGTGCTGGCGTCAGCGCCCGATCAATTGCCAGTACGGACCCTTTAACTACGCCGGCAGCAGGACAGTCACTTTCGCTGCGCATAAGATAGGTTGAATAAGGGGAAAGATGAACGAGATCGCCCAGGTTGAGGCGCGTTTCAGTGTAGTTCTGGGCGGGGCTCTGAAAGGCCATTTGAATGCTCCATTCTGACCGGCGTTGCTGCCTATCTGTTAAAGCCTGCGCATCCTCCACACAGACACATTTAATAATCCAGATATCAGTATAAGTCGATTCATGCAGCAATGCTCAAATGTGCAGGCCACATGTCAATTATGAGCGATCAGCATAAATCCGTAATTGAGTCGCAATGAAAATTTCTAACAATGTCATTTGTCAATCAACTGAGGACAGGTCAGGTGATATTTTTATCTTTTAAAAGCGACATGTTAACAAAATGTTGTGTTAGAATGTGTGTGAGTTTTTATTATTCTTAGGTATAATTATGTCTAATGCTATTAAAGAATTCGTTTCTAGATATGAAAAGGAATTTGATTTTTATCAAAACCTTTCACTTAACGTAGAAAGTAAAATAAAAAATCATTTATCAAAATCTGGAGTGAGAGCTATTGTTTCATCTAGAGCAAAATCGATGACAAGGCTGGATGTAAAGTTAGAAGATAGAGATAAAAAGAAAAATTACAAGCATGTCAGTGAGATATATGATGACATAGTTGATCTTGCTGGGGTGAGAGTTGCTCTATATTTCCCAGGAGATATGAAGTTAGTAGAAGAAATTATAGCGAAAAATTTTAAAATACATAAATCTAAAAAATTCCCTGAATCATTGCATAAAAAAACCATTGGCACATACACTAAGGTTTTCGATGGGTATTCAGCTGCACATTTTCGAGTTTCTCTCAATGATGAAACTAGATATGCTAAAAATCATTGTGTTGAAATACAGGTTGCATCAGTCCTAATGCATGCTTGGTCTGAAGTTGAACATGACTTGGTATATAAGCCTCTCCAAGGCGAATTATCAAATGAAGAGTTAATGATATTAGATGAAATTAATGGGCTGGTCCTTAGCGGAAACATAGCTTTGGAGCGGTTGCAGAAAGCTGGACTTCATAGGGTAAATGATGAGTCTAATCAGGTATTTTTAAATCATTATGACTTTGCATCATTCGTCTTGTCGAGAATGAAGATAGATGAAGAGCTATTTGATTTCAGAATGGTTTTTTCTATTTTGAAGATGTGCAACCTGAACACAAGGGATAATATTGAAAATATAGTAGATTGCATCCCAAACATGAACCCTCAGGAATTTTCTAAAAACAAGAAAAATAACCAGCAAGAAATGTTTATAAGAGCTTTGGCTGATACTTACTCCCCTGAAGTGATAGCGACTCTATTGAAGGTAAATTACGATGGCGGTGAACTTTCTGATTTGGTTGTTAAAATATTAAAGTATGCCTTTTTTTATAGCACTCCTTCTATCTCTGTAAGAAAAATTATAGAGAACGCGCATGCTTTAGCCTTTGAGTACGAGGTTTTTGGACGTGATTATTTTGAAACACATTATAAAGGTTTTATTAACTTCTCTGGCAGAAGCGATAATGACATGATGAATATTTTCGAAAAGCTAGAAGCATTCAACTCTAAGCTTAATGAGCTTCAAGTGGATGAAAAAGACATAGAAGCCTTTATGAAAGAATGTGAATCTATAGCTATTTAGTACAAAATTAATAATTATCAAGTTTATGAGGTTACTTAAAATATTAAATGGTCTTTGTTTAATCTTTGTAATTCTCACATGTGGCCGCTACTAATGGCCCTATGTCTTGTCTTTCCGTATTGTGCACAAGACGATAGTTACTGGACAAAGCGCTTCAATCGGACTAAATAGAGAGGGCATTTAGTCGAGCTTGAAGCGAACGGACTATGAGTTGCTCCCGCCGCTATTTCACAACGAGATTAGCAATGTCCGCTTCTGATACAAAGCGGACATTGAGAGCTTTTTTATTATGGGAATTGTAACTGAATGCCACGTCCCAATGGAACTTTTTGAGTCTGCCGCAGAACTGATAGCGCAATGCTTTCAGTCAGGTTTGGTCGCCATTCCGCTAGCTCGACAACCATTATGGCTATTGCCTCATGAGAAACCGCTTGCCCTGTAGCTATAAGTTGCCAGACAGCCTCACCCATTGCCCTGCATACCGCGTCATAGGCCTGCGCCTCGACTTCCTGTTCCATAGTGCCTCCTGATTTTTGATAGGCTTAATTTTAAATCCGTCGGCCTGAAAATACAGGACAATGGCTCAGGTATGAGAGACGCATTCCATAAAAATTATTTTATACACAAAAAAACCCGGCGAAACCGGGCTGGTGTTGGCACTTCAAAAGTAAAAGCAATAATATTTATATATTTCTATCAATCCAGTTATTGTCATTACCCAAGCTATCACACATCCAAATAATATTAACGTCCACGTTGTTCTCCTATTCATATATTAGGCTCCCTCTAACCATGATCAAAATATACTCAGTTTTAGTTTAGCTCTAACTGGTTGTACCGATCAATTTTCAAAGATTGATCGGTTATACAGATCGATTAGCGTAACTCACTGTAAATAAAGGAAATGTTTAAGAGATAATAAACTCTCTTTTTTTATTAACCGTCAAGATCAGTACCAGAGCTTTCGTACATTCTCTGTAGATATGTTTGAAGGGCATATTCAGCCGTCGCTGCAGTTGCATTGGTTCCGTCATAAGTAAAGGCGTAACGAAACCGATAGTTTAGTATCGTTCCCTCAATAGTAAGGGTGAAGCTGCATACAACCTGTTGCGGCTCTGTTTCGATAATCTCTACCACATCCAGAAAATCAAATTCGACGTTGTAATAACCGCGAGCATCGGGCATACCAATCCCATCGACAATAGATTCGTCAGGTATAAATTTAGCGGTGAAGGTCATTAAATAGGTTTCCATTTTTCTGAAGGATTGTTAACCGGATACCATAATCCGTCATTGGACGCATAGAGCATCTGCATTTTTGGCGTGCGTGTAGTATCGG
>Ga0308162_1002088_pt1 | contig 13825 bp, 10 predicted proteins | sample PhySR2_FD_201370 | JGI IMG/M metagenome (GOLD analysis project Ga0308162, IMG submission 201370) | Phyllosphere microbial communities from UC Gill Tract Community Farm, Albany, California, United States - DLSLS.R2 | ecosystem: Host-associated > Plants > Phyllosphere > Unclassified | place: USA... | reverse complement strand
TCGCCGGCCCTGACGACATCTACGTATCCCCTAGCCAAATCCGCCGTTTCAACCTCCGCACTGGTGACACCATTTCAGGTAAGATTCGTCCTCCAAAAGAGGGTGAACGCTACTTTGCGCTGTTGAAGGTTAACGAAGTTAACTACGACAAACCGGAAAACTCCCGCAATAAGATCCTGTTCGAGAACTTAACGCCGCTGCACGCTAACTCTCGTCTGCGCATGGAGCGTGGTAACGGGTCTACTGAAGACTTAACCGCTCGTGTGCTGGATCTGGCATCGCCAATTGGTCGTGGCCAGCGTGGTCTGATTGTGGCGCCGCCAAAAGCCGGTAAAACCATGCTGCTGCAAAACATCGCGCAGAGCATTGCTTACAACCATCCAGACTGTGTGCTGATGGTGCTGCTGATTGACGAACGTCCGGAAGAAGTAACCGAGATGCAGCGTCTGGTGAAAGGGGAAGTGGTTGCGTCTACCTTCGACGAGCCTGCTTCTCGCCACGTTCAGGTTGCGGAAATGGTCATCGAGAAGGCGAAACGCCTGGTTGAGCACAAGAAAGACGTGATCATCCTGCTCGACTCCATTACCCGTCTGGCGCGTGCCTACAACACCGTGGTGCCGGCTTCCGGTAAAGTACTGACCGGTGGTGTGGATGCTAACGCCCTGCATCGTCCGAAGCGTTTCTTCGGTGCGGCGCGTAACGTGGAAGAGGGCGGTAGCCTGACCATTATCGCGACGGCGCTGATCGATACCGGCTCCAAAATGGACGAAGTTATCTACGAAGAGTTTAAAGGTACAGGCAACATGGAACTGCACCTTTCTCGTAAAATCGCAGAAAAACGCGTCTTCCCGGCGATCGACTACAACCGTTCCGGTACCCGTAAAGAAGAGCTGCTTACCACTCAGGAAGAGCTTCAGAAAATGTGGATCCTGCGTAAAATCATCCATCCAATGGGCGAAATCGACGCAATGGAATTCCTCATTAACAAACTGGCGATGACCAAAACGAACGACGATTTCTTCGACATGATGAAACGCTCGTAACGCAAATAATCCCAGTAAACGCCACGTTTTTACGTGGCGTTTTTTATTTATGGACTATACGCTATTACCACACACTCCCAATTTAGACCTGTCGGTGCGACAATAAGAAGGTTTGCACAGTCAAAGAAATAATTGATTGAAAAACATACAAAGGGAGTTGTGATGAGCCATCTTTAATCCTTCTGAGGCAGAGGCTTCATGGTTATACTTCCGGGACTAACATTTGTTGAGAGCAATCCATTGTGAATCTACTCACTGCTGTAACTGAGCTGATCAGTATTTTTTTATTCACAACCTGTTTTTTGTTCATTGCGCGCAAGGTAGCAAAAAGAATTGGGTTAGTGGACAAACCGAACTTCCGTAAACGTCATCAGGGGCTTATTCCACTGGTGGGCGGCATTTCGGTATACGCAGGCATCTGTTTCACATTCGGGATCGCGGATTACTATATCCCCCATGCCGCACTCTACCTGGCATGTGCCGGTGTGCTGGTACTGGTCGGCGCCCTTGATGATCGTTTTGATATCAGCGTGAAGTTCCGCGCGACGGTACAGGCGGCCATTGGCATCATTATGATGGTGGTAGGCGGCCTCTATCTAAGAAGCCTGGGCTACGTGTTTGGTCCCTGGGAGCTGGTGCTTGGGCCATTCGGCTTCTTCCTGACGCTGTTTGCCGTGTGGGCGGCTATCAACGCCTTTAACATGGTTGACGGTATAGACGGTCTGCTCGGTGGGCTGTCCTCTGTTTCGTTTGGCGCTATCGGCATCATCTTATGGTTTGACGGCCAGTACAGCCTGTCAATGTGGTGCTTTGCCATGATTGCCGCCATCCTGCCTTACATCTGCCTGAATCTGGGTGTGTTAGGGCGTCGCTATAAAGTCTTTATGGGCGATGCGGGCAGTACCCTGATTGGCTTTACGGTTATCTGGGTCCTGCTGGAAACCACGCAGGGTAAAACGCACCCTATCAGCCCAGTAACGGCTCTCTGGATTATCGCCATCCCGCTGATGGACATGGTCGCTATAATGTACCGCCGTCTGCGTAAAGGGATGAGCCCGTTTTCTCCCGACCGGCAGCATATTCATCACCTGATTATGCGCGCCGGCTTCACGTCTCGTCAGGCATTTGTGTTGATTACGCTTGCGGCTGCTATTCTGGCTGCGATTGGCGTAGCCGCGGAATACGCACATTTCATTCCTGAATGGGTAATGTTGGTATTATTCTTGCTAGCATTTTTCATGTACGGTTACTGCATCAAGCGTGCATGGAAAGTCGCGCGTTTTATTAAACGTTTAAAACGCAGGATGCGTCGGAACAGTGGCAAAAACACAACATTAACTAAGTAAAACCGGGACTATGATGACTCAACCGTTGGCGGGAGCGAAATCAGTGGGCACTGAGAACGAGCTGGATATTCGTGGTTTGTTTCGCGTGTTATGGCAGGGCAAACTGTGGATTGTGGGGATTGCCCTGGGGTTCGCGCTGTTAGCGCTTGCCTACACCTTCTTTGCAAAACAAGAGTGGAGCGCCACGGCGATCACAGACCGACCAACGGTGAATATGCTTGGAGGCTACTACTCCCAGCAGCAATTCCTGCGTAATCTTGATATCAAGGCCAATCTGGCGACCCCGGATCAGGCTTCGGTGATGGATGAATCCTACAAAGAGTTTGTGATGCAGCTGGCGTCGTGGGATACACGTCGCGATTTCTGGTCCCAGACGGACTACTACAAGCAGCGTATGGTCGGTAACAGCAAAGCGGATGCCGCGCTGCTGGATGACCTGATTAATAACATTCAGTTTATGCCTGGCGATGTGCTCCGTAACGTTAGCGACAGCGTGAAGCTGATTGCGGAAACGGCGCCGGACGCCAATAACCTGTTGCGTCAGTACGTTGCTTTTGCCAGCCAGCGCGCGGCCAGTCATCTGAATGACGAGCTGAAAGGCGCCTGGGCTGCGCGTACTATTCAGATGAAAGCGCAGGTCAAACGTCAGGAAGAGGTCGCTAAGGCTATCTTCGCCCGTCGCGTACATAATATTGAGCAGGCGCTGAAGATTGCGGAACAGCACAATATTTCCCGTAGCGAAACGGATGTTCCGGCTGACGAACTCCCGGATTCAGAAATGTTCCTTCTTGGTCGCCCAATGCTTCAGGCACGTCTGGAAAATATCCAGGCCGTTGGCCCTGACTTTGACCTTGATTACGACCAAAACCGCGCCATGCTCAATACGCTCAACGTCGGTCCAACGCTGGACCCGCGTTTTCAGACCTATCGTTATTTAAGAACGCCTGAAGAGCCTGTAAAACGCGATAGTCCGCGTCGCGCATTCCTGATGATCATGTGGGGGATTGTGGGCGCACTGACTGGCGCTGGCGTAGCGTTATTGCGTCGCCGCACAAACTAAGAACGCCGTCTACGATGAAGGCTGCGGCCTTCATCGTCTAATCGAAGAGAATCGATGTGAAAGTACTAACCGTATTTGGCACCAGGCCGGAGGCCATCAAGATGGCGCCTCTGGTTCATGCGCTGGCCAGAGATCCTGATATTGAAGCGAAAGTGTGCGTGACTGCCCAGCACCGTGAGATGCTCGATCAGGTCTTAACCCTCTTTTCTATCGTCCCGGATTACGATCTCAATATAATGAAACCGGGACAGGGACTGACGGAAATCACCTGCCGTATTCTGCAAGAATTAAAGCCTATTCTGGAGTCGTTCAAGCCGGATGTGGTGCTGGTGCACGGCGACACCACCACCACCGTGGCGACCAGCCTGGCCGCGTTCTATCAGCGTATCCCCGTTGGTCATATTGAAGCGGGTCTGCGTACCGGCAATCTCTATTCCCCGTGGCCGGAAGAGGCCAACCGTACGCTCACCGGTCACCTGGCGATGTACCATTTTGCGCCAACCGAGAACTCACGTCAGAACCTGCTGCGCGAAAATATCAGCGACAGCAAGATCTTCGTCACCGGCAATACGGTCATTGATGCGCTGATTTGGGTGCGTGATCGCGTGCTGGCTAACAGCGAGCTTCAGGCAGAACTTGCTGCGCGCTATCCGTTCCTGAACAACGGCAAGAAAACGATTCTGGTGACGGGCCACCGCCGCGAAAGCTTTGGCCGTGGCTTTGAGCAAATATGCCACGCGCTGGCTGAAATCGCCGCGCAGAACGAGGATGTGCAGATTGTCTATCCGGTGCACCTCAACCCGAACGTCAGCGAACCGGTCAACCGTATCCTGGGCCACGTGGAAAACGTGCTCCTGATCGAGCCGCAGGACTATTTGCCATTTGTCTGGCTGATGAACCACGCCTGGCTGATCCTGACCGATTCTGGCGGCATTCAGGAAGAGGCGCCCTCCCTCGGTAAGCCGGTACTGGTGATGCGTGAAACCACCGAACGCCCGGAAGCGGTTACTGCCGGTACCGTGCGTCTGGTTGGAACGGATCCGCGTCGTATTGTCGAAGAGGTCACGCGCTTACTGCATGACGATGAAGAGTATCAGGCGATGAGCCGGGCCCACAATCCGTACGGTGACGGGCAGGCTTGTGGTCGTATTTTGCACGCACTTAAACACAATCGGGTAACGCTATGAGTTTTTCTACCATCTCTGTTGTTGGTCTTGGCTATATCGGGCTGCCTACTGCGGCGGCCTTTGCCTCTCGTCAAAAGCAGGTCGTTGGCGTAGATATCAACGCGCACGCGGTGGAAACCATCAACCGTGGCGAAATTCATATCGTGGAGCCCGATCTCGATCGTGTGGTGAAAAAGGCGGTGGACGGTGGCTTCCTGCGCGCCAGCACCACGCCGGTAGAAGCCGATGCGTACCTGATTGCGGTTCCAACGCCCTTTAAAGGCGATCATGAGCCTGACATGGTTTACGTCGAGGCGGCGGCAAAATCCATTGCGCCTGTGCTGAAGAAAGGGGCGCTGGTTATTCTTGAGTCCACTTCACCTGTTGGGGCTACCGAGCAGATGGCGCAGTGGCTGGCCGAGGCGCGTCCCGATCTTAGCTTCCCGCAGCAGGCGGGCGACCAGGCCGATATCAATATCGCCTACTGCCCTGAGCGCGTACTGCCCGGCCAGGTGATGGTGGAACTGATTAAAAATGACCGCGTGATTGGCGGCATGACGCCAGTCTGCTCCGCGCGCGCCAGCGAGCTGTATAAAATTTTCCTTGAAGGCGAATGTGTGGTGACCAACTCCCGCACCGCCGAGATGTGCAAACTGACCGAAAATAGCTTCCGCGACGTTAACATCGCGTTTGCGAATGAACTGTCGTTGATTTGCGCCGATCAGGGGATTAACGTCTGGGAACTTATTCGTCTTGCCAACCGTCACCCCCGCGTGAACATCCTTCAGCCGGGGCCGGGCGTGGGTGGGCACTGCATCGCGGTCGATCCGTGGTTTATCGTGGCGCAGAACCCGGAACAGGCACGCCTGATTCGCACCGCGCGCGAAGTAAACGACCACAAACCGCACTGGGTTATCAACCAGGTCAAAGCCACGGTCGCGGATTGCCTGGCCGACAGCGGCAAACGCGCCAGTGAGCTGAAAATTGCCTGCTTTGGTCTGGCATTCAAACCGAATATTGACGATCTGCGCGAAAGCCCGGCGATGGAAATTGCCGAAATGATCGCTGCCTGGCACAGCGGTGAAACGCTGGTGGTTGAGCCGAATATTCATGCGCTGCCGGCAAAACTTGCCGGTCACTGCACCCTTACCGCCCTGGATGACGCGCTGGCGACGGCGGATGTGCTGGTGCTGCTGGTGGATCACAATGCGTTCAAAGCGGTTTCCGGTGATGCCGTACGTCAGCAGTATGTTGTTGATACCAAAGGCGTGTGGCGTTGAGTATCCTCAACGGCGTGCTGGAGGCCCTTGAGTGGGAAAGCGCATTCTTTGCGCGTCCCTCAGCGATAGTGCGTCTGCGCGACAATGCCCCTGCGTTGCAGGAAGCAGACTTCAGCGCCTGGCAGCGCGTACAGTCTAAGATCCCGGCGGACCGCGCCGATCTGCTGGACGCCCTCCAGCAGCACGGATTCCGGCTGGTCGAGGGTGAGGTTGATCTCTCTGTTACCGTGGCTCTCCACGCCTCACCGGGCGCGGAAATTGCAACGGAGCAGGATATCCCCGCGCTGCGCAAGATGGCGGCGCTGGCCTTCGCTCAGAGCCGTTTCCGGGCGCCCTGGTATGCGCCCGATGACAGCGGCCGCTTTTATGCCCAGTGGATAGAGAATGCGGTCAAAGGCACGTTTGACCACGTCTGTCTGGTGTTCCGTACTGCCGGGGGGCAGATTCAGGGTTTTGTTTCGCTTCGCAGGCTCAACGAGCACGAGGCGCGCATCGGTTTGTTAGCCGGGCGCGGCATGGGCGAGAAACTCATGCAGGCGGCGCTGCACTGGGCGGAGCAACAACAGGTATCGACGCTGCGGGTCGCAACCCAGATGGGCAACACCGCTGCGCTTAAACGTTATATTGCGAGTGGTGCCAGCATCGACGCCACCGCCTACTGGTTATACAGGTGACAAGATGATTCCATTTAACGCGCCTCCCGTTGTGGGCACTGAACTTGATTACATGCAGTCTGCTATGGGCAGCGGCAAGCTCTGTGGTGACGGCGGTTTTACCCGCCGCTGCCAGCAGTGGATGGAGCAACGTTTTCACAGTGCCAAGGTACTGCTGACGCCGTCCTGTACCGCATCGCTTGAGATGGCGGCGCTGTTGCTGGATATCCAGCCCGGCGATGAAGTGATCATGCCGAGCTACACCTTCGTCTCCACGGCGAACGCGTTTGTCCTGCGCGGGGCGAAAATCGTGTTTGTGGATATCCGTCCGGATACTATGAACATCGACGAAACGCTGATTGAAGCGGCGGTCACCGATAAAACGCGGGCGATTGTGCCGGTGCATTACGCGGGCGTGGCCTGTGAGATGGACACCATCATGGCCATCGCTAAAAAGCACAACCTGTTTGTGGTGGAAGACGCCGCGCAGGGCGTGATGTCCACCTACAAAGGGCGCGCGCTGGGCACCATTGGTCATATCGGCTGCTTTAGCTTCCACGAAACCAAAAACTACACCGCAGGCGGCGAAGGCGGCGCGACGCTGATTAACGATCGTGCCCTGGTGGAGCGTGCGGAAGTGATCCGTGAAAAAGGGACCAACCGCAGCCAGTTCTTCCGCGGTCAGGTGGATAAGTACACCTGGCGCGATATCGGCTCAAGCTACCTGATGGCGGATTTACAGGCCGCGTATCTCTGGGCGCAGCTGGAAGCGGCAGAGCGCATCAATCTGCAACGCCTCTCCCTGTGGCAAACCTACTACGACGCGCTGGAGCCGCTGGCAAAAGCCGGACGTATTGAACTGCCGACTATTCCGGCAGACTGCATCCACAACGCTCACATGTTCTACATCAAGCTGCGCGATAACGACGATCGCAGCAAGCTGATTGCCTGGCTGAAAGAGGCGGAAATTATGGCGGTATTCCACTATATTCCGCTGCACTCCAGCCCGGCGGGCGAAGCCTTCGGGATGTTTGCCGGTGAAGACCGCTACACCACCAAAGAGAGCGAACGTTTGCTCCGCCTGCCCCTGTTCTACAACCTCGCGCCGGTGAACCAGCGTACGGTGATCAATTCGCTTCTGAGTTATTTCGCCTGATATGTCTCTGGCAAAAGCGTCGGTGTGGACGGCAGCGTCCACGCTTGTAAAAATTGGCGCCGGGTTACTGGTCGTCAAGCTGCTGGCCGTCTCATTTGGTCCGTCAGGCGTTGGGCTGGCAGGGAACTTCCGCCAGCTGGTCACGGTGCTTGGCGTGCTGGCGGGTGCCGGGATATTCAATGGCGTCACCAAATACGTCGCGCAGCATCATGACGATGCCGAAAAGCTCCGCACGGTGGTGGGCACCTCCTCTGCTATGGTGCTGGGCTTCTCTACGTTGCTGGCCGTCGTCTTTTTGCTGGCGGCGGCACCCATCAGCCAGGGGCTGTTCGGACACACGCATTATCAGGGGCTGGTGCGCCTGGTGGCGCTCGTTCAGATGGGGATCGCCTGGGCAAACCTGCTGCTGGCGCTGATGAAAGGCTTCCGTGATGCCGCCGGGAATGCGCTGGCGCTGATCCTCGGCAGCATCATCGGCGTTATCGCCTACTACTTTTGCTATCGGCTGGGCGGCTATGAAGGCGCGCTGCTGGGGCTGGCGCTGGTGCCTGCGCTCGTTGTCATTCCGGCAGCGTTTATGCTGATGCGCAGAGGCAATGTCCCGCTGAATTACCTGAAACCGCAGTGGGACAAGATGCTGGCGGGGCAGCTAGGAAAGTTTACCCTGATGGCGCTCATCACTTCGGTAACGCTTCCCGTTGCCTACGTGATGATGCGAAACCTGCTGGCAGCGCATTACAGCTGGGATGAAGTGGGGATCTGGCAGGGCGTGAGCAGCATTTCAGATGCTTACCTCCAATTTATTACGGCTTCCTTTAGCGTCTATTTACTGCCAACCTTATCGCGCCTGACTTCCAGGCAGGATATTACCCGCGAGATTTTTCGCTCCCTGCGTTTTGTGTTGCCGGCGGTTGCGATCGCCAGCTTTACCGTCTGGTTACTGCGTGATTTCGCCATCTGGCTGCTGTTTTCGGCGAAGTTTACCGCCATGCGCGCTCTGTTTGCCTGGCAACTGGTCGGCGATGTGCTGAAAGTGGGGGCATACGTTTTCGGCTATCTGGTGATTGCGAAGGCTTCGCTGCGGTTGTATATCCTGGCAGAGATCGGCCAGTTTGCGCTGCTGACGGCATTTTCTCACTGGCTGATCCCCACCCACGGTGCGCTGGGGGCGGCTCAGGCCTATATGGCAACTTATATCGTTTATTTCGCTGCCTGTTGCGGCGTATTTTTACTTTGGCGTAAACGCGCATGACTGCACTGATACACATACTGGGATCGGATATCCCGCATCATAACCAGACCGTTCTGCGGTTCTTCAACGATGAACTGGCATCCGGCACGCCCGATGCGCGCGAGTTTATGGTCGTTGGACGCGATAACGGCCTGAGCGCGGCGTGTCCGGCATTGCACATCACCTTCTGGCCAGACAAAGCGGCCCTGACCAAAGCCGTTGTCGCGAAAGCCAAAGCGGACCGAAGCCAGCGTTTCTTCTTCCACGGACAATTCAATACCGGGCTGTGGCTGGCGCTGTTAAGCGGCGGGATAAAACCTTCCCAGTTCAGCTGGCATATCTGGGGAGCGGATCTCTACGAAGTCTCCCACGGCTGGAAGTTCCGTCTTTTCTATCCGCTGCGTCGTCTGGCGCAGGCGCGCGTGGGCTGCGTTTTTGCTACCCGTGGCGACCTCAACTATTTTGCTAAACAGCACCCGAAGGTTCGCGGGGAACTGCTCTATTTTCCGACCCGTATGGATCCGGCACTGAATACCATGGCGAATGACGCGGTTCGTGAGGGCAAACTGACCATTCTGGTGGGAAATTCCGGCGATCGCAGTAACGAGCATGTCGCGGCGCTGCGGGCGGTGCATCAGCAGTTTGGCGATACGGTGAACGTCGTGGTGCCGATGGGCTATCCCGCCAATAACGACGCCTACATCGATGACGTTCGCCAGCAGGGGCTTGCGCTGTTTAGCGCGGAAAATCTGCACATTCTCAGCGATAAGCTGGAATTTGATGACTATCTCGCGCTGCTGCGAAAATGCGATCTGGGCTATTTCATCTTTGCCCGTCAGCAGGGGATTGGTACGCTGTGTCTGCTGATTCAGGCGGGCGTACCGTGCGTGCTCAACCGCGAAAACCCGTTCTGGCAGGACATGGCCGAACAGCATATTCCGGTGCTGTTTACCTCTGACACGCTTAATGTCGAGGTGGTACGGGAAGCGCAGCGTCAGCTCACGCTGGTGGATAAAAATAGCATCGACTTTTTCAGCCCGAACTATCTCACGCCGTGGCACCGCGCGCTGCGTATTGCTTCAGGAGACAACGCATGAGCCAGTTGCAATTTAGCGGCTTGCTGGTGGTCTGGCTGCTGAGCACGCTGTTTATCGCCACGCTCACCTGGTTTGAGTTCCGGCGCGTACGTTTTAACTTCAACGTATTCTTCTCGCTGCTGTTTTTGCTGACCTTTTTCTTTGGCTTCCCGCTGACCAGCATCCTCGTGTTCCGCTTTGATGTTGGCGTCGCTCCGCCGGAAATCTTGTTGCAGGCGCTGCTCTCTGCGACCTGCTTCTACGCGGTGTATTACGTCACCTATAAAACGCGCCTGCGCGCGGCGAAAGACACCACACCCCGTCGTCCGCTGTTTACAATGAACCGGGTAGAAACCCATCTGACGTGGGTTATACTGATGACCATCGCCCTCGTCAGCGTGGCGATTTTCTTCATGCATAACGGCTTTTTACTGTTTAAGTTGCAGTCCTATAGCCAGATTTTCTCCGCCGAAGTCTCCGGCGTCGCGCTCAAGCGTTTCTTCTATTTCTTCATTCCGGCGATGCTGGTGGTCTTTTTCCTGCGTCAGGACAGCAAAGCCTGGCTGTTCTTCCTGGTCAGCACCGTCGCATTTGGCATTCTGACCTACATGATCGTCGGCGGCACCCGCGCCAACATCATTATCGCCTTCGCGATTTTCCTGTTTATCGGCATTATTCGCGGCTGGATCTCGCTGTGGATGCTGGCGGCGGCAGGCGTCTTTGGCATTGTGGGGATGTTCTGGCTGGCGCTGAAGCGCTACGGACTGAACGTGGCCGGCGACGAAGCGTTTTATACCTTCCTGTATCTGACGCGCGATACCTTCTCTCCGTGGGAAAACCTGGCTTTACTGCTGCAAAACTACGACAAAATCGAATTCCAGGGGCTGGCGCCGATTGTTCGCGATTTCTATGTCTTTATACCGACGTGGCTGTGGCCCGACCGTCCCGGTATTGTCCTGAATACGGCGAACTACTTTACCTGGGAAGTGCTGAACAACCATTCGGGCCTGGCGATTTCCCCAACCCTGATTGGCTCGCTGGTAGTGATGGGCGGAACGTGGTTTATCCTGCCGGGCGCGATCGCGGTCGGGTTGATAATAAAATGGTTCGACTGGCTATATACGCTGGGTAACGAAGAGACCAACCGCTACAAAGCCGCTGTTTTGCACAGTTTCTGTTTCGGTGCCATTTTCAATATGATCGTTCTGGCGCGCGAGGGGCTGGATTCGTTCGTCTCACGCGTGGTGTTTTTTATGGTCGTTTTCGGTCTCTGTCTGCTGCTGGCAAAACTGCTGTACTGGTTGTTTGACAGTGCAGGGCTTGTGCACAGACGTGAGCCACAGGGCAGCACAACGCTGTCGCAAGTCTGAGTAGGGATTATCATGACGGATACAACTTCAGCCCCGCGTTATGCGCTGCGTGGGCTACAGCTTATTGGCTGGCGTGACATGCAACACGCGCTGGATTTCCTGTTCGCGGACGGGCAGATGAAATCGGGCACGCTGGTGGCCATCAACGCAGAAAAGATGCTGGCGGTTGAAGATAATGCGGAAGTGAAAAGCCTGATTGAAGCCGCGGAGTTTAAATACGCGGACGGTATTAGCGTGGTGCGTTCAATTCGTAAAAAGTTTCCTGACGCTAATGTGTCTCGCGTGGCGGGTGCTGACCTTTGGGAGCGGCTTATGGAACGCGCAGGCGCTGAAGGCACGCCGGTATTTTTGATTGGCGGCAAACCAGAGGTGCTGGCGCAGACCGAACAAAAGCTGCGTAGCCAGTGGAATGTTAACATCGTGGGCAGCCAGGATGGCTATTTCAGGCCGGAAGATCGCCAGGCGTTATATGAGCGCGTGCGCGACAGCGGGGCGAAAATTGTCACTGTCGCCATGGGGTCGCCGCGGCAGGAAATTCTGATGCGCGATTGCCGTCTGGTCAGCCCGGATGCGCTCTATATGGGCGTTGGCGGCACCTACGACGTCTTTACCGGCCACGTTAAGCGGGCGCCCAAAGTCTGGCAAAACCTGGGGCTGGAGTGGCTCTACCGCCTGCTCTCTCAACCGACGCGTATCAAACGACAGATTCGTCTGCTGCGCTACCTCGCCTGGCACTACACCGGGAAAATGTAATCAATATGCAGCGCGATCTGCTGTTCGCGCTGCAACCCCCCCTGTAAAACTGCTGGATTTCTGTACAATGCATTCATTTTTTTAATGCATTGTTTGCCATTTGCCAGAATTTAAGAAACCATTCGCTCCGTATTTCAGTACCCCTCAAAACAATACCCGGCAATAAGTCGGGAAACAGCAAACACAACCGAGGATTTATGGCAGAGAAAAAACCGGAGCTTCAGCGTGGGCTGGAAGCTCGACATATTGAATTGATCGCGCTGGGCGGGACTATCGGCGTTGGCCTGTTTATGGGCTCGGCAAGCACGCTGAAATGGGCGGGGCCTTCCGTCCTGCTGGCGTATATTATTGCCGGGCTGTTCGTCTTCTTCATCATGCGCTCAATGGGCGAAATGTTGTTTCTGGAGCCGGTAACGGGCTCTTTCGCCGTTTACGCCCACCGTTATATGAGCCCGTTCTTTGGCTATCTCACGGCCTGGTCGTACTGGTTTATGTGGATGGCCGTCGGGATTTCGGAGATCACCGCCATCGGGGTCTACGTGCAGTTCTGGTTCCCGGAGATGGCCCAGTGGATACCCGCGCTCATCGCCGTAGGGCTTGTGGCGCTGGCGAACCTTGCCGCCGTTCGCCTTTACGGTGAAATCGAGTTCTGGTTTGCGATGATCAAAGTCACCACCATTATCGTGATGATTGTTGTGGGTCTGGGTGTCATCTTCTTTGGTTTCGGTAACGGCGGGCACGCGATTGGTTTCGGTAACCTGACCGGACACGGCGGCTTCTTTGCCGGCGGCTGGAAAGGCTTCCTGACCGCACTCTGTATCGTTGTCGCCTCTTATCAGGGCGTTGAGCTGATCGGCATTACCGCAGGTGAGGCGAAAAACCCGCAGGTCACGCTGCGTAGCGCGGTAGGCAAGGTGCTGTGGCGTATCCTGATTTTCTATGTGGGCGCGATCTTCGTTATCGTGACCATTTTCCCATGGAACGAGATCGGCACCACCGGCAGCCCGTTTGTCTTAACCTTCGCTAAGATTGGCATCACGGCGGCGGCCGCCATTATCAACTTTGTGGTGCTGACGGCGGCGCTCTCCGGCTGTAACAGCGGGATGTACAGCTGCGGGCGTATGCTTTACGCGCTCTCGCAAAACAAACAGCTGCCGGCGGTGATGGGTAAAGTCTCCCGCGTGGGTGTACCGGTGGCGGGCGTAGCGGTGTCGATTGTGATTCTGCTGATTGGCTCTTGCCTGAACTACATCATCCCGAATCCGCAGCGCGTGTTTGTTTATGTCTATAGCGCCAGCGTGCTGCCGGGAATGGTACCGTGGTTTGTCATTTTGATTAGCCAGCTGCGTTTCCGACAGGCGCACAAAAAAGCGATCGCCAGCCATCCGTTCCGCTCCATTCTGTTCCCGTATGCGAACTATTTGACGATGGCGTTCCTGATTTGCGTATTAATTGGAATGTACTTTAATGAAGATACCCGCATGTCGCTGTTTGTCGGGATGATCTTCCTGGCTGCCGTCACAGCTGCATATAAACTTTTTGGCCTGGGCCGCCGTGGCTCCGCCCATAAAGTGGAGGAATAAGCGGCAAAATGTGCAAACCATAACCAAACGCGCATTTTTTTCAAAAAAGCACTAGACAGCGGGGACGGAGGTACGTAATATCCAGCCCCGCAACGGCGCTAAGCGCCC
>Ga0308162_1002074_pt1 | contig 13890 bp, 7 predicted proteins | sample PhySR2_FD_201370 | JGI IMG/M metagenome (GOLD analysis project Ga0308162, IMG submission 201370) | Phyllosphere microbial communities from UC Gill Tract Community Farm, Albany, California, United States - DLSLS.R2 | ecosystem: Host-associated > Plants > Phyllosphere > Unclassified | place: USA... | reverse complement strand
AGTGGGAGAAGTAACGCTGGGTGACACCGAAGATGACAGCGCGCCGGCGCAAAAGCTGACGCTGTGGATCGATGGGAAATCAGCAGGCGATCTGGTGGCGGCTGACGATAACTGGCGGCTTTCGGCCAGCCAGACCTCTGCGGTAATCAGTGCCGTCAAAGGCAGCGGTAAAGTCGAATTTAAAGGCGGCACCAAGCCATTCCAGCTTTCCGGTGAAGGCGCATATGCCGTGCTGCTGAAAGCGGACGACGTACAGGGCCGTATCGGCACGACAGGTGCACTCACCAAAAAAGGCAATAAACCGGAAAGCAGCGTGGCTAAGGCTGTGCCCGCACCGGTTATTCAGGCGGCAAAAACCCTCAGCGGCGAACCTCGTTTGCTGACCGCCTCGGAAATGGACGCGCTGAAAACCCGATTGCTTGCAACGGTCAATCATAATGACGATGACGCATGCGACAGCCTTTATTCACCTGCAGAAAACAGCGATCCGGAAACCGACGGACTCACGCTTACGCCACTGGATGACACACACGCTTTGCTTTCAGCGCTCTGCTGGCGTGCTGCTTATAACGAAGGATATGGCTACTGGGTCATTGATAACCAGTTAAAAGGTAAGCCTGAACTGGTGACCATTTCCGGATCGGACTACGACAAGGGCGAGATTACCAGCGTGCAGAAAGGCCGGGGAATCGGTGACTGCATGAGTCAGGAAAGCTGGGTATGGGACGGCAAAACCTTCCGCAAAAGCTATGATGGTGGGACCGGCATGTGCCGTTATATCCATGCGGGCGGCACCTGGGATCTGCCAACGCTGGTAACGGATGTGAAGGCTGTTTCGGGTTAGCGCTTTTGTTATGCCAGTAAAGTTGATGGCTGACGTGAATGCTTTACGGCAGGCGAGGGGGAGCAGGCAGCTTCAACAAGGAGGTTATGCTGTGTCCCGGAGAACCCAAAAGACGGTTTTTTCAGCAGTTGCACCTCTGCCAGCGGATAAGGGTTGCGGAAACAGGGGGTAACGGTATAATCCTCAACGTTTTCCGCATACCCTTCAGTGCCGAAGTGGCGAAATCGGTAGACGCAGTTGATTCAAAATCAACCGCCGCGAGGCGTGCCGGTTCGATTCCGGCCTTCGGCACCAGTATCCTGTCCATCCCCGTCCGGGGAAGTCCAAAAAAACCTTTAAAATCAACATGCAGTCTGATGCTATCATCCTGTATCGTCCGGGCACATCCGTTGCAATCCAGACTATGCTGGGGGCATAATTGGGGGCATTCCCACTTCGATGAGTAATGTGCCCCCAAAATGAAACTGAATGCCCGCCAAGTCGACACTGCAAAGTCTAAAGAAAAAACCTATAAAATGGCTGATGATGGCGGTTTGTATCTTGAGGTCACGACCAAAGGATCAAAGAACTGGCGTATGAAGTACAGGCGGCCAGCCGACAGAAAAGAAGACCGGCTTGCGTTTGGCGTCTGGCCGACAGTAACGCTTGCTGAGGCACGTGCTAAGCGGGACGAAGCCAAAAAGATGTTAGGGCTGGGGATTGACCCCAAAGCTGAACACAAAGAAGCCCAGGCTGAAAATGCGGGAACCTACACTTTTGAAAGGATCGCCCGCGAATGGCATGCCAGTAACAAGCGATGGAGTAATGATCATCGCTCACGCATCCTGCGCTACCTTGAGCTGTATATCTTTCCTCATATTGGATTGGCAGATATTCGTAAGCTGAAAACCAGCCAGCTGTTAGCCCCCATTAAGGCCGTTGATACCAGTGGCAGGCATGACGTCGCTCAGCGCCTTCAGCAGCGCGTTACGGCAATAATGCGCTATGCCGTGCAGAACGATTACATTGAATCTACTCCCGCTGTTGATATGGCCGGGGCACTTTCAACGGTAAAGGCTCGCCATTACCCCGCATTACCTTTCAGCCGTTTTCCTGAGTTTCTTACGCGTCTTGCCGCATATCGTGGACGAATTATGACGCGTATTGCCGTAGAGCTTTCACTACTGACTTTTGTTCGTTCCAGTGAGTTGCGCTTTGCCCGGTGGGATGAGTTCGATTTTGAAAGAGCCTTATGGCGGATCCCTGCACAACGCAAAGAGATAGAAGAGGTTCGTTGCCCTCATCGTGGCATGAAGATGAAAGAGGAGCATCTTGTACCGCTAAGCCGCCAGGTTTTAGCACTCTTGGAGAAGCTGAAGCAGTTAAGTGGAGACAATGAGAGGCTATTTCCCGGCGATCACGATCCTAAAAAAGTCATGAGCGAAAACACGGTTAACAATGCTCTGCGCGCTATGGGGTATGACACAAAAACCGAAGTTTGCGGGCATGGCTTCAGGACAATGGCACGAGGTGCGCTGGGTGAATCGGGGTTATGGAGTGATGATGCGATAGAGCGGCAGTTGAGCCACTCCGAGCGTAACAATGTGCGGGCAGCTTATATTCATACTTCGGAGCATTTGGATGAGAGAAGGCTAATGATCCAATAGTGGGCTGACTATCTAGATAATAATAAATCAAACTTTATTTCTCCTTTCGATTTTGCTCGATTATCCGAGTCTTAATTAGCTCATATTTCAATAAACACCATCTCTATGAAAATATGGTGTTGCAATATCACTGGTGTTGTGTTAGCCATACTCATGAATTGGCTCTCCGGATAGAGCGTAGTAACATGGACGATTCTCTGGACATTATTGAATTGCAGCATGTCATGAGTAATGCTTAAAGAAGACATTGAAAGTGCTATAATTAAAACACGGCTTGCTCATGCCGATAAAGACATCATCCATAAAAATTATAGTCAGATCCAGCATATGGGAGATAGAACCCATATTCATTAATATCATACGAATCAGCTTTTAACCGTGAAATCCCCTGGCTAATTAAGGATAATTGAAATGTCATACTTTTTAAACACAGTGGTAAATATCGAAGGTAATACAAAGCTTAGAGCACCACAAATTGAAGCCTATATAAAAATTAAAGAGTTTTTCAGTGACGAGGAAAATAAAGAGGCTTTAGTGGTTTTACCAACGGGTACCGGTAAAAGTGGTTTAATATCAATAGCCCCTTTTGGTGTTTCTCATAAAAGAGTCTTGATCATTACTCCGGGACTCATTACAAAGGATAGTATAAGGAAAACTCAAGAGGTTCTGGCTGATAATTTCTGGGTTAATTTTGATATTGTTTTTAGTAGTAAAGACATCCCTGTAGTAAATGAATATCTACCAGAGCTATCCGAAGAACATCTTTTAAGCAGTAATATTGTTTACACGAATATTCAAAGAATAAATTCTTCGAGAGGTGGCGGGTTGATTAACCGGGTGCCAGCAGATTTCTTCGATTTTATTATTATTGATGAAGCTCATCATGCTCCAGCTCAAAGCTGGCGCGATACTCTTCATTATTTCTCTAACGCGAAAGTATTGCATGTTACTGGAACACCATATAGAGGAGATAATCAAGAAGTTCCAGGCGTAAAAATTCATGAGACACCTTTATCTGAAGTTATGAGGGATAAATATGTTAAATGGCTAAGGAAAGAAACTGTAAATGCGCATGAGTTATTTTTTACAACGCCGGAACAACCGGGAGTAAAATTATCTAAAGAGCAAGTGCTGATGCTTAAAGATAAAGAATGGATTGAAAAAAGCATTGCTCTATCTAAAGAGTGCTCTTTAGATGTTATTGATCACAGTATTTCAAAACTCACAGAATTAAAAAGTGCTTCTAAAAAAGTTCCGCATAAAATTTTAGCTGTAGGTTGTAGCATAGCTCATGCAGAAGATTTGTTCAGTTGGTACAAGGCCAGAGGAATGACTTCTGTCATAGTACATAGTGAAATGGATCCTAGTGACCTTTCTGAAGCTTTGATGAAAGTAGATCATCATCAATGTGACGTGGTTATCTCCGTAAATATGTTGATGGAAGGTTACGACCATAAATATCTTACTGTTTTAGCAATATTCCGTCCCTATAGAAGTCTTAACGCTTTCGCTCAGGTAGTGGGAAGAATATTGCGAGCCATACCAGAGTCAGAAATAACGCATTTCGAAATTGATAATAATGGGATTGTGATATTTCATGAGGAAATTGGCTTAAACGTTATGTGGGAAAGCTTCCAAAGAGAAGTGGAGAAAGCGCGTAGGGCGACTGTGCGTGAATATACTTTTACTGACAGGGATTACGTTGAAAGAGGTAACGAGTTAGCTGGAGTTGAAAGCGAAAGTGTATATGTGAGCGATCAAGATTCTTATCTAAATGATATTGATTTTAACGCTCTTTTTGAACAAAAACGTCATGAGATAAGCGATTCAGTAAACCAACAGATAGAGAAGATAAGATTAGCAGGTGTAGACCTTCCTGATGATGCGCTAGAAGCATTACGCCAGACATTAGCAGAAAAAGAAGTTCAGAAAGCTGCTGAAGTCATTGATCCTGAGTTGATTGAGAAAAGGCCTCATCAAGCAAGAAAATTAATGAGAGAAATCCTGAAAACGCGCACTCAAGATGCCGTGTCTAATTTACTGATTGATAATGGCATTGATGAGAAAAGCTCAGAATTGTATGAAATTTTCAAGCCGTACGTACCTTATTTAAAGACAAATGATGCTAATGATGGTATCTTAGTAAGATATGTATTTATTAAACTGTCCAGCGCTTACGGACCGGTTGATAAGCGAGATAACAAAACCCTTCTCCAGTCAATTAATGACTTGGATAGAGTGCTTGCAGAAGTTGAGAGGATGATAAAATGAAAAGCTATGCTAAAATAATGGAAGAGATTAATAAAATAATATCTTTTTGCATGGTAAAAGGTGTTCAGCCTCATGAGTTGGTTACATCTATATTTGAAAATGAATATCAGTACATTGAGACTTATAAAAAAGGTGAGCAAATTCATTTTATTTTGACTTATTCAGATGCTCATGATGACGGTGTCAGTGTAATCAAAATGAAATATGTATACACTAATAAGCAGCAGTTGTTATCTATTGCGCAAAAAATTGACTCATCAAACTATAAAGTCCAATGGGATCGCAGTGAAAAACTGGAAGCGATGCTTTGTGAACTGTCATTAAAGCTGCCTAATGATACTTCTATAATTAATAAGCTGAAAGAAGCAATCCCTGATGATTATAAAATGATGTTTTACCCTGCATTGAAAATAGCATGTTGAATACTTTATTGGAGCCGTCCTTTGGACGGCTTTTTTATTAAATATTTATGGTTTTTCTATTTAGATCGTTAAATGATATTTTAGATCCCAGAGAATCTTGTCAATTTCCAGTGTTAATATGTTGTCTCAATAACTATTATTTTCCGCACGCCTTTAACTCGTCAGTATTGCCTTCAGCCAAGTATGTTAAACCAATCAGTTCAACTATACAAAAGGCTACATGGGAGGTAACGAGCTGAAGTGGGCACCCCTTTCTCAGTGATTAAACGCAATGGCGCGCGCTCGTAGCCCCGCCGCGCCTGCACACTTTATGTAGCGGTTTTCATGCACCTGCATGATTAGCTCAGAGCCGCGCCGCTGCTGGCCTTTCCTGCCGTTCCGGGATGCCGGAGACTCATGCGTTTTCATGCAGCATAGACATGCACTCACACAACAGGTGTAAAAAAGACCGGCACTGGCCGGGCTTCGGTGAGTTTCTGTGTCTGCGGCTCAGAAAAGTTTACGCTTGCTGCGATCGGTTCTGGCTCCCCGGAAAGGATGGGCACCGCTCACGCTCAGCACGTCATCCCTGAACATCAGCGGCTGTTTTACCCCCGTCCATTGCCTGATAAGGCTCATAACATATCTGCGGTACAGCGTGTCGGCATCGTTCGCGCCTTCGATAACCCCCGGTGCATGCGTTGAGCCATTCCGTTCAAACTGGCTGTACTTCATCCTGAGCAGGCTGCTCAGCTCTGCGCCGTGAATGGTAAAGAAGTCATCAATAAGCGTATCAATGCGCTCATCCGTGATGCCCTCATGACAGAACACATAAGCATTAGCTTTGCGCCCCGTCACGTCGGCCAGCACCGGCAGCTGCTTTTCCTTTTCGGCAATAAGCCCGGCAAGGTTAGATGCCGTTTCCTGCTGCTCCAGATACTCCGCGCGCAGCGTCTTCATCTCCGGCGTCACGTTACCGCCATTCTGTCCCAGCAGTTCACGGAAGCGTGCCCAGTTGTCCCGGCTTGCCTGCTCCATCTCGGCCTTACGCTGGCGCAGCCCGCTGAGATTTTCAGTAGCGGCGTTTTCGGTCTGTCTTGCCTCCAGCCCGGCCCGCATCATCGTGTTGAGGTCTTCGATACGCAACCGCCAGTCAGAGGACTGTTTCTTTACTTGCTTGCTCTATAGATGTTTTTTCCTCCGCCGAGAAAATGAAAATCTAATACAAGATTATTCAGATAATTTCTTCTAATTTAATACACAGTGCTGCCTTTATGTGCAGCCGTGCTTATCCACACCTGATAATTTCTCATAAATCTGCGACAAGGAATCGCTGGTTAAGTCATCCACACAGTATGTTTAATCCAGTAGCTGGGCGACCAGCTCACGTTGTATACAGTTGCGTTTAAGTTCAGCCAAGCATTGAGCGCAATTGCCAGTAGATCGATATGTGCTTAATCGAACGTATTTCCCTGTGGACTGATAAACATCCTGCCCAGCAGCCTGTAAATTTATAGATTGCTGATTTCTGTTATATCTGGCTGGATAAGCAAATTCATAAGATGCGATAAAATTTTCTTTGGTGAATTATTGCCAAATTACCAAAAGATATTTACCCTAGATACTTTTAAGGTTTACTTCATTAATGCCTCATTATTATGATTTGAAAATATAACTTTAAGTCAAATTTAGATGGGTGAATGCTAACAATAAGCAGAAGTTGATTATGCCGAAGAAGTAATTGACTTTTATGAAAATTTTATATTTCTAGGTGATTCAGTTGAGGAGATAGCAATGAATACAGCTTTTTGTACTATTGACGAAAAGGAATGGAGTGCGCAGGCATTTTTTGGACTACCGGATCATGAAGTTGTATCAAAGAGAAGGAATTTGCTTTGTACCGAATGTAAAGGGGATGCTTGGTTCAGGCGATCAAGTTACGGGAATGACGCACCACATTTTTGCGCTCATCATCAAGATAATTGTTCACTAGGTACCTCGTATGAAACTGTTGGGGAGGGAAATGAAAATAAGGGATTACCAGTCTCAGACGTTGATAGCGGCATAGTTTTAGATTTGGGATTAACTCAAAGTTATGACATTGATGTCAGGACAGGCGTAGAGACCTCTGAAACTACTCCACAAGGCCACAAGTTTACTGGTGAGAAAAATATTAATGGTGGCAGTTTAAAATATCCAGCACATTATACCTTGAAAAACCTGCTATATAAATTAGTAAAGTCGAAAGGTTTATGCTATTCCGAAGAAAAGGTGTCTTTTAAAGAACAACATTTTAACGATCTACCAACGCGTGGATCTGAGCTTTTTATCGAATTTGTTAATGTTGCGCCATGGATGGATGGTGTTCGTAGGGTTTTTTGGGGTTTTATCAGTGATGTTGGACAAACAAAAGATGGCAAGATTTGGCTCAATGCAGGAAATATAAAATCTGGTCTGAGTGTGTGTATTAATAGCGAAATTTCAAGTGATTTTAAAGAACAGTTCAAGGTTAAAAATAGCATTGATGAATTAGATGGGTGTCATGCTCTGATTATTGGTACTTGTACATATGCTACAACAGGAAAACCAATAATAAGGTGTGGTGATCTTAGTTATATTGTACTTAGAAGATATAAATCTGATCAGACTTTATGAGGTGAAGCTTTGCATGGCGATATCTTTAGGCCGCAACATAGAAATGATTTCATAGCTATTCTTCAAACATTGCTTTCTGCATCACAAATCAATTTTTGTAAGGTGTTAATGTCGTCTGAAACAATTGACATGGTTTTAAATGGATGCAAAACGTTTCCCGATGGAGTTTAGAGTCTTTAATGTAATATCTTTTTTCGTAGTGATTTTGCTTCTGACAAGACCTTCAGATCTATTGACAGAAGGACAATAGCAGTCTTGGATAGGTTAGTAAGACTATTTAATCAATGCGTTATTGAGGGTTGTTCAGGGATTCCACTATTAATGATCTAGAGAATGGTAACTCGCGTAGGCTATCAAACTATAGTAAGAACTATTGACAAGGAATTTAATTCTAAAGAATAAGTTTTATACAGCGGAAGTTTAATATTAACAAAACCTAGCGATATGAAATTAAATAAAGTTCTTATCTTCTTTAAGGTTGATTTATTGAATTAAGGTGATCATGACATACAAAAAGATATTTTAGTTTTCCTTGCCAAAAAAATACCTACATCATTGATTGAATTGAGTGTTTTTGGGGGGGTTAATGATATTGGAAGCAAGATATTATTTGGTATAATCTGAATCAGATCGGTTACTAAAATGATGGAGGCTCTGTGAAGCTTCTTTTCCATGCTTTAACCTGATAAATATTTGCACCAGCATAAAACATAGCCGACTTAAAACTCTAGCTATGTGAAACATACCCTTTCAGATGATGTTGTGACAAGTAGACCTTGGCAGTTCTCTATATTTGGAATTATAAACAAATTCTTGCGATCCTACTCACTTCGTGGACAATGCTTAATTATAAGTAGCGCTTATTTAAACAATTTTACTTAAGTTAAGTTATAGGATGGGCAATGGACAGCAACACTCAAGCATTCACTTCATACTGGCGTAACACGTTAGCTGATGCCGAGCTTGGCAAAGGGGCTTTTGAGCGTAAAGATGAAGAGTCATTCACGCAGTGGATGAACGTTGATCAGGGAAGATTGAATGAAGAGATTGTTCAATCGTTCTTTGAGGGTGAAGACGCTCAGCTCAGGACTGTTGAAGTACTTCTGCGGCCTCATGTGTGGATACGCCTTTTAGAGCATGGTAAAGAACGAGCGGCGGGAGCGCCTGATTTTATTACGCCCCTGGTTACTTCTGCACTGTTAAACCGCGATGGTTTTTTATTCCCTACCTCTTCAGCCACCATACCGCGTGACCTCCTTGAGCCACTTCCCAACGGTACTTTCTCAATTGGGGAGATGGAGCAGTATGACAGGTACAAAACCACTCATGATTCAATTACTTTTGGTCCCGATAACGAGGATGAGCAACGTGAGGAAACTGATGAGCAACGCGAGGAACGCTATGCTCGTTATCACCAGCTGTGGCAAAAATACCTTAAAGATACAGGCGAACTTCTAAAATATGTTGCTGGCAACTGGCTCGAATCACCTGAGCAATATGAACCCGCTGGATATGGCTACGTTATTAAAGCCAGCCAACCAGGTGGTGCCAGTATTCATATCCTGCCTATGTATGATCATTTGCTGTCGTGCAAAAAAGAGGTGCCTTTACTGGCGCGCTTTGCCTCAAAAGAAAAGTCTCCTGTTGAACGGCTTCTTGCCAGCAATGCCATGTTCAGTGAACGTCTGGGCCATTCAGGCGACAATTTCCCACTGGCAGCCGCACAACGTGATGCTCTTAGCCATTATCTCACTCAGCAACCGGGCGATATTCTTGCCGTAAACGGTCCTCCGGGAACAGGGAAAACGACCTTGGTTCTCTCAATTATTGCCACTGAGTGGGCGCGAGCTGCTTTAAATAAAAGCGAACCGCCTGTGGTGATTGCGACATCAACCAACAATCAGGCCGTCACCAATATCATCGAAGCCTTCGGTAAAGATTTTTCTGCTGGCTCCGGGCCCATGGCCGGGCGCTGGCTACCTGATGTGAAAAGTTTTGGCGCTTACTTTCCGTCGTCAGGCCGAAGGGCTGAGGCAGCAAAAAAATATCAGACGGAAGATTTTTTTAAACGCGTTGAATCCCTTGAATATGCAGAAGATGCCCAGGTTTTCTTCCTTGAAAAGGCAAGAGCGGCTTTTCTGGCTGAAGAATGTCGCTCCCCTGAACACGTAGTGAACCTTTTGCATAAGCGCTTAGCTGCACTTTTTGAAAACCTTGAGCAAATCGAGCCCGCGTGGGGCAGGCTGAACGCAATACGTCAGGAACGGCGTGCCATAAGTGACGATCTCGAACAGTATTTGCAGGATAAGAGAACATTACTGCTCAATAGTACAAAGGAACTCTCACTTTTAACGCAGGGCAAAAAACAGTGGCAGCAATATCGAGCTGGTGAGTCGATTATGTTCGCGCTCTTCTCGTGGCTTCCCGCTGTTCGTACTAAACGCCAATATCAAATGAACCTGTTTTTAGAGTCTACTTTTGGCGCAAGAATGTCAGCATTTCAGGGCCCTCTGCCTGATGGAGTGGATGCCTTTATCGATAGTCTGATTGCACAAGCGCTTGATGAGCAGGCTGAATACCAGCAGCAAATTGACCTTGCTGAAGAGATTTCGCGACGTGAAGGGAAGGCTGCCCTATGTTGGCATGAAATTACCCATTCGCTGGGTTATGCAGGCGAGCCGGAGCTGAGTCTGAACGAAGCCGATGAGCTCGCCGATACACAGCTTCGTTTCCCTGCGTTTCTGCTTGCGACGCATTACTGGGAAGGTCGGTGGCTGATGGATATGGCTGCCATTGATAATCTTCAAAAAGAAAAGAAACGCAACGGTGCTAAAACTGTTAAGGCACGCTGGCAGCGCAGGATGAAGCTCACACCTTGTGTTGTGATGACCTGCTACATGCTTCCTAATCATATGAAAACCAGTGAATTTGCAGGAAGTGGCAGGTCATTTGATAAAAGCTATTTTTATAATCTTGCCGACCTGTTGATAGTCGATGAAGCCGGGCAGGTGCTTCCCGAAGTGGCTGCAGCCTCCTTCGCACTCGCGAAGAAAGCACTAGTGATTGGCGATACAGAACAGATTGCGCCTATCTGGAACAGTCTGCCAGCAATTGATATTGGCAATATGGTTGAGGAGAACATCCTTCCTGGGGGCACTCAGGAAGAGCTCATTGAAGCTTATGCACGGGTATGTGACTCAGGTAAAAGTGCTGCGTCTGGCAGTGTCATGAAAGTTGCACAGTTTAACTCGCGCTATCAGTACGATCCTGATTTAGCTCGGGGGATGTATCTTTACGAGCATCGTCGTTGTTTCGACAACATTATTGGTTACTGTAATACCCTCAGCTATCACGGTAAGTTGCAGCCAAAGCGAGGGGAAGAAAAAGAGACGATTTTCCCGGCAATGGGCTATTTGCATATTGATGGCAGAGGTATGAAGTCCAATGGTGGAAGTCGTTATAACGCTTTTGAAGCTGAAACCATTGCAGCGTGGCTTGCGGCTCACAAAGAAGACATTGAGCGCCACTACGACAAACCGTTGCACAAATTGGTTGGCGTTGTGACGCCATTTTCAGCGCAGGTCAACGCTATAAAAGCGGCATTACGCAAGCTCGACATTAACTGTAGCGGCGGTGAGGATTCGCTTACGGTTGGTACAGTGCACTCGTTGCAGGGGGCAGAAAGGGCAATCGTACTCTTCTCTCCGGTCTATTCAAAACATGAAGATGGAGGGTTTATCGACAGCGACAACAGCATGCTGAACGTTGCGGTATCCCGTGCTAAAGACAGCTTCCTGGTCTTTGGTGATATGGACCTCTTTGAGATCCAGCCGGGTTCTTCACCGAGGGGTTTACTGGCAAAATACCTGTTTGCCTCACCCGATAATGCATTGCAGTTTGAACAGAAAGAACGACAGGATCTTAGTACAGCACAAACGCAGCTCTCTACCTTGCATGGTGTTGATCAGCACGATGCGTTTCTGAACCAGACTTTTGACGCTATTGGTAAGAGTATTACCATCGTTTCCCCCTGGCTAACCTGGCAAAAGCTGGAAGAAACCGGTTTTCTGGCGTCAATGCGCCAGGCACGCGCTCGTGGTATCGACATTACTGTGGTAACGGACAAAGGTTTTAATACCGAAGATTCAGATTATGAAAAGCGCAAAGCAAAACAGCAGCGCCTTAATGATGCAGTAGAAAAACTCAATGAGATGGGCATCGTGACGAAGCTAGTCAATCGTGTTCACAGCAAAATTGTGATGGGTGACGAAAGTTTATTGTGCATAGGGTCGTTCAACTGGTTCAGCGCCGCAAGGGATGAAAAATATCAACGATACGATACGTCGATGGTATATCGTGGAGAAAGCTTGAGAGGTGAAATCAAGACGATATATTCCAGTCTGGATCAACGCCAGCTGTAATTCTTGATTCTCATTTTGGAGTATTTAATCAGAAGATCATCTGACAACATCAATAAAAAGATGTCGTCAGGGTTTTATACGGCTAATCTTGATTAGCCGTATAAAGAAATTTTGCCTGAGTTAGAATAGCAGGCGATGACAATAGATTATTAATCAACAGAAAACAGGTCATTATTCGGAGGTACCTCTCTCTATCATTGGAGGGATATAGGCCTGTTTATATTGCTGTCAGCATCTGCTCACGATCATCAGGCTGCGTCAGCAGTTCGATCTCATTTCCTTTTGGCCATATATTCATTCCGTTAAAATTCAATGCCTGACGTATTCCTGATGCTGCTGCCTGATTGACCTGCTCCCACGATTAGATACAACGCTCACTTAGTAATGTCGGATCCTTCACTATCAGAATTACCCTTTCTCCAGGCCGCCGCAAATTCAGACGGCGTCAGATAATTCAGCGTGGAGTGTGGGTGACATTCGTTATAATCCTGATGCCATTCACTGATGGTTTTCCTGACATGACTGACGTCACTGAACCAGTTTTCATTCAGGCATTTATCGCGAAAGCGTCCGTTAAAACTCTCAATAAATCCGTTCTGTGTCGGCTTGCCGGGCTGGATAAGTCGCAGCTCCACTCCATGCTCAAAGGCCCACTGATCGAGCGCGCGGCAGGTAAACTCCGGGCCCTGATCGGTTCTTATCGTAGCCGGATAGCCGCGAAACAGCGCAATGCTGTCCAGAATAGGCGTGACCTGCACGCCTGAAATCCCGAAGGCAACAGTGACCGCCAGGCATTCCTTTGTGAAGTGATCGACGCAGGTAAGGCACTTGATCCTGCGACCAGTAGCCAGCGCATCCATGACGAAATCCATCGACCAGGTCATGTTGGGCGCCGCCGGGCGGAGCAGCGGCAGACGTTCTGTTGCAAGCCCCTTACGACGACGTCTGCGTTTAACGCCCAGCCCGTTCAGATGATAAAGGCGGTACAAGCGCTTGTGATTAACCAGAAGCCCTTCACGGCGCAGTAACTGCCATATGCGGCGGTAGCCAAAACGCCTGCGCTCCAGTGCCAGTTCAGTAATGCGCCCTGATAAATGGGCATCAGCCGCCGGACGCTGAGCTTCGTAGCGGCAGGTCGACAGGGACAAACCTGTGAGTCTGCAGGCACGACGTTGCGACAGACCGGCCGCTTTGCCCCAATAACTGGTGTCCTTGCTCAGATACGCGATACCTTGGTTTTGATGAGTTTTCGTTATAAACAGTATCTACCATTCCATCGTTCATCAGGTTGGTTACTATCGTCGCAACATTGCTAAATCCGGGAATAACCCGTGTAGCAAGGGTGCGATCCAGTATCATCCATGTCCAGTCTATGTCTTTTTCTGCCATGACTTTCAGGACGTTGAGCTTTGTAGTGGTTAACACGTATTTCTTTGATATCATGAGGAATTATGTCAAGTGTGAATGACGCCTTCCCGGAATGTTTTAAGGCGAGATACTTCATCAAGCCATTAACCAAAAATGGATGGCTGAACCGCCAACAGAGCTTCTGAGGCGGTTCCTGAAACGACTGTTATGATAAATCGGTCTGGATTAAATCTTGATGATCAAGTTCTTCCAGAAGTCGAGAGCCTTGCTCTGATATCTGATAG
>Ga0308162_1002064_pt1 | contig 13935 bp, 10 predicted proteins | sample PhySR2_FD_201370 | JGI IMG/M metagenome (GOLD analysis project Ga0308162, IMG submission 201370) | Phyllosphere microbial communities from UC Gill Tract Community Farm, Albany, California, United States - DLSLS.R2 | ecosystem: Host-associated > Plants > Phyllosphere > Unclassified | place: USA... | reverse complement strand
GGATTTTTCATAATGAGTTCCCTGGTGTGATGGTTTTTTGCTGTGGGTCAGGTGTGGTCGCTGGCGTGCTCTGACTGCGCACGACGGCTTTTTGGTTCAACATACGGCGACGCTGGGCGTAACCAGCAAGCGTAATCGACAGCAGCAGCGTGGCACCGTTAAACAGCGGCTCTACCCAGAAGGCACCGCCAAACTGCTGGATACCGGCGATACCGATAGCCAGAATCGCAATCCCGACTACCGTGCCCCAGACGTTAACCCGTCCCGGACGGATAGTGGTGCTGCCAAGAAAGGCGCCCACTAAGGCAGGCAGCAGGTAATCCATGCCGACACTGGCCTGACCGACGCCCTGTTCTGCGGCGATCAGCACGCCGCTGAAGCCGGTAATGACACTGGAGGCGATAAAGGAGCCAATCACATATTTGTTAACGGCAATACCGTTGAGCCGGGCTGCCACGGGGTTACCGCCCACGGCGTACATGCATCTTCCCAGCGGCGTATGCTCAGTGACCAGCCATAACACCAGCGCCAGGCCCAGCACATAGAATGCGCCAATCGGGATGCCAAAGATTTCCGTGCTGTGCAGCGCACTGAAGGCATCCGGCAGATCACCCACAATCTGTCGGCCTCCGGAGTGCCACAGTGCAATGGCATACAGCACCGTGCCGGAACCCAGCGTGGCAACAAAACTGTCAATGTCTGCCAGCGCCACCAGAATGCCGTTTAGCAGGCCATACAGCGCTGACAACACCAGCACGGTCAGCACTGCCATCTGCCATGTGAATCCATATTCCACCTGCAGCGTTATGGCCAGAATGTGCCAGAGTACGATGCCGAAACCGACGTTCAGGTCTATTTTGCCAACGATCATCGGCAGGGTAGCTGCCAGCGCCAGCAGGGCAATTTTCGCCTTACTGGACAGTATCGCCTGTAGGGTCAGCATGGAGGCAAAGGTAGGGGACAGCGCTGAAAAAATTAACGCTAATAGCACACACAACAGCAGTAATCCGTAGCGCGTGAGGACCTGCATCGACCACGGCGCAAAACCATGCTGAGCAAGGCTGACCCGTTGTTCGAGTGCGGTAGATTTCACCGAGGTTTTAGACATATCGTTTCTCCTGACTGCCAATTCAGACGGTAGCTAATGGGGCAGCAGAACTGGCGGAGGCCAGTTCCAGTAAACCTGCAAAGGTAACCTGTTCATTTCTCAGTTCACCGACCACCTGACCCCGGTTAAACACCAGGGCGCGGTTGCAGATGTGAGCAATTTCTTCAAGGTCATTGGAAATCACCAGCACGGCCACGCCGTCAGCGAGGGCTTTATTAAGCAGGTGATAAATTTCTTCACGTGCGCCAACGTCAACACCTGCCGTAGGATCTTCAAGGATCAGCAGCGGCGCGTTGAGGTGCATCCAGCGTGCCATCACCACTTTCTGTTGGTTACCGCCGGACAGGGCGCTGATATCCAGGTTCACGTCTTTGGGACGCACATCGAACAGCTGGACTTTCCACCAACTGGCCCCGATCTCAGCGCGGCGACCGTAGTGGGAGATCAGCCGATGACCGCTGGCGCAGGGATTAACAAACAGGTTCTCGCGCACGCTCATCGACATCACCAGACTTTCACCCGTGCGATCGCCGGCTACAAAGGAGATGCCTGCGGCCATCGCATCACGCGGGGAGCGCGAGTGGCAGGGTTTGTCGCGGAAGATAACCTGCCCGCTGGTGGACGGCTTCAGACCAAACAGCATCCGACCAATCTCCTCCTGACCGGCACCGCGCAGTCCTGCCAGCGCCAGCATCTCGCCGGGTTGCAGACTGAAAGAGACCGGCCCGACTTCATCGATACATACCTGGTCCAGCATCAAAACAGGCGGGCGCGCCTCTGGCAGGGGAAGACGCTGATTGCTTTCCAGCGCTTCGCCCACAATCATTTCGACCAGATCGTGAAGCCTGTAATCTGCCGTGACGCCCTGCGCCACCCGTTTGCCGTCACGCATCACGCAGATACGGTCAGCAATCTCAATCACCTCATCCAGGCGATGAGTCACATAAATCATGCCGACGTTGCGGCTTTTCAGGCGTTCAATCACCCCAAACAGATGACGGACGTCATTGGCTGGCAGCGAGGCGGTTGGCTCATCCAGTACCAACACTTCCGCGTTCACGGCCACGGCGCGGGCAATCGCCAGCAGTGACTTCTCCGTGCGCGACAGTTCAAAGACGCGTGCATCGGGATCCAGCTGAATCCCCACTTCTTCCAGGGCCAGCCGCGCTCTTTCACGCACCGCCCGCCAGTTAACCAGACCGAAACGGCGGCTGAAGCCCATGACCAGCGCCATATTTTCCGCCACGGTCATCCACTCAATCAGTCCCAGATCCTGATGAATAAACGCAATGGGTTGGGTGGTTGCGGTTTTCAGCGCGGCGGCGGAGGCTATTACGTTGCCCTGAAAAGTAATCTGCCCTTCATCGCTGGTGTACACGCCAGCCAGCACTTTGATGAGCGTGGATTTACCTGCGCCGTTTTCCCCCAAAAGTGCCACCACTTCGCCGGGGAAGACCTCCAGGCTCACATCGTTAACCGCGGCATTACCGCCGAAGCGCTTAGTGATATGGCTGAGTGTAAGAACCGGTTTATCCGGATGAGGTTGCATTCCTGCCTCCCGTGACGCCTGATGAGTATCGGCAGCAAGAGCGGCGACCGCTCATTGCTGGTTTCAACATGTGAAATAGCATTCCAAAAAATACTATTCCTGACGCGAGGGAAAAGCAAAGAAGGCGCATGGATATTTATTCAGCAGAAACAGCAGGTTAAAATATTGTTTTGAATATGTGATGAACGGCGCATTTCTGTCAGGACGTAACCGACGTGTCCAGCCACACTAAAAAAGCTTAAGATTCCCTGTAGGTATGTCATGAGTTAACATCATGCGAAAGCATATGCAGGCAGTAAAAAACGGAGAGGACAGGTTGATGGCGGTTAAAGTGGATAAAGAAAAGGATACGAAGAGCGAAAAGCCATCAGGGACACAAAGCTTGTTTCGTGGCCTGCAATTAATTGAGTTGCTGAGTAATTATCCTAACGGTTGCCCGCTGGCCCATCTGTCTGAACTGTCCGGAATGAACAAAAGCACCGTACACCGCCTTCTGCAGGGATTGCACAGCAGTGGATACGTTACCCAGGCACCTTCGCCCGGGAGCTATCGCTTAACTACAAAGTTTATTTCAATCGGTCAGAAGGCGTTGTCATCGCTTAATATTATTCACGTCGCCGGACAACATCTGGAAAAACTGAATCTGGATGTGGGTGAAACCGTAAACTTCTCCAGCCGTGAAGATGACCATGCTGTACTCATTAATAAATTAGAACCGACGACGGGCATGATGCGCACCCGCGCCTATATCGGTCAGCATATGCCACTGTACTGTTCGGCAATGGGCAAAATTTTCCTGGCCTGGGGCAGTGAAGAGTACCTGTTTAAATACTGGCAAACCCATCAGGACACTATTCAGCAACTGACGAAAAATACCATTACCACGCTGCCTGCGATGCAGCAGGAACTCAAAGATATTCTTCAGCAGCGCACCGCGATGGATCGCGAAGAAAATGAACTGGGCGTCACCTGCATTGCGGCACCCGTGTTTGATATTCAGCAGCGCGTGCCTTATGCGGTGTCGGTCTCACTGCCAACCGCAAAGCTGCAGCTGATTGGCACCAAAAACCTGACGGTCAGAGTGGTGGCGACAGCCCGGGCGATTTCAGAAGAACTCGGTAGTAAGGCATGAGTCCTTACTGTCAGTGTGTTCAACCCCCGGGAGCCTGACCTCAGGCATTATCTTTCTTCCACCAACAAGACAGCAGAGGCCGGAAGCCTTGGCTCTTTTTGAGTATCGGTAGATAGCCAAACTTTCCCCTTTCAATCTTTTCCTGGCTTGCCAGAAGATGAGAGGGTGACAGGTGGCTTTGTGCCTGAAAAAAACCATGATTCATTTTCCCCTGACGAAAATCCCGCGCAACCCCTTCGCTGAATCCTACAGGCCATTTCTGTGTATGATTTGAGCATTGATTTAGATGAAAATTCTCATTCAGACCGTGATTGCTAACCGATGATGAGCAGGCTGACAGCATTAAGAGACGCATCATCGCCTGTCAGCCCAGACGGGGAGTGAGAGCAGCAACGCGGCCTTAAAAACGACTTTTTGCATATTTCCGGACATCCTTCTTTTCGTTTTGCTGACATACATTCTGTGGCTGATTAATTAGACTGCGTTTTGAGAATGAACGTTCATTACAGGATATTTATGAGAAACTTTCAGCGCAGTATGATCGCAGGGCTTGTGATTATTGTGGCGGCCTGCGATCAAAACAGTCGTCAGCCCGCTGCAAATATGACTACAGAAGTGGGCGTTAAAACATTACAAACCGAATCTGTGCCCCTGGATAATCAACTGGCCGGGCGCGTAACGGGCAGTATGACGTCAGATGTCAGGCCACAGGTTGACGGCATCATCCAGAAACGCCTTTTTATTGAGGGTGATGACGTTAAAGCCGGGCAGGTACTCTATCAAATCGATCCTGCCAGCTATCAGGCCAGTTACGATCAAGCCGCAGCACAGCTGAAAAATGCCCAGGCGCTGGTGAAAAGCAGTAAATTGAAAGCCGAACGTTATGCTGCGCTGGTGAAAGAGAATGGTGTGTCACGGCAGGATGCGGATGATGCGCAGGCCACGTATCAACAAAATGTCGCCTCTGTCGATCAGTACCGTGCCAGCGTTGAAAGTGCTCGTATCAACCTCAACTATACCCAAATCAAAGCCCCTATCAGTGGCCGTATCGGGATCTCATCAGTCACCCCCGGTGCATTGGTAACGGCCAGTCAGACCACGGCGCTGGCAACGATTCGCGCGCTTGACCCTATTTATGTCGATCTCACCCAATCCAGTGTGCAACTGCTGAAACTAAAACGCCAGCAGGCGTCGCTGCAGCAGCTTAGCGATGCTGTTCCCGTGACGGTAAATCTGGAAGATGGCACGGCCTTTGAGCATCCCGGCAAGCTGGAGCTGACCGAAGTCTCAGTCGATGAAGCCACGGATTCGGTCACACTGCGCGCAATTTTCCCTAATCCGCAACACGAACTTCTGCCTGGCATGTATGTGCGCGCCACGGTCACGAATGGCGTAAACAGCGATGCCATTCTGGCACCTCAGCAGGGGATCACACGGGATGCGAATGGCAATGCTTCTGCACTGGTCGTGGATAACGACAGCAAAGTTGAAAGCCGGAATGTCGTGGTCGATCGCGTAGTGGGTAATAAGTGGCTGATCACGTCAGGGCTCAATCGCGGTGACAGGTTGATTGTCGAAGGGACAGCAAAAGTACAGCCGGGCGAGCGCGTCAACGCCGTCGAAGTGACGCCAGACAATAAAGCCGCTACCCGCGAGGACAAATAATATGCTGGCTCAGTTCTTTATTCGTCGTCCGGTTTTTGCCTGGGTGATCGCCCTCTGCATCATGATGTTCGGCATCCTGAGTATTAACAGCCTGCCAGTGGCGCAGTATCCCGACGTCGCGCCGCCGGAAATCACTATCGAGGCAACCTATACCGGTGCCTCTGCAGAAACGCTGGAAAGCAGCGTTACTCAGGTCATTGAACAGCAGCTGACCGGGCTGGATGGTTTGCTCTATTTTGATGCCAGCAGCACTGCGTCCACCGGCCAGGTGAAAATCACGGTCACCTTCAAACAAGGTACCGATCCCGATATTGCGCAGGTTCAGGTACAGAATAAGGTGCAGCAGGCAGAGAGCCGCTTGCCGACCGCGGTCACCTCACAGGGTGTGACCGTGCAGAAAGCGCAGAGTGATTTTCTGCTGATTGTTGCGCTGTACGATAAAACCAATAAAAGCAGCTCTTCAGATGTTGCCGACTATATGGTGAGTAACCTGGAAGACAGTCTTGCACGCCTACCTGGAGTGGGGAGCGTGCAGGTGTTCGGGGCTGAATATGCGATGCGTATCTGGCTCGATCCTGCCAGGCTCAGCTCCTATTCACTGATGCCTTCGGATGTCACCACGGCCCTTGAAAGTCAGAACACCCAAGTGTCTTCAGGTCAGCTGGGGGCACAACCGGCCAGCAAAACGCAGGAACTGATGGCGACTGTCCGCTCACGCTCAAGACTGCAAACGCCTGAGCAGTTCCGCAATATCGTACTGAAAAGCCAGGCCGATGGCTCAGTCGTGCGGCTGAGTGATGTTGCACGCGTAGAAATGGGCAATGAAGATTACAGTTCTAACGTACTGGCGAACGGACATCCGGCCTCCGGTATTGCCGTGCAACTGGCGTCAGGTGCCAATGCGCTTTCAACCGCCGAACAGGTAAAAAGTAAGATTAATGAATTTCGCAGCAGTATGCCTGCTGGTTATGAAATCGCTTATCCGCTCGACAGCACCGATTTTGTGAAAATCTCGATTGAAGAAGTGGTAAAAACGCTCATTGAAGCCGTGATTTTAGTGGTTATTGTGATGTTTGTTTTCCTGCAAAACATCCGCACCACCTTAATCCCGGCGATTGCTGTTCCGGTCGTGTTGCTGGGCACCTTTGGCGTGTTATCCCTCTTCGGCTATTCGATTAACACCCTGACCATGTTCGGTATGGTGCTTGCTATCGGCTTACTGGTCGATGATGCGATCGTCGTGGTTGAAAACGTTGAGCGTGTGATGCGTGAAGAGGGATTATCTCCGCGTCAGGCAACGGAAAAATCGATGAAGGAGATTACCGGCGCATTGATTGGTATTGCGATGGTGCTCTCTGCCGTCTTCCTGCCGATGACCTTTTTCAGCGGTTCTACCGGCGTCATCTATCGTCAGTTCTCAATCACGATTGTTTCATCGATGGTGCTGTCGGTGCTGGTGGCGTTGACGCTGACACCCGCACTTTGCGCCACTTTGCTTAAGCCGCATGATCATGACAGCGGCAGCAAAGGCTTCTTCGGCTGGTTTAACCGCAGCTACGAAAATGTCCAGGCGCGCTATCAAAAGGGCGTAGGCCATGTAGTGAACCGTTCAGTGCGTTATCTGCTGCTTTACGGCGTGCTGCTGATAGGTTGTGCGGTGCTCTACATGCGGCTGCCAACGGGCTTCCTGCCAACGGAGGATCAGGGTTACATCATGGTGCAGTATCAGCTGGCGCCTGGCGCCACGGAAAATCGGACAAACGACGTGCGTCGCCAGGTTCAGCAGTACTTTGCCACCCAGGAAAAAGATAACGTCAACGTTAGCATGCTGGTAAACGGCTTTAGTTTCGCCGGGAGTGGCCAGAACGCCGGGATTGGCTTTATCGCGCTTAAAAACTGGAGTGAACGTAAAGGCCGCGAGAACAGTGCTGATGCCATTGCAGGCCGCGCGATGAGATCATTATCTGGCATTCGCGATGCGCAGATTTTTGTTCTGACGCCACCGCCGGTTTCCGGGTTGGGTCAGTCTAATGACTTTACGTTTGAACTGCAGGCTCGCGGTGCCACCAGTCGTGACGACCTGCTCAAAATGCGGGATCAGTTGATTGCAGAAGCGAATCAGGATCCCGAGCTCATTGCCGTTCGTGCCAACTCACTGCCGAACCTGCCTCAGCTGGATGTCACTATTGATGATGCTAAAGCGCAGTCTCTGGGGCTGACGATCAGCGATATCAACAGCACCTTAAGTGCCGCCATTGGTGGCAATTACGTCAATGACTTCACCGATCGTGGTCGTGTGAAAAAAGTCTACATCCAGGGAGAGCAACAGTTCCGCAGCAAACCTGAAGATATTAACCAGTGGTATGTGCGCGGCACCGATAGCAGCAGTAACACGACAATGGTGCCGTTCTCCTCCTTTGCCTCAATGAAATGGGCATATGGTCCGGATGTCCTGTCACGTTATAACGGCTTGGCTTCTTACGAAATCGAGGGGTCGCCTGCCCCCGGCAAAAGTTCCGGGGATGCCATCACCGCGATGGAAAAACTGGCCGCGAAGTTACCTGCCGGGAACACGTTCGCGTGGAGTGGGCTCTCTTATCAGGAAAAACTCGCTGGCAATCAGGCCATGTCGCTCTATGCCATCTCGCTGATTGTGGTGTTCCTGTGCCTTGCCGCCCTTTATGAGAGCTGGTCAGTGCCGTTATCGGTGATGATGGTTGTGCCTTTAGGCGTAGTGGGCTCGCTTCTGGCGATTACGCTGCGAGGACTGGAAAACGACGTTTATTTCCAGGTCGCCTTGCTCACTATCATCGGATTATCGGCCAAGAACGCCATTCTGATCGTGGAGTTTGCTGAAGAGCGATATCGCAAAGGAGAAAACCTGATAAGTGCAGCAACCCACGCCGCAACGATGCGTTTGCGTCCCATCATCATGACCTCACTGGCCTTTACCGCAGGGGTGCTGCCGCTGGCAATCTCTACCGGCGCGGGTGCGAACAGCCGTATCGCCATCGGTACCGGCATTATCGGCGGGACAGTGAGTGCAACACTGCTGGCCATCTTCTTAGTCCCCCTGTTCTTTGTGCTGGTGCGTCGTCTGTTCCCGGCACAACCGCATGATCATATACCGTCTGCTGAAACAGCTGTAGAGGCGAAGGAAGAATGACAATGAGTGCAAAATTTTTAGCGGTGTTTTTGCCCTGTTTTCTGGCGGGCTGCGTTTCGCTTGATCCTCATTATGCCCGCCCTGATAATGCCGCCGGTACTGCAACCCCCACAGGGGAGGCATACCGCAACCTGCAGCAGAGCGCGATTAATTACCGCGATATCAGCTGGAGGGAGTATGTGCAGGATCCGCAGCTCCGTCAGGTGGTTGCCATGGCTCTGGATAACAGCCGCGATTTGCGTGAAGCCGTGGCGAGTGTGAAATCAGCACATGCGCAGTTTGGTGAGCAGCGATCGAATCTCTTCCCCTCACTAAGTGCTGATGTGAGTGGATCGCGCTCACGCGCGCTGACGGGAGAGGGTAATCAAACCGCGCTGGGCAACAGTTACTCTGCTGAGGGCAGCGTCAGTTCGTTCGAGCTGGATCTGTTTGGTAAAAACCAAAGCCTGTCCCGCCAGCAGTTTGAAACCTACCTTGGCACGCTGGAAGGTGCGCGAAGTACGCGCCTGACGTTGCTGTATAACACGGCAGGCTACTGGTTCCAGCTGGCGGCCGATCGCAGCAATCTGGAGATTGCGAAAGAGACAGCAGAGAGTGCGCGACAGTCACTGGAAGTGACGCGTAAACGCCTGCAGAACGGTGTGGCTTCCATGGTGGATGTCGCTTCCGCTGAAACCACCTGGCAGTCTGCGCAGGCCGATATCGCCAGTTATACCACCAGCGTAGCTCAGGACAGGAATGCCCTCGACCTGGTGGTGGGTAAACACGTGCCGGATAATCTACTGCCGCAGGACATTGAATCTCTGGCGAAGGCGTTACGTGAGGTGCCAGCGGGTGTTTCATCAGATGTACTGAATAACCGTCCTGATGTGCTGCAGGCTGAGCACAACCTGAAGGCAGCGAATGCGAATATCGGTGCGGCACGCGCCAATTTCTTCCCAAGCATTTCACTGACGACAAGCGGTGGCGTCGGCAGCACCGATCTCTCTTCATTGTTCAAAAATGGGGCGGGCATCTGGTCATTTGCTCCCAGCATCACATTCCCGATATTCAAAGGGGGCTACAACGTTTCTTACCTGAACTACACCAAAGCGCAAAAAGAGTATTACGTGGCAGTGTATGAGAAGTCGGTGCAGACCGCGTTTCAGGAAGTCGCCGACGCCCTGGCGCGTAAAGGCACCATTAATGATCAGCTGACCAGTCAGCGTAACAATGTTGCGGCGTCACAGACTTACTATCATCTGGCGGAACTGCGATATCAGCGTGGCGTGGACACGTATCTCAATGCGTTAACTGCGCAGCGCACCCTCTATACTGCCAGAACCAGTCTGGTCAGCGTCGAGCAGGCGTACTACCAAAACCTTAATACGCTCTATAAAGTACTGGGCGGCGGTACCTCGTTGCAGGAGTCGCAACTAAAAATTTAGTCCAGGCGCGCACGTCTGTTCCTGTGTGCGCGCACTCTGCATAAAGCGTTGCTGGTTACAGATTCTGAATGCCGGAATCTCGCTGATCAACAGGGAATCAGACGCTTATGCAGCGCATAACCCCGAGAATTTGGGGCAAATGTTCCATCCCACTCCTGCCTCGGGTACCATGTAAATAATTAAAAATAACGATGATATTGCTGTCAGTTATCAGGAGTTTCTTTGAGTAAGTTAGCGAAGGATGATTTCCAGGCGCAGCGTCAGCAGCAGATCATTTCGGCAGCGAAAGACTGTTTCAGTCGCTCCGGATTTCATGGTGCCAGCATGGCGGATATCAGCCATGAGTCGGGCTTAGGTGCTGGTCAGATTTATCGCTATTTCAGCAGTAAAGAATTGATTGTCATTGAAACGATTAAAAATATCGCAGAAAGCTGGCGGATATTTTTAGTGAAAAACTTTCAACACCAAGCCAGTACATCCAATATTATCGATACAGAATCTGAGTTCTGGCAGGCGTGGTCTTTCAGGGATCGCTGTTTGCTACTTGAAATGTACTCGGAGGCTTCTCGCAATGAAGTTGTACGCGAGTTGCTTGCCCAGGAAGAACAGGTGCTTATTACGGAACTGGACAGGGTGTTCAGGCAGCAACTGCCTGCCGCGAGCCCTGAACAGCGCAGCGACCGTATTCAGTTTCTGCTGATGCTGGTCGATGGGGTGGCCTGTCGTACGTTTGGAGATAAAAACGTGGATCAGCAGGAGTTAGCGCGGATCAATAGCACCCTGGTCGGACATCTGTTTTCATGAATTACGCGACAGGGTGATGAGTAATATCGCGTCTGATGGCGTCGATAAATGACATAAAGCGGCTGTCTATTTCACGTTGTTTCATACAGCGGCGAATAGTCATGCCATCTATGATGAGTGACATGACATAGAGGCGTGTCTGAATGATCTCCGCATCCAGTGCCGGATTTAGAGCCTGTTCCTGAATAATAAAGTTCTCTTTCAATACCTGCCAGGCATCATAAATAATCTGACGAATGCGTTCATTGCGCGTGGCTTCTGCAGAAATATCAATAAGCAGTGCAATGTTTTTTTCTAATTCGATTGACACTACGTCATGTGCAGACCGGGTAAATTTTCCCGCATGGGCAAAACTGTCCAGGTCATCTTTCAGTAAATCGATCATTCGTTGCACGACGTTCTTTATCAGCGATTCGATAATCGCTTCTTTATTTTTATAATATTTATAAATAAGGCCAACGCTGACATTTGCCTGTCTGGCGATACTCTGAACCGATGTCTGATAAAAGCCTTTCTGACGCATGCAATATTCTGCGGCTTCAATAATTTCTTCGCTGCGGTTCATGATAAGACTCACATAATTAAAATGTCACTTTACCGTCTTTTATGCTGTCTGGCTACATGGTGTCGCCTCAGGAGCGCGTCAACGCTGACGCGATTAACATGGCGATCTCCCACGAGAGGTGGCCAGCCCGGTTGCTGAAACGTGAGGTGCAGACATACCCTGCAATGACGCTATCCGTTGTCAGCAGACAGCAAATTTTTACTCCGGTACGCGCGCCATTCCAGCCAGCAGTGTTCAGGATTGATATCAAAATAACCCCGGCATTCAGCCATGGTAAAAGCCACATCACCGGGTACTTCGATACACGTGGCATTATCACGTATGTGGCTGACTTCAGCCTCTGTAAGCGGGCTGCCTTTCTCATTCTCATTTTTCATCAGTAATGGGATGAGAGCAGGTATATAAACGATGCTCATTAGCTATTTTCCTTGATACTGAAAGTCCACATCCACAGGGGGACACTAGCTTGTGGCCTCTCCGTTATGCTGTCGATCACCTTCCGGACGTTTGTGCTGCCTGTAATATATGGGTTCATTGTCGTTTCAGTGCCGCGAGGCTCCTTAATAAATTGATGTTGCCCTCACAGACAGGCAGATTAGAATTCCTTTCATCACTTCTCCCGTGTTGTTCTTATTCACTACTCATATTTTCGACAAAAATCGGGATATCTTCAGCGGTATAGACAATATTTTTCAGATTGACTTAAGTTATTAACGGCAGGCTATCTTTAACCGTGATGGGGTGTTGTAAGGATTCTTTATGCACAACAGCAGTAATTTGACTTACCGGGACTGAAGCCCGATGAATTTATTGATATCATGTTGCTACAAGGCTGGTCAGGTCAGGCATTTGCTTTGGCCTGGCGCTTATAACGTGATTATTTTCAGGTGTATTTTTCTAAAAACCTACTCAGGAGGTTCTTTTGCACTCAGACGCGATGCGGTTGTTTATACGTCCTGTCACGCCAGCAGATGCCGATGATCTTTTCAGAATCTATGGCGATCCGGCGACGAACACGTTTAATCCAGCGGGTCCGCATCCGGATATTCATCATTCAAAGAGTGTTTTGTCTCGCGCGATCAGCCACTGGAAATCCTATGGTTTCGGTACCTGGGCTATTTCGCTCCGGGACAATCCTGACAGACTCATCGGTTTTGGCGGATTGAGCATCAGAGAATTTGCCGATATCACCATCAACAATCTGGGTTATCGGTTTTCGACTGAATCCTGGGGGAATGGTCTGGCAACGGAGTTTGCGAACTATGCGGTCAGTTACGGATTTAATGCGTTAAAACTGCCTGAAATTTCTGCAGTCGTACGAGCAAATCACCTGGCTTCACAAAAAGTTCTTATCAAAGCTGGACTCCGGCATGTTCGGGATATCCATGATGTCGAAAATGCGCCTGCCAGCATGTTGTTTTGTCTGAACCGGGGTGAATGGAACCAGAAAGCAGGGTGAGGGACTTATATCAATTTTTGTCATTGTCATCACGCTTGCTTAGTCTGACGCCAAACACGCAGAAACCCAGTAAATCTTTTGCTTCATCTTCCACTCGCGTCACCATGACAAGATCGGACGAACCGTCAGGCAGCACAACCTCATAAGGAGGATACGGAAGTCCTTTCTTACGGAACGCCTGCAGCCAGAGTAATTTGTCAGCCTGAGACGGTATCACCTCATAAATATATTTATGGATAACATCCTGCGGGGCCCAGCCGACCCTTTCCGCAAACGTGTCGCTTGCATCAACAATCATTAACTCGGGATTAAGAAAGCAAATGGATGTTCCGGGGACAGCATACATTGATGATATCTGATGCGCTCGCTGATCGAGAGAAAGCCGCGCAACCCGTTGGTTAAAGTCCTTGCCAGTGGCTGTGGTGAGCATTAAGCCGCTTTCAGCAGCTGCAACCGGTCGTCCGAACAGATAGCCTTGCGCATATAAACAGCCAATACCCCGTAACATTTCAGCCTGCTCATCCGTTTCAACCCCTTCGGCAACGACATCCATATCAAGGCTTCGGCCCAGCCCGACAACGCTGGAAATAATTTTCCGACTGTCCTTTTTGTCCAGCATGGATTGAATGAAGCTGCTATCTATTTTGAGTGTATTCACAGGTAATCGAATCAGCCAGGCAAGGCTGGAATAGCCTGTGCCAAAGTCATCCATGGCGATCGTACAGCCCATCTCTGACAAGGCTTCAATCTCGGTTCGGGCGGTGTTTATATCATTTAGCAGGGCCGTTTCGGTAATCTCAATCTTTAATCTGGCCAGATCAAACCCATACTGAACGGCAGTTTTCCTGATGGTTTCAGTAAGATAACTGCCATTAAGCTGAGAGGGTGAAACATTCATTGATAAAAATTGATGGTCAGGCCACGCTGCCGCCATTTTGAAGCCCTGAACCATAAGGCTGAGCATCAGTTCGTCCAGCAGACCCTCTCGTTCCATGGCCGGAATGAAGTCTGCCGGAGGCGTGATCGAACCTTTCGGCGAAATGTGCCGCGCAAGCATTTC
>Ga0308162_1002062_pt1 | contig 13947 bp, 8 predicted proteins | sample PhySR2_FD_201370 | JGI IMG/M metagenome (GOLD analysis project Ga0308162, IMG submission 201370) | Phyllosphere microbial communities from UC Gill Tract Community Farm, Albany, California, United States - DLSLS.R2 | ecosystem: Host-associated > Plants > Phyllosphere > Unclassified | place: USA... | reverse complement strand
CCAGCATCCCCGCTAAGGTGACGATAAACGACGGGACTTTACGGTAGGCCACCCACCAGCCATTCCACGCCCCCAGCAGCAGACCCAGCACCAGCGTGACCGCAATCGTCAGCGGCAGCGGCCAGCCTAGCCAGACGTCAAAAATTGCCGCCACGCCGCCGAGCAGACCCATCATCGACCCTACCGACAGGTCAATTTCCGCTGAGATAATCACAAAGACCATCCCCACCGCCAGGATCCCGGTGATGGCGGTCTGACGCAGCAGGTTAGAGACGTTACGTGCGCTCAAATAGGAGCCATCGGTCATCCAGGTAAAGAACAACATGATCACGATAATGGCGGCAATCATTACAAAAACTTGCAGATTCAGCGATTTAAGTCCTGCGAACGCACCGGGCGTCGGAACAGCGACTTTAATATCAGACGGGTTGCTTTTCGACATGGCGTTCGCTCCTTAAGGCAGCTTCCATCACCTGCTCTTGCGTCAGGTTCTGGTTGTTCAGGTTGGCTTTGAGTTTCCCTTCATGCATGACCAGCACGCGGTCGCTCAGCCCCAGCACTTCAGGCAATTCGGACGAGATAACAATGACGGCAATCCCTTGCTGTACAAGCTGGTTGATCAACTTGTAGATTTCATACTTCGCGCCGATATCGATCCCGCGGGTGGGTTCGTCAAGAATTAAAATGCGCGGATTAAGCAGCAGGCAGCGCGCCAGAATCGCTTTCTGCTGGTTGCCGCCGCTCAAGCGTCCTATCGCCAGCTCCGGCGAGGAGGTTTTCACCTTAAGCCGGGCAAGCGACTGGAGAATACACTGCTGTTCTGCGGCATCATCCAGGCTGCTCAGCGCGCCGGAAAACTGGCTGAGCGCCGCCAGCGTGATATTTTTTCCCACCGCCATTACCGGCACGATGCCGTCTTTTTTGCGGTCTTCTGGCACCATGGCAATGCCCTTAGCAATAGCCTGCTGGCAGTTGTCGATTTTTACCGGCTGACCGTCGATATAAATTTTGCCTTCCCAGCGCCCCGGCCAGACCCCAAAGAGACACTGCACGGCCTCGGTTCTTCCCGCACCCACTAAACCCGCAATGCCGAGAATTTCGCCGCGGTGCAGCGAGAAGGAGAGGTTATCCACGCGCTTGATATGGCGGTTAACGGGATGCCACGCCGTCAGGTTTTCCACGCGCAGGAGCTCTTCGCCGATGGTGTGCGGTTCGTTGGGATACAGCGCGGTGAGTTCGCGACCCACCATCATGGTGATGATGTCATCCTCGCTCATGCCTTCTGCTTCACGCGTGCCGATATGCTGCCCGTCGCGGATGACGCAGATGGTGTCGGAAATGGCTTTCACCTCATTGAGCTTGTGCGAAATATAGATGCAGGCGATACCGTGGTTTTGCAGATCGCGGATGATATTGAGCAGTACGGCGGTTTCCTGTTCGGTGAGTGAGGCGGTTGGTTCGTCGAGGATCAGCAGGCGCACCTGTTTGTTCAGCGCCTTGGCGATCTCCACCAGCTGCTGCTGGCCTAAACCTAAGTCGCCCACGCGCGTATCCGGTGAGATAGCCAGGCTCACCTGAGCCAGCAGTTTTTCGCAGCGCAGCGTCATGGTGTCGTAATCCAGTACGCCGTGGCGTGAGAGTTCGGCACCGAGAAAGATATTTTCCAGCACGGTAAGGTGCTTCACCAGCGCCAGCTCCTGGTGAATGATAGCGATGCCTTTACGTTCGGTGTCGCGAATGTGCGTGGCCTGGAGCACCTCACCGGCAAAAACGATTTCGCCCTCGTAGCTGCCGTGCGGGTAGATCCCGCACAACACTTTCATCAGCGTGGATTTTCCCGAGCCATTTTCGCCGCACAGCGACATCACTTCGCCGGGATTCAGCCGCAGGCTTACGTTATCGACTGCTTTCACCGCCCCGAAGGCTTTGGTGATGCTTTTCATTTCAAGTAAATAAGACATAACTGCTCCGCATAGCCCAACAGATGAACAGGGCAGGTCAATGCGCCCCTGCCGGGCAGGGGCTGCGCTGGATTACAGTTCACTCTTCTTATGGAAACCGTCTTTCACCACGGTGGCGTCAATATTCTCTTTGTTGACTTCGATAGGGGTAAGCAGGCGAGCAGGTACGTCTTTCAGGCCGTTATTTAACGTCGCGTCTGCTTTAGGTTGCTGGCCATTGCCCAGCTCAACGGCAATTTCGGCGGCCGTATTGGCAAGCTCGGTAATGGGCTTATACACCGTCATGGTCTGGGTACCCGCGATGATGCGTTTTACACCCGCAAGGTCGGCGTCCTGTCCGGAAATAGCGACTTTCCCGGCCAGTCCCTGCGCGCTCAGCGCCTGAATGGCGCCACCCGCAGTGGCATCGTTAGAGGCCACCACCGCATCGATTTTGTTGTTATTTGCGGTCAACGCGTTTTCCATAATTTTCAGCGCGTTTTCCGGTAACCAGCCGTCAGCCCACTGGTCGCCGACGACTTTAATTTTGCCCTCGTCGATATACGGCTTCAGCACTTTCATTTGTCCCTGGCGGAACAGTTTGGCGTTGTTATCCACAGGCGAGCCGCCCATCAGGAAATAATTCCCCTGAGGCACTTTTGCGACCAGGCTTTTAGCCTGTAATTCACCCACCTTTTCATTGTCGAACGAAATATAATAATCAATATCGGCATTATTAATCATGCGGTCATAAGCCAGGACTTTTATCCCTTCCTGTTTCGCTTCTTTCACCACGTTGCTTAATACCTGGCCGTTATACGGGATAATGACCAGCACATCGACGCCACGGTTGATCATATTCTCGATTTGCGACATTTGCGTCTCTTCGTTGCCGTTAGCGGACTGAACGAACACCTCCGCGCCGAGAGATTCCGCTTTTTTAACAAAGATATCGCGATCTTTTTGCCAGCGCTCCAGGCGTAAGTCATCAATCGCCATGCCGATTTTGACCTCTTTGGCATGTCCGGCAAAGCTTGCAAGCAGGATAGTAGTGCAGAGCGTTAGGGTCAGGTTCTTTATCTTCATAATTATTAGGCCTTTTTGTAGGGGTATGTGTAGCTGAGATAAAAGAAACGTTCACTGCTGAGACGCAGCAAATTTTTAACGTGGAAAGGCCTGCTGGCAATTACAGATTTTTATCTTCTCATTACGATATTTGGTTTATTTCTGAATTTATGACCGCGATCGGATTTTAAAAAGCGTAACCTATTAATTACATTTGATTCTGGAATGCGCGCCGAAAAATAGTTTGTCTGCACATTATTTTGCGAGCCAGCGCACAATTGCGCATTATCTCAATAGCAGTGTGAAATAACGTAATTGAGCAACCTCCAATGTCTATTCACTATTACTCCAGAAGCAAGACCACGCCGCATACCCTGATTATGGAGCTCAATATGCAAGCTTATTTCGACCAACTCGATCGCGTTCGTTTCGAAGGCACGAAAACGACCAATCCTTTAGCATTTCGTCACTACAACCCGGATGAGCTGGTGCTGGGTAAGCGCATGGAAGATCACTTGCGCTTTGCCGCCTGCTACTGGCACACCTTCTGCTGGAACGGTGCCGATATGTTCGGCGTGGGCTCTTTTGACCGTCCATGGCAACAGCCGGGCGAGGCCATTGAGCTGGCGAAGCGTAAAGCCGACGTCGCGTTCGAGTTCTTCCATAAGCTGAACGTGCCGTACTACTGTTTCCACGATGTGGACGTGTCGCCGGAAGGGGCATCGCTGAAAGAGTATCTGAACAATTTCGCGCAGATGGTCGACGTACTGGCTGAAAAACAGCAGCAAAGCGGCGTCAAGCTGCTCTGGGGTACGGCTAACTGCTTTACCAATCCTCGCTATGGCGCGGGTGCGGCAACCAACCCGGACCCGGAAGTCTTCAGCTGGGCGGCAACCCAGGTCGTGACCGCGATGAACGCCACGCATCAGCTGGGCGGTGAGAACTATGTACTCTGGGGCGGTCGTGAAGGCTATGAAACGCTGCTGAATACCGACCTGCGTCAGGAGCGTGAGCAGATTGGTCGCTTTATGCAGATGGTTGTGGACCACAAACACAAAATCGGTTTCCGCGGCACGCTGCTGATTGAGCCAAAACCACAGGAGCCAACCAAGCATCAGTATGATTATGATGTCGCCACCGTGTATGGCTTCCTGAAGCAGTTTGGTCTGGAAAAAGAGATCAAAGTGAATATTGAGGCTAACCACGCTACCCTGGCGGGCCACTCGTTCCATCACGAAATTGCCTCTGCGATTGCGCTGGGCATCTTCGGCTCTGTCGATGCTAACCGTGGTGATCCACAGCTGGGCTGGGATACCGACCAGTTCCCGAACAGCGTGGAAGAGAATGCGCTGGTGATGTACGAGATCATCAAAGCGGGCGGTTTCACCACCGGCGGCCTGAACTTCGACGCCAAAGTGCGTCGCCAGAGCACCGACAAATACGATCTGTTCTACGGGCATATTGGCGCGATGGACACCATGGCGCTGGCGCTGAAAGTGGCGGCCCGTATGATTGAAGACGGTGAGCTGGATAAGCGCGTGGCGAAGCGCTACAGCGGCTGGAACAGTGAGCTGGGCCAGCAAATTTTGAAAGGTCAGTTATCGCTTGCGGAGATCGCGAAGTACGCTGAACAGCATCAGCTTGCGCCGCAGCATCAGAGTGGCCATCAGGAGCTGCTGGAAAACCTGGTCAATCACTACCTGTTCGATAAATAACAGCATCCAGGCCCGGTAAGCGCAGCGCCACCGGGCATTTTCGTCAAAGGAGCCACCACATGTATATCGGGATCGATCTTGGCACGTCGGGGGTGAAAGCCATCCTGTTAAGCGAGCAGGGCGATGTATTAGCCACGCACACTGAAAAGTTGCAGGTTTCACGTCCGTATCCGCTTTGGTCGGAACAAGATCCGGAGCAGTGGTGGCAGGCGACGGACCGTGCGATGAAAGCCTTAGGCGAGCAGCACAGCCTGCGCGACGTGAAGGCACTGGGCATTGCCGGGCAAATGCATGGCGCAACGTTGCTGGATAGTCAGCATCGCGTTCTGCGCCCGGCTATTCTCTGGAACGATGGCCGCTGTGCGGAAGAGTGCGCGATCCTTGAGGAGCGTGTGCCTGCGTCCCGCGAAATTACGGGCAACCTGATGATGCCCGGTTTTACCGCGCCAAAACTCCTGTGGGTGCAGCGCCATGAGCCTGAGATTTTTCGTCAGGTGGCGAAGGTTCTGTTGCCGAAAGACTACCTGCGTTTTCGCATGACGGGGGATTTTGCCAGCGACATGTCTGACGCCGCGGGCACGATGTGGCTCGACGTGGCGAAACGGGACTGGAGCGAGGCGATGCTGGATGCCTGCCAGCTGACGCGCGACCATATGCCTGCGCTGTTTGAAGGCAGTGAAATCACGGGGGCTTTACAGCCTTCTGTTGCTGAACGCTGGAACATGCCAGCCGTACCTGTCGTCGCCGGCGGCGGCGATAATGCGGCGGGTGCGGTCGGCGTGGGGATGGTCGAGGCAGGGCAGGCCATGCTCTCACTCGGTACCTCCGGCGTCTATTTTGCCGTCAGTGACGGGTATCGTAGCAACCCTGGAAGCGCCGTACACAGCTTCTGCCACGCGTTGCCGGGTAAATGGCATTTGATGTCGGTGATGCTGAGCGCGGCTTCCTGCCTCGACTGGGCGGCAAAGCTAACCGGAATGGCGGACGTCCCGGCGCTTATCACAGCGGCACAGCAGGCAGATGATAATGCCGGTGCGGTTTGGTTTTTACCGTACCTTTCCGGCGAGCGGACGCCGCATAACAACCCGGAAGCGAAAGGGGTGTTCTTCGGTCTTACCCATCAGCACGGCCCGGCAGAGCTTGCGCGCGCGGTGCTTGAAGGCGTTGGCTATGCTCTGGCGGACGGAATGGATGTCGTGCATGACTGTGGACTGACGCCATCCAGCATTACGTTAATTGGCGGCGGTGCACGAAGCAGCTACTGGCGGCAAATGCTTTCCGATATCAGCGGGTTGCAGCTGGACTATCGTACGGGAGGCGATGTCGGCCCGGCGCTCGGTGCGGCACGGCTGGCGCAAATTGCGCTGAACCCGGATAAACCACTGCACCAGCTTTTGCCCCAGCTGCCGCTTGAACGGCAGCATCGTCCTGATGCGAAAAATCATGCTCGCTATGCTGAAAGACGAGACGTGTTCCGCAAAATCTATCAGCAGCTTTTGCCGCTAATGTCATAAACAGGAGCCGGGTGGCGCTAACGCTTACCCGGCCTACCAGCCTTCAACCGGGTTAGCTTACAAACCTGCGCGTATCGATTCTTTGCAGCAACATTGACAGCAGCAGGCTGACAACCAGCGTAACGGTAAATATCCAGACAATATCCAGCACCGGCCAGCTTTTAAGCTCAACGCCGCGGGTGCGCAGGGCGTGGATCACCAGCGCGTGAAAACCGTAAATGCCCAGCGAGTGGCGAGAGATAAACCCCAGCACCGGAAGCGGGCGGGCATTCAGGGTGTTTTTAACCAGCGTCAGCAGAGAGATCGCGCAGATAAAGACCATCGGCCCGCAGTAGAGATACCAGGTATCGGCAAAGTTGCCGCGCCATTGCAGCTCATGCAGCGTCCCGCGAGAGATAATAAACACACCGACGAGAAACGCGGCCGCGCATAGCCAGTTTATTCCTCGCTTTTGCGTCTCCATCATGCCAATGGCGCGCCCCAGCATGCCGTACAGCACGTAATAAAACGTATCCCCGGTGATATAAAGGTTAACGGGCAGCCATTCAAAGCCATCAATTTTCTGTGAAACGGTATTCGGGTTGGCCACGATCCCGATTATTACCATCAAGGCCAGCAGCATTTTACCGCTGACGTTTTTTACCTGAATTAACGGTGACACCAGATAGATAACGATTATCGCGAAGAAAAACCACAGATGATAGAACACCGGTTTTTGCAACAAATTGAGCAGGGAACGTTCAGCGTTAATTGAAGTGAACAGGATGATATAGAGCAGCGAAATGGCGCTGTAAAACAGCAGACAGGAGACAATACGGATGAAATGTCTTGGCTGCGCGCTACGCTCGCCAAAAAAGAGAAAACCGGAAATCATAAAGAACAGCGGGACGCTCACGCGGGAGGCCGAGTTCAGAATATTGGCGACATCCCAGTTAACAGGGCTGATACTGTGCGCGTTCGTGACATACCAGGTCGTTGTGTGGATCATCACCACCATCAGACAGGCTATTCCCCGCAGGTTATCAATCCAGTTAATTTTTGACTGCATCAGTTCCTCTGTATTCCTGATAAAAAAAGTGTGACTGCGATTGTGTAAAACTTTTCCCTTGGAAAATTCTGAGTTTAGCCAGGCTAACTTGTAGGGAGCTGGCGAGATTCGCAGAATGACGGACTTTAATCTATAAACGTGTTGCTACTAAAAATAACAGCCACTGACCAGGGCGGTAATAAAAATGATGATGAAGCGTGGGGTGTCACTCTTTCTGCTGCTCTTATTAACAGGATGCAGTGCTTCTGAGGAGATACCTGTCCAAAAAGCGCAGCAGGGGAAAATGAGCCCGGAGCGTTCCCTGAATATGGAACAGCTGTGCAGGGATCAGGCGGCTCACCGCTATAATTCCGAAGCACAGAAAATTCATATAAACGGCTTCGAGCGCTTTCAGGGCAGCTATGAACTGAAAGGCTATACGGCGCGTAAAGAGGGCTTTGTCTGCTCTTTTGATGCAGACGGCCAGTTTTTACATCTCTCAATGCGTTAAATTGCTCGTATAAGCAGCAACCAGAGCCTTCGCAGGTTCTGGCTGTAGGGCTTATTCCCCAATTTTCCCTAAACAACCCCGTTTCGTACTGTATATCTTGCAGCCAGCGGGTATACTGATCCCTTCCATTTAAAACCACACGTATCCAGCACGAAATACTATGCAAAAGTTTGATACCAAGACCTTCCAGGGCCTGATCCTGACCTTACAGGATTACTGGGCTCGTCAGGGCTGCACCATTGTTCAACCTTTGGACATGGAAGTTGGCGCAGGCACCTCACACCCGATGACCAGCCTGCGCGCGTTAGGGCCAGAGCCAATGGCGACCGCCTATGTGCAGCCATCCCGTCGTCCGACCGATGGCCGTTACGGCGAAAACCCGAACCGTTTGCAGCACTACTATCAGTTCCAGGTGGTGATTAAGCCATCACCCGACAACATTCAGGAACTGTACCTCGGGTCACTGAAAGAGCTGGGTATGGATCCAACCATTCACGACATTCGTTTCGTGGAAGATAACTGGGAAAACCCAACGCTGGGTGCCTGGGGTCTGGGTTGGGAAGTGTGGCTGAACGGCATGGAAGTGACCCAGTTCACTTACTTCCAGCAGGTTGGCGGTCTGGAATGTAAACCGATTACCGGCGAAATCACCTATGGTCTGGAACGTCTGGCCATGTACATTCAGGGCGTAGACAGCGTTTACGACCTGGTCTGGAGCGACGGCCCGCTGGGTAAAACCACCTACGGCGACGTGTTCCATCAGAACGAAGTGGAGCAATCCACCTATAACTTCGAATACGCGGACGTGGACTTCCTGTTCACCTGCTTCGAGCAGTACGAGAAAGAAGCCCAGCAGCTGCTGGCGCTGGAGACTCCGCTGCCGCTGCCTGCCTACGAGCGTATTCTGAAGGCTGCCCACAGCTTCAACCTGCTGGATGCCCGCAAAGCGATCTCCGTGACTGAACGTCAGCGCTACATTCTGCGTATTCGTACCCTGACCAAAGCCGTTGCAGAAGCTTACTACGCGTCCCGTGAAGCCCTTGGCTTCCCGATGTGCAACCGAAACAAATAAGAGGCGGCCATGTCTGAGAAAACTTTCCTGGTGGAAATCGGCACTGAAGAGCTGCCACCAAAAGCCCTGCGCAGCCTGGCTGAATCTTTCGCTGCGAACGTCACTGCTGAGCTGGATAACGCTGGCCTGGCGCACGGTAAAATTGAGTGGTTTGCTGCGCCGCGTCGTCTGGCGCTGAAAGTGGCAAACCTGGCGGCGTCCCAGCCGGATCGCGAAGTTGAAAAACGTGGCCCGGCCATTGCTCAGGCGTTCGACGCGGAAGGCAAGCCGAGCAAAGCGGCAGAAGGCTGGGCGCGCGGCTGCGGCATCACCGTTGATCAGGCTGAGCGTCTGACCACCGACAAAGGTGAGTGGCTGCTGTACCGTGCCCATGTGAAAGGCGAAAGCGCCGAAGCGCTGCTGCCTGACATGATCGCGACCTCGCTGGCAAAATTGCCGATTCCTAAGCTGATGCGCTGGGGCGCGTCCGACGTACACTTTGTGCGTCCGGTTCACACCGTGACCCTGCTGCTGGGCGATACCGTTATCCCGGCGACCATTCTGGGCGTGGCGTCCGATCGCGTGATCCGCGGCCATCGCTTTATGGGCGAGTCGGAGTTCACTATCGACAATGCTGACCAGTACCCGCAGATCCTGCTGGAGCGCGGCAAGGTCATTGCTGACTACGAACAGCGTAAAGCCAAAATCAAAGCGGACGCAGAAGACGCGGCGCGCAAAATTGGCGGTAATGCCGATCTGAGCGACAGCCTGCTGGAAGAGGTGACTTCGCTGGTCGAATGGCCGGTTGTACTGACCGCGAAATTCGAAGAGAAATTCCTGGCCGTTCCGGCAGAAGCGCTGGTTTACACCATGAAGGGTGACCAGAAGTACTTCCCGGTTTACGCCAACGACGGCAAGCTGCTGCCAAACTTCATCTTCGTGGCGAACATCGAATCGAAAGATCCGAGCCAGATTATCTCCGGTAACGAGAAAGTGGTGCGTCCGCGTCTGGCGGATGCCGAGTTCTTCTTCAACACCGACCGTAAAAAACGTCTGGAAGATAACCTGCCGCGTCTGCAAACCGTACTGTTCCAGCAGCAGCTGGGTACGCTGCGCGACAAAACCGACCGTATCGCGGAGCTGTCCGGCTGGATTGCCCGTGAAATTGGCGCCGACGTTAATCACGCTACCCGTGCGGGCCTGCTCTCCAAGTGCGACCTGATGACCAACATGGTGTTCGAATTTACCGACACCCAGGGCGTGATGGGCATGCACTACGCGCGTCACGATGGCGAAGCGGAAGACGTGGCGGTAGCCCTGAACGAGCAGTATCAGCCGCGCTTTGCCGGTGACGATCTGCCGTCTAACCCGGTTGCCTGCGCCGTGGCGATTGCCGATAAGATGGACACCCTGGCGGGTATCTTCGGTATCGGTCAGCATCCGAAAGGCGATAAAGACCCGTTTGCGCTGCGTCGTGCTGCGCTGGGCGTGCTGCGAATCATCGTAGAGAAGAACCTCAACCTCGATCTGCAAACGCTGACCGAAGAAGCGGTACGTCTGTACGGCGATAAGCTGACCAACGCGAAGGTTGTGGATGATGTTATCGACTTTATGCTCGGTCGTTTCCGCGCGTGGTATCAGGACGAAGGTTACTCCGTTGATACCATTCAGGCGGTGCTGGCGCGTCGTCCGACCCGTCCGGCAGATTTCGATGCGCGTATGAAAGCGGTATCCCACTTCCGTACGCTGGAAGCGGCGTCTGCGCTGGCCGCGGCCAACAAGCGCGTATCCAACATCCTCGCGAAATCCGACGAGACGCTGAACGAGCGCGTCAACGCTGCAACCCTGAAAGAGCCGGAAGAGATTTCTCTGGCGATGCAGGTGGTGGTGCTGCGCGACAAGCTGGAGCCGTACTTCGCGGAAGGTCGCTACCAGGAAGCGCTGGTGGAGCTGGCGGAGCTGCGTGACGTCATCGACGCCTTCTTCGAGAAGGTGATGGTGAACGTGGAAGATAAAGAGCTGCGGATTAACCGTCTCTCGATGCTTGAGAAACTGCGTGAGCTGTTCCTGCGCGTGGCGGATATTTCGCTGCTGCAATAACGTAAAAAACCCGCCCCTGACAGGCGGGAAGAACGGCAACTAAACTTTTTCTCTTCGTAGGCCGGGAAAGCGTAGCGCCTCCCGGCAAAAGCCCGATGGCGCGATGCTTATCGGGCCTACGTTACTTTGAGATACTTTTCCTTATTTACACCCTCTCAAACACCGTCGCGATACCCTGACCCAACCCAATACACATCGTTGCCAGTCCGAACTGGGCATCTTTGCGTTCCATCAGGTTAATCAGCGTGGTACTGATACGCGCCCCGGAACAGCCCAGCGGGTGACCGAGGGCGATCGCGCCGCCGTTGAGGTTAATCTTCTCGTCGATCTGATCTATCAGCCCCAGATCTTTAATGCACGGCAGGATCTGCGCGGCGAACGCTTCGTTCATCTCAAAGAGGTCGATATCACTTGCGCTCAGCCCCGCTTTTTTCAGCGCCAGTTTTGATGCCGGAACCGGGCCGTAGCCCATGATGGAAGGATCGCAGCCCACGACCGCCATCGAACGCACGCGGGCGCGTGGCGTCAGGCCTAATTCGCGGGCGCGGCTTTCGCTCATTACCAGCATCGCGGCGGCACCGTCGGACAGGGCAGACGAGGTGCCCGCCGTTACCGTACCGGTGACCGGATCAAACGCCGGACGCAGGGTAGAAAGCGCTTCGACCGTGGTTTCCGGGCGGATAACTTCGTCGTAGCTGAACTGCTTCAGTACGCCGTCTGCGTCGTGACCGCCGGTTGGGATGATCTCATTCTTAAAGGCACCAGACTGCGTGGCGGCCCAGGCGCGGGCATGCGAGCGTGCGGCAAACGCATCCTGCATCTCACGGCTGATGCCGTGCAGACGGGAGAGCATCTCGGCGGTCAGGCCCATCATACCGGCGGCTTTCGCCACGTTGCGGCTCATGCCAGGATGGAAATCGACCCCGTGGCTCATTGGCACGTGGCCCATGTGCTCCACGCCGCCCACCAGACAGGCCTGCGCATCGCCGGTCATGATCATCCGCGCCGCGTCGTGCAGCGCCTGCATCGACGAACCGCAAAGACGGTTGACGGTGACGGCCGGAACCGAATGCGGGATCTCCGCCAGCAGGGACGCGTTACGGGCGATGTTGAAGCCCTGCTCCAGCGTCTGCTGGACGCAGCCCCAGTAAATATCGTCCAGCGCAGCTGGGTCCAGCGCCGGGTTACGCGCCAGCAGGCTACGCATCAGGTGCGCGGAGAGGTCTTCCGCGCGCACGTTACGGAACGCACCGCCTTTTGAACGGCCCATCGGGGTGCGAATCGCATCAACAATGACAACCTTTTCCATTGTGACTCCTTAAGCCGTTTTCAGTGCGCCAACCGGACGGGCTGGCTCAACTGCTGGATAGTAGGGTTCGTTATGGCGCGCTTTGTTACGCAGCCCTTCCGGCACCTCATAAAGCGGGCCGAGGTGCTGGTACTGCTGAGCCATATCGAGATAGCGGGCGCTGCCGAGCGTATCCAGCCAGCGGAACGCGCCGCCGTGGAACGGAGGGAAGCCGAGGCCATACACCAGCGCCATATCCGCTTCTGCCGGGCTGGCGATAATGCCTTCTTCCAGGCAACGCACCACTTCGTTGATCATCGGAATCATCATGCGGGCGATAATTTCGTCGTCGGTAAAGTCGCGTTTCGGCTGACTGACGTCGGCCAGCAGGCCATCCACCGCCGGATCTTCTTCTTTTTTCGGTTTGCCTTTGCTGTCTTCTTTATAGCGCCAGAAGCCCAGACCGTTTTTCTGACCAAAGCGGTTGGCGTCGAACAGGGCGTCAATCGCGTCGCGATAATCTTTCTGCATGCGCTGCGGGAAGCCCGCCGCCATCACCGCCTGCGCGTGATGGGCAGTGTCGATGCCGACAACGTCCAGCAGATACGCCGGGCCCATCGGCCAGCCGAACTGTTTTTCCATCACTTTGTCGATTTTGCGGAAGTCTGCGCCGTCGCGCAGCAGCTGGCTGAAACCGGCGAAGTACGGGAACAGCACGCGGTTAACGAAGAAGCCCGGGCAGTCGTTAACCACGATCGGCGTTTTGCCCATCTTGCTCGCCCACGCCACCACTTTGGCGATGGTTTCGTCGGAGGTTTTTTCCCCTCGGATCACTTCGACCAGCGGCATGCGGTGCACCGGGTTAAAGAAGTGCATCCCGCAGAAGTTTTCCGGACGCTTCAGCACGCTCGCCAGTTCGCTGATAGGAATGGTGGAGGTGTTAGAGGCCAGCACGGTTTCCGGACGCACCTTGTCTTCGGTTTCGGCCAGCACCGCTTTTTTCACTTTCGGGTTCTCGACGACCGCTTCAACCACCACGTCCACACGGTCGAAACCGCTGTATTCCAGCACTGGCTGGATGGTGGAGATCACGCCTGCAAGCTTCAGACCATCAATTTTGCCGCGCTCAAGCTGTTTATTCAGCAGCTTGGCCGCTTCGGTCATGCCCAGCGTCAGGGATTTCTCGTTGATGTCCTTCATCACCACCGGCACGCCTTTCCAGGCAGACTGGTAGGCGATGCCGCCCCCCATAATGCCCGCGCCGAGTACCGCCGCGTGTTTTGGCGTTTCAACGTTTTTGGTGAGTTGTTTGGCTTTGCCTTTCACGAACTGATCGTTAAGGAAGATACCAACCAGCGCGCGGGCTTCGTTGGTGTGCGCCAGCGGGACAAAGCTCTGGTTTTCAAGCTTCAGAGCGTCATCACGGCCCAGACGGGCTGCCGCTTCAATGGTTTTCACCGCCGTGATCGGCGCCGGGTAGTGTTTACCCGCCGTCTGCATCACCATGCCTTTGGCGATGGTGAAGCTCATGGTGGCTTCAATTTTGCTGAGCTTTAATGGCTCCAGCTTTGGCTGACGTTTGGCTTTCCAGTCGAGATCGCCGTTAATCGCCTGACGGAGGATGGCGATAGCACCCTCAATCAGTTTTTCAGGCTTAACCACGCCGTCCACCAGGCCGATTTTCTGCGCCTGTTCTGCGCCGACATCTTTACCCGCGGCAATGATCTCCAGCGCGC
>Ga0308162_1002055_pt1 | contig 14005 bp, 16 predicted proteins | sample PhySR2_FD_201370 | JGI IMG/M metagenome (GOLD analysis project Ga0308162, IMG submission 201370) | Phyllosphere microbial communities from UC Gill Tract Community Farm, Albany, California, United States - DLSLS.R2 | ecosystem: Host-associated > Plants > Phyllosphere > Unclassified | place: USA... | reverse complement strand
CCGCCCGGGCGGTGGATCTATTACATCCTGCATGAAGACATGCTGTGGCCCTGCCCGGTCAAATGGGAGTGGGAGAGCGGCTATAACGCCTGGCTGCCGTTTTACTATTCCCCCACGCTGGAGTTCGTCGCCGGCAACCCCGCCCGCGCCACCAAGGTCAGCAGCGGCCGGCGCTAAGCGTGTAGCCCGCCTTGCCGCCCGGCATCCGCTCACCTAAGATCATTGCATCACCCACAGGTTTCCGGTAGCGCCCATGTCTACTCTGTTTCGCACTTCTCTTTGCGGCGCGGTGGCGTTGCTGCTGCTTGCGGGTTGTCAGCAGACGGCGCATAAACCGGCGCCGCCGCTGCAGGCGCAGTTGGATCACATCGCTCTGATGCTGGCCGGCGGGCATTTCCTGCGCGTGGCGTGCGGGCGCAGCGAAGTGCCGGACGATGTGAAATTGCAGCGCACCGCGATGCGTACGGCGCAGCACCGCGGCTGGGACACGCATGCGGCAGGGTATCGGCAGGTGCCGGCGCTCACCCAGGCGCGCTATCTGGCTCTGCAACAGGATAATCAGCTGCTGACGGATAAATGCGCCACGCTCAGCCGCAGCACCGCGCGCTTTATCGCCGCGGCGCAGGCCGATCAGGAAGACTACATGGAGTAGCGTTGCGGCAAGCCTGTCGGGCGCTCGTCACGGGCGCCCAAAAATTCTTTGCAGGATAACGATTTATCGATCATCATTTGAAATGATGTTTCACTTTTATCCACCGAGCCCACCTTGAACCTGTATGCCGCCCTGCGTCAGCGCGTGGAAAATACGCCCTGGTACGCCAAACGGAAAAGCTACCGCGTGCTGTTCTGGCGCGAGATCACGCCGCTGGCGGTGCCGATCTTCCTGGAGAACGCCTGCGTGCTGCTGATGGGGGTGCTGAGCACCTTTCTGGTGAGCTGGCTCGGTAAAGAGGCGATGGCCGGGGTGGGGCTGGCGGACAGCTTCAACATGGTGATCATCGCCTTTTTCGCCGCGGTGGATCTCGGCACCACCGTGGTGGTGGCCTTCAGCCTCGGCAAGCGGGATCGCAGGCGCGCGCGGGCGGCGGCGCGTCAGTCGCTGGTCTTGATGACCGGCGTGGCGCTGCTGTTGGCGGCGGGCATTCATCTGGCGGGCGAACCGATCATCGATGTGATCGCCGGCGCGGCCTCGCCGGAAGTGAAAGCACTGGCGCTCTCTTACCTGCAGACCACGGTGTGGAGCTACCCGGCGGCGGCGATTGCGCTGATCGGCAGCGGCGCCCTGCGCGGCGCGGGCAACACCAAGATCCCGCTGCTGATCAATGGCGGCATGAATATCCTCAATATCATCATCAGCAGCATCCTGATTTACGGCATGCTGGGTTGGCACGGGCTGGGCTTCGTCGGCGCGGGGCTGGGGCTGACGATTTCCCGCTATATCGGCGCCATCGCCATTCTCTATGTGCTGGCGATCGGTTTTAACCCGGCGCTGCACATCACGCTGAAAAGCTATTTCACGCCGCTGAAGATGAGCATCCTGTGGGAAGTGCTGGGGATAGGCATTCCCGCCAGCGTTGAATCGGTATTGTTCAACGGCGGCAAGCTGTTGACACAGATGTTCGTCGCCGGCATGGGCACCAACGTGATCGCCGGTAACTTCATCGCCTTCTCCATCGCTTCGTTGATCAACTTGCCGGGCAACGCGTTGGGATCGGCCTCGACCATCATCGTCGGCCGGCGGCTCGGCAAAGGCGAGATCGGCCAGGCGGAGCGGCAGCTGCGCCATATTTTCTGGCTGTCTACCCTTGGGCTAACCGCCATCGCCTGGGGCACGGCGCCGCTGGCCGGGGTATTCGCCGCGTTTTATACCTCGCAGGATGACGTGAAATCGGTGGTGAAAACCCTGATTTGGCTCAACGCCGCCTTTATGCCGATCTGGGCCGCTTCCTGGGTGTTGCCTGCCGGGCTGAAAGGCGCGCGCGATGCCCGCTTTGCCATGTGGGTGACGATGCTGGGCATGTGGGGCTGCCGCGTGGTGGCGGGCTACGCGCTGGGCATTGAACTGGGCATGGGCGTGGTGGGCGTCTGGTTGGGGATGTTTCTCGATTGGGCGGTGCGCGGCGCCTTGTTCTATTGGCGCATGGTCAGCGGGCGCTGGCTGTGGAAATATCCGCGGATGAGGCGAGAGAGGAAAGGTTAACCGTGTATTATCGGGGAACTGCCGGCGCCGATTGAACGGCCGCCGGCAAGAAAATGGCGTCGTCAGGAGTGGTGAGTCGAAGGATACCAGCGCAGTGAGTTATTGACAGGGCCTTGGGTGACCAGCACTTTTCCCTTGCCCGCCAGGCTCAGCAGCAAATTGCGCGCCTGATAAATCGTCAAGTCGTTGGACTCGGCCAATTGGCGCGTGGTGGGCCATTCGCCGGGGGGCGGCGGCGGCGTTTCCATGGCTGAAGGGCATAGGTTGTGTAGCGTAGTGAGTAAATGTTGCTGCAGGTTCTGCAATTCTTGTTGTTTTGAGATGCGTTTTGCCATGTAAGCCTCCCTTAAACTTCAGGTGAGTTTTGATATAGCGGTAAAAGATGGGTCAGAGAATAGTGCCGGTTGCCGACAAGACGCTCCTGGGCTATTCCCGGACGGCCGTCTGAACCTGATATTTTCGCCGCTATAACCCGGCGGCGGGCAAGGGGCAGGATGGAGAATGCCGTTGCCGGGGGCCCGGCCGGCTGTGTGTATTGGCTGTATTTCATTGTTTTGCTCCATGGTGTACTTCCGAGCCTGGTTTTCACCTGTTCGGATCGTTAAGTATTCCTTCTCTTTGTCGGCGCATTATAACGCAAATAGCAAAATGGCGATCGTTAATGTCGTGGAAAATATGTTTTTCGATACAATTGACTGGTGTTATTGCTTTTACGATCTGTTGTCTCGCAAAAATATATTCGTCTCGTGGTTTTTGGGCTTATATTTTGTATTTATTGGTTTTGATTAAAATGGCTTTCCAAGGTGTGAGTGTTTTTGTAAGAATAACCAGGCCAAAATGAGCGGGTAAGACGGAACTTATTTTAAATATCTCTGAAGGGTAAGTCTTTAGACGATCTTTATTTAAGCGTGTTTTTCTTTTGCCTGTTTAGCTATTCGTTTATAACCCTAATTGGGTGGTAATGAATTGATAGTCGCGATTTCACAATTGCGACGTCTTTCTTTTTGGCGAAGAGTAATACCGTTATTCATTCTGGAATGTATAAATGGCTGTTAAAGGAACGGGAGCAATCCTGCGCTTTTTACACAATATTAAAGGAATAAGTGAATTATGAAACTGAACAAAATCATGCTGGCAACTGTTCTGGCGTTTGGCGTGTCTTCTCTGGCGAATGCCGCCGATCAGGGTCATGGCAAAGTGACTTTTACCGGTTCTATTATTGATGCTCCTTGCTCCATTGCGCCTGAATCGGTCGATCAAACTGTGGAAATGGGGCAGATTTCCAATGTCGCGCTGAAAAATGGCGGCAAATCAGCGCCGCGTCAGTTCGATATTAAACTGGAACAGTGCGACACCTCCACGCTGAAAACCGTCACCACCACTTTTGACGGCAAGGCTTCTGCCGCGAATCCTGATCTGCTGGGCATCATCGGTACCGCCAGCGGCGCCAGCATCGCCATTACCGACATGGCGAGCAATCCGATCAAACTGGGCACCGCAACGGCTCCTCAGACGTTGAACGACGGCAACAACACGCTGCGCTTCGCCGCTTACCTGCAGGGTGACGGCGCTTCCGCCACCGTGGTTCCAGGTGATTTCACCGCCGTAGCCGATTTCAAACTGGCTTACCAATAAGTCTCATCGCCATTGGCGTGACGTCTTTTATGCATGCGGGATATCCCGCATGCATTTTCCCAGGATGAAGGGTATTTGTCAGGGGTATTCAATGAACCGGTTTATTTACCATTTAGTGTCTCCTTGCATATTGATGACCATGCTAGTTATTCCGGCCACTCAGGCTGCTCCCAAGGTTCAGGGATGGGGGCGAGTGAATATGCAAGGAGCCATTATCGATACCGCTTGCGCCATTGCCGCCGGCAGTCGCGATCAGACTATCGATATGGATGTGTTGCCGCTGGGAAATATTGCGCGCGATGGACAGGGCAATACGCGCCCATTCACCATCGAATTAATCAACTGCACGTTTGAACGGCCAAAGCCCAATTTGCCGAACTGGAAGCAATTCCAGGTTGTTTTTGACGGCGATGCCGATGGCGAGTTATTCGGCGTGCGCGGAGACGCGAAGGGTGTGGCGCTGCAAATATCCGATGGCCAAGGGAATATCGCGGCGCCCGGTGTGCCTTTGCCGCGTGGCGATATTTCACCAGGAAGCATGTCGCTCAACTATTCCATCAAGCTGGTTGCCAATAAGCAACCGCTGCATGCCGGAAGCTATTTTTCTGCGGTGCGCTTCAAGCTGGATTATTACTGAAGTTTTTATTACGGCTTACGGTGGGCCGCAACGACGGAAATATACGATAAAGGTTAGGGATATGATGTTATCACCTGCTGGGAAGCTATTTCGATTTCAGGTTTTGGGGTTATGTATCACGCTGGCACTGGGAAGTTCATCAACGCGTGTTTACGCTGAAGACGGTATTCAATTTAATACCGACATTCTGGATGTTAACGATCGGAAAAATATCGACCTAAGCCAATTTTCCCGCAGCGGCTACATTATGCCGGGGAGTTACAGCATGGTGGTTCATATCAATAAAAACGAACTGCCGGAGCAAAAAATATCGTTTTATCCGCCGGACAGCGATCCGGACGGCAGCCGGGCCTGCATCACCAAAGCGTTGGTCGAACAATTGGGGCTGAAGCAAGAGATGATGCGATCGCTCAGCTGGTGGCATCAGGGTGAGTGTCTGGACGAATCCAGCCTGAAGGGCATGGCGTCGCGCGGCGATCTTGCGACGGCTGCGCTCTATCTGAGCGTGCCGCAGGCTTATATGGAGTACAGCTCGGAAGACTGGGATCCGCCGTCGCGCTGGGATGAGGGCATTCCGGGATTGTTGTTCGACTATAACCTCAATGCTCAAAGCCGGCATCAGCAAAAGGAGGGCACTCGCGAGTATAGCGTCAGCGGCAACGGTACCGCCGGCGCCAATCTCGGCGCCTGGCGTCTGCGCGCCGACTGGCAGGGGCAGCTTAACCATCAAACCGGTGTCGGGCAGCCTACCGATAAGAAGTTGGAGTGGAGCCGCTATTACGCCTACCGCGCCATCCCCGCGCTGCGTTCGCGCCTGACGCTGGGTGAAGACTATTTGGATTCGGGCATTTTCGAGAGCTTCCGTTTTTCAGGCGCGAGTCTGGTCTCCGACGACAATATGCTGCCGCCCAACCTGCGCGGCTATGCGCCAGAGGTGGTCGGCGTGGCCAAAACCAACGCCAAGGTGACCATCAGTCAGCAGGGGCGGGTCATTTATGAAACCCAGGTGGCGGCGGGGCCGTTCCGTATTCAGGACATCAATGACGCCATCTCCGGCGAGTTGGATGTGCGGGTGGAAGAACAGGACGGCAGCGTACAGGCGTTCAAGATGAACACCGCCAGCATTCCGTATCTGACCCGCCCGGGCTCGTGGCGTTTCAAACTGGCGGCGGGCAAGCCGTCCGACTGGCAACACCACGCTCGCGGGCCGCTGTTTGGCACCGGCGAATTCTCATGGGGCATCAGCAACGGCTGGTCGTTGTATGGCGGCGCGTTGGCGGGCGGCGATTATAACGCCCTTTCGCTGGGCGTGGGGCGCGATCTGATGATGTTCGGCGCGCTGTCGTTCGACGCCACCCAATCGCGGGCGCGCCTGCCGCAGCAGGAAAAAACGCTGAGCGGCGGTTCTTACCGGGTGAGCTATTCGAAAACCTTCGATGAGTTGGACAGCCAGGTCACCTTCGCCGGCTACCGTTTCTCGCAAGAAGACTACATGAGCATGAGCGAATACCTCGACGCGCGTTATTACGGTAATCGGGTCGGCAACAACAAGGAGATGTACACCATCACCTTTAACAAGCAGTTCCGCGACTGGGGGTTGAGCACCTACCTCAACTACAACCATCAGACTTATTGGGATCGCCCGGCCAATGACCGTTACAGCCTGACGGCGTCGCGCTATTTCGACATCGGCGACTTCAAAAACCTGAGCCTGTCGTTGTCGGCTTATCGCAACCGTTACAACGAGACCAACGACGACGGCATGTATCTGTCGCTGTCAATGCCGTGGGGCAATGGTGCCACTCTCAGCTACAACACCACGGTGAATCGCAACGACAACACTCATCGCGTGGGGTACTACAACCGCGTCGACGAACACAACAACTATCAGGTGAGCGCCGGCAGCGCGCGTAGCGGCGCCAATTTGAACGGCTACTACAACCACGAGGGCGACGTGGCGCGTCTGAGCGCCAACGCCAGCTATCAGGCCGGGCGCTACAGCGCCGTTGGCCTGTCCGCGCAGGGAGGGATGACCGTCACGCAGGAAGGCGGCGCGCTGCATCGCTCTACCGTTATGGGCGGTACGCGCCTGTTGCTGGACACCAACGGCGTAGCCGGGGTACCGGTGCGCGGCTACGGCAGCACCGTGAGCACCAACCGCTTCGGCAAGGCGGTGGTGGCGGACGTCAACAGCTATTACCGCAACAAGGCCAGCATCGATCTGAACAAGCTGGGAGACAACGCCGAGGCCACCCGATCGGTGGTGCAGGCCACCCTGACGGAAGGGGCGATTGGCTACCGCAAGTTCGATGTGATCGCCGGTGAGAAGGCAATGGCGATCGTCAAACTGGCGGACGGCAGTACGCCGCCGTTCGGTGCTACGGTGTTGAACGCCCGCAAACAGGAAACCGGCATCGTCAACGACGGCGGCAGCGTCTACCTGAGCGGCATCAACGCCGGTGAAACCATGACGGTCCACTGGAATGGTGCCGCACAGTGCCAAATACAGCTGCCGTCTTCGCTGCCGGCCGACATGCTGATGCGCACATTGTTGCTGCCTTGCCGGCCGCTCGCCCCGGCTGAATAAATTCATCATTCTGAATCTGGAGTAATCGACAACATGCAGAACATTTCCCTGAAGACCGCGGCGGCGATCGCCCTGTTGAGCACAGCGATGTCGCAGCAGGCATCGGCGGCGATCGCGCTCGATCGCACCCGGGTGATCTTTGACGGCGGCCAGAGCTCGGTCAGCCTGAACCTCAGCAACCAGAACAAACAGCTGCCGTATCTGGCGCAGGGTTGGCTGGAGGACGAGCAGGGCAACAAGATTCAGAGCCCGCTGGTGGTGCTGCCGCCGGTGCAGCGCATCGAGCCGGGCAAACCGAGCCAGATAAAGATTCAGGCGCTGCCGGCGGCCAAACAGCTGCCGCAGGATCGCGAGAGCCTGTACTACTTCAATTTGCGCGAGATCCCGCCGAAGAGCGACAAACCGAACACGCTGCAGATCGCGCTGCAAACGCGCATCAAGCTGTTTTACCGGCCGACGGCGATCGTGCCGAGCCGCGCCGACATGGCGACGCCGTGGCAAGAGCAACTGACACTGACGCGGCAGGGAGACGGCTATCAGGTCAATAACCCGACCCCTTATTACATCACCATTGTCGATGCCGGGAGCAAAAAGCACGGCGAAGGCGCGCAGGGTTTCGAGCCCTTCATGATCGCGCCCAAGAGCAATGCGCGGCTGACCGTGAGCGCGGCGGCCCTGGGCGGCAGCCCGGTGCTGACCTATATCAACGACTACGGCGGCCGGCCGCAGCTCAGTTTCAGCTGCAGCGGCGGCAGTTGCAAAGTGGTGCCGGAAAAGAAACCGGCTTCATAACCCTCTGTTCAGGCCGTTATCGACGGGAGAGTGACTCAGGTGCAAAGGATGAAACGAAAACTGAAAAAGGACAGCCTGCCGCAGCGCTGCGAATGGCGCTATTACGCCGCGATGGGCGGCCTGGCGCTGATGTTGCCGCTGCTATTGCCGAAAGCCGTCGCGGCCGACAACTGGCAGGTGGAAGGCGCCAACGGCGTGTTGCAGGTGCGCGGCGCGCTGACAGAGAGTGCCTGTCGGTTGGAGATGACCAGCGCGCGGCAGGATATTTGGCTGGGGGAAACCGGCACCGCACGCTTGCGGCAGGCCGGCGATCGCGGGCTGCCGGTGGCGTTCGAGCTGCGTCTGCAAGATTGTCTGCGCGCCTCGACCAGCCAGCGCGATGCGCGCACCGGCGCACTGACCTGGGCGCCGAACCAACCGGCGGTGACGGTCAGCTTCGGCGCGCCGGCGGATATGGACAACCCACAGTTGGTGAAAGCGCAGGGCGTGTCTGGTCTGGGGCTGCGCCTGCTGGACGGCCGCGGCCACGATGTTCGCCTGGGCAGCCGCGGTGAGCCGCTGATGCTGACGCCTGGGCAGAATACCTTGAGCTACACCGTCGCGCCGGAGCGAACCGCGGCGCCGTTGATGGCCGGCGCTTATCGGGCGGCGGTGGATTTTAGGCTGAGTTATGACTGAGGCGGCGAGATGGCGCAGATGATGAAACGAAGCCGAACGGCGCTCTGGCTGGCGGGGCTGTTGGCGCTGGTTCAACTGTCGGCTGAGGCGAACACCCTGGTGAACGTGCGGGTCACCGTGCTTTCCCCTCCCTGCGTTATCAACGGTGGGCAGCCTATCGAGGTGAATTTCGGCGATGAAGTGATGACCACCCGGATCGACGGCAGCAACTATCGGCGGCCGGTGAACTATACGCTGACGTGCAACGGGCAGAGCAGCAACGCTCTCAAACTGCAGGTTCAGGGGGCGGCGGCCGGTTTCGACGGTCAATTGTTGCGCACCAGCCAGGACGGACTGGGCATCGCGCTGCTTCACGGGGGCGGCCGCTGGCCGATCAATCAGTGGTTGAGTTTTACCTATCCCGTCACGCCGACGCTTGAGGCGGTGCCGGTGAAATCGGCCACTGCCAAACTGACGGCGGGCGAATTCACCGCCGGCGCGACGATGAAAGTGGACTATCAGTAACGCAGGAGCTAGAGCATGAAACAGCGTTTAACGGCGAGCGTGCTGCTGTGCGCCGGCGTGGTGTGCCACTTCGCCTGGGCGGAAAAAACGGTCGATATGCAGTTCCGCGGCACGCTGATCGAGCCGCCGCCCTGCACCATCAACGATGATGGCGTGATCGATGTGGATTTCGGCGATCGCGTCGGTATCAATAAGGTCGACGGCGTGAATTACCGGCAAACCATCGGCTATCGCATTACCTGCGAGCCGGGGATCGGCAAGTGGGACATGATGTTGCGCCTGAACGGCACGGCGACCTCTTTCGATGAGGCGGCGGTGCAAACCAACCACCGTTATCTGGGCATTCGCATTTACCAAAATGCCGCGCCATTCAAAGTGGGCAGTTCGCTGCCCATCGATCCGCTCAAGCCGCCGGTGCTGGAAGCGGTGCCGGTCGGCAAGGCGGGGGAAACCTTGACGGAAGGGGCGTTCGACGCCACGGCGACCCTGCAGGCTGACTACCAGTGAAGGAGGGAACACGTATGAAAATGACGCCAAGACGCCGCTGGGCGACGGCGGGGCTGTTGCTGTTTTCACTGGGCGTGAGCGGCATGGTGCGAGCGGCGGACAATCTGTATATGCACGGCGCGCTGGTGGCGGAGCCCTGTGTCATTCAGCCGGGCGACGAAGATATCCAACTGGATTTCGGCACTGTGGTCGACAAATACCTGTACCTGAATCAGCGCACGTTGAGCCAACCGTTCGAGCTGCGGCTGTCCGAATGCGATCTGAGTCTGGGAAAAACGGTGTCGATCACCTTCAAGGGCGAGGAAAACCCGCAGTTGCCGGGGTTGTTGGCGCTGGCGGCGAGCAGCGAGGCCAGCGGGATCGCCATCGGCATGGAAACCGCGCAAGGGCGGCCATTGCCGCTCAACAGCGCCGGCGGCAAATACCCGTTGCAGAACGGCAGTACGGTGATCGCCGTGCAGGCTTATGTGCGGGGCGAACCGGAGGCGCTGGCGAAGAAGACCATCGGTCGCGGCGCGTTCAACGCCATTGCGACTTTCAACCTGGACTATCAATAAACGCCGGGCCGGCCCGGTATTCGGTAAAACAGAATAAGGACCTGACGCGATGCAGCGTGCTCACTTCAGATGGATGTCTCTACTGCTTGGCCTGGCGCCGGGGCTGTGCTCGGCACAAATCTATTCGTACGTCACCCAAAGCACCGGCTCTCCCTCCAACGCTAGCTATAAGTTCGTGCTTGAAAGCTGGGATATGGACGACCTGTCGCCCAATCCCTGCTATCAGCAGGCAAATTGCGCTATCGGCATTAACCACCGGCATACCAGCACCAACACCGGGGGCACATCTTCGGTGTCACCGTCTGCCTACGTTGTCGGCTCGACGCGTTATCCGCAAATTACTCAATTGGCGACGATGGGCGAACTCAGCCGTTTTTATCAAAGCATCTATCCGTTGCCGATACAGGGGAGCACTTCGCACGTGGGGGAGTCGATCACTCAGGAGTGCGTCGGGTTGTTTTACAACACGCGCTCCGGTTCCGCGGTAACGGGGAGCAATGCGCGCCTGATGCCCAGCAGCGTCTGCGGCATCGCGCCGCCGCCGGTCGGGGTGTGCGGCATTGATGAGCAGCAGCTCGATTTGAACCATGGCGTGCTGCAGGACACTGAACTGGCGGGTAATACCGCGCGCGGCAGTCTGCGGGTGGTGTGTTCGCAGAAGATGAATATCGTCATGTATATCCGCACCGGCAGCAGCGGCCGTTTGGATCTGGGCAACAACTCGGGCGTCTACAGCACGCTGCGCATCAATGGCGTGTTGGGCAATCAGGGGTATCCGTTCACTGCCGACACGAGCGGCATCACGTTGCCGGTCACTTCAACGCTCGGCGTGACCGGAACGGTCAAAGCTGGTGATTACTCTGGGCAGTCGGTCGCCATTCTGGCGCTGCCGTAGCCGCTTGGTCGCGCTTAAGGCCGCGTATCACCGCAAGGCCGTCATCGGTCTTGTTAGCGCTGATAAGCGGAAAGGATGACGTGCATCTGGGCGCGAAAAGGGAGATTTCATGGAGAAGGTACCGATGGGAAATAGTCTGTCCCTGGCGTTCATCGATAACGACCGCTTTTTTATTGAAGGGCTGCAGCGGGTGCTACTGTCTTATTTTGCCCGCAGGGCGATTCCGGTTCGATTGCTGGATCCCGCCGCGGCGGCGCAGGCGGATATGGTGTTCCAGTCCGTGGAAAGGGATTGGCAGGCGCGATTCTGCCTGCGTGCCGCGGAGGGCGGTAAACAGATTAATTTTTCTCTGCGTGCGCCGGATGACACCCGTTGGCGCGACAAGCCGCGCTGCATCAGCGAATCGGGTGTGATCTTTCGCAACGATACGATCGGCCTCGTACTGAGCCGGGTGGAACAGGCGCTGGCGTTGCAGACGTCTGATAGCGAAGCGCGCCGCTGTTATTGGTGCGAGCGGCAGCGCATTACCCGCCGCGAACAGGATGTGATGCGCTATCTGGCCTGGGAAATGCCGCCGACGGCGATAGCGCGTTATTTGGCGTTGAGCGTGAAGACCGTCAGTAACCACAAACAGGCAGCGATGAGAAAACTGGGGTTCAAGCGCAACGTCGATTTATACCACTGGCTGCGGCAAGGGGGCCTGAAAACCGTAGAGCGGGCGCGAGGAGAGGGGTGCGGTTCAGGTGCGCGGCTTGGCGCCGGAACCGCTGCGGCGTCAATACAGCAGCGTCATCGCGCTGAAGAACAGTAGCGTCAACACGATGATGATGAAGTTTTGTGTGGCTTTGCGCACCAGTTTGCTGGCGCTCAGCCGGCTGTCGATGATGTAGAGCAGCGGCACCATCAACAGCACGTAGGCGAACATCAGCATGGCGGTAAAGGGCTGCAGGTTCATTCATGCTCCTCTTGTGCGTCATCATCGCCGACCAGGTGCACCAGCACGGCCTCCGTCTGATGGGGCAAACCAATAAAATGCGCAGTGGCGGGGGAGTTCGCCGCGAGCGGCAGAGCGGCGCGCCGCGTCTTCACCGCCGCTTGTAGAATTTTCTTTCGATGCTTCCGAGTATGGTCGACCATGCGCCTCCGAATAAAGCCGCCCGCAGGCGGCCGATCGTTGTATTGCCCATTAAGCTGGAGAAGGATTTCGGGCCGCTGCCGGGGCCACGTACTCATAATATTGCGAATGATAACCATTATCAATAATGAGAGTGAAAAAATTAAGGGTATTACGAGGGGCAGTCGGCGGGGCGGGAAAAGAAAAAGCACGCCTTGCGGCGTGCTTTGCGCGGTATTAACTGCAGCGGTTACTTCTGGTCGGGCAGGGCGTAAGCGACCAGATAGTCACCCAGCTTGGTGCCGAAGGAACCGTGGCCGCCGGCGAAGATCAGCACGTACTGCTTGCCGTTGACCTCATAGGTCATCGGCGTCGCCTGGCCGCCGGCCGGCAAGCGTGCTTCCCACAGTTTTTCACCGTTGGTCACGCTGAAGGCGCGCAGGTAGTTGTCTGCGGTGGCGCCGATGAAGAACACGTTACCGGCGGTGGTCACCGGGCCGCCCAGCATCGGCATGCCCATTTTGAACGGCAGCGGCAGCGGGGAGCTGTCGCGCACGGTGCCGATGCGTTTTTTCCACACGATGTCGTTGGTTTTCAGATCCACGGCGGAAATGTAACCCCAGGCCGGCTGTTTGCACGGCAGACCGAACGGTGACAGGAACGGGTTCAGGGTCACGCCGAACGGCACGCCATACTGCGGCTGTACGCCGGACTCGGTGCCGCTGCCGCCCTTGTCGCCTTCCGGCGGCTCAATCGGGTTGCCTGGGCCGCGTGGGATCAGCTTGGACACGAACGGCAGCGCGATCGGGTTGGCGATGGCGATTTCGCGATCGGTATCGACGGCCAGGCCGCCCCACTCGAACATGCCGAGGTTACCCGGGAACACCAGCGTGCCCTGCTCGGACGGCGGGGTGAAGGTGCCTTCGTAACGCAGGCTGTGGAACATCACGCGGCAGACCAGCTGGTCATAGATGGTCGCGCCCCACATGTCCGCACCGGTCAGCTTCTTCTCAGGACGGAAGGTCAGCTCGGAGAACGGCTGGGTCGGCGACAGGCGGTCGCCTTTGGCCGGGCCCTGCGGTACCGGTTTCTCCGGCGCCGGCACCACCAACTCGCCGTTGGTGCGGTTCAGCACGAAGATGTTGCCGGTTTTGGTCGGCACGTAGATGACCGGCACTTTTTTACCGCTCTTGTCGGTAATGTCCGCCAGGGTCGGCTGCGCCGGCACGTCCATATCCCACAGGTCGTGGTGTACCGTCTGATAGAACCAGGCCAGCTTGCCGGTTGAGGCGTTCAGCGCCAGCAGGCCGCTGGCGTAGCGCTCCATTTCCGGGGTGCGATCGCCGCCCCAGATGTCCGGCGTGGAAACGCCCATCGGCAGATAGACGATATCCAGCTTGGCGTCATAGGCGGCCGGCGCCCAGGAGTTCGGCGAGTTCGGCACGAAGTGATGCTCGTCCGCCGGGATGGCGTTCGGATCTTTCGCGCCCGGATCGAAGGCCCACAGCAGCTTGCCGCTGTTGACGTCGAAGCCGCGAATGACGCCGGAAGGCTCGCGGTTGGAGTAGTTGTCGGTCACGGCGCCGGCGATGACGATCACTTTATCGGTGATCACCGGCGGCGAAGTCGGCTCGTAGTGGCCCGGCGTCGCATACGGCATGTTGCTCTGCAGGTTCAACTCGCCGTTGTTGGCGAAGTCCGGGCACGGTTTGCCGGTGTCGGCGTCCAGCGCGAACAGGCGGCCGTCGTTGACCGGCAGAATGATGCGGCGCGCGCACATCGCCGGTGCGGCATCGCCGGCGGCGCCCGCGGCTGCAGCGGTTTCGTGGTAAGACACGCCGCGGCAGGTGATGTGCTGGAAGGTCGGGTTGTACTTCAGCTGCGGATCAAATTTCCACT
>Ga0308162_1002052_pt1 | contig 14010 bp, 9 predicted proteins | sample PhySR2_FD_201370 | JGI IMG/M metagenome (GOLD analysis project Ga0308162, IMG submission 201370) | Phyllosphere microbial communities from UC Gill Tract Community Farm, Albany, California, United States - DLSLS.R2 | ecosystem: Host-associated > Plants > Phyllosphere > Unclassified | place: USA... | reverse complement strand
ACTTCGCCTATCAGAACCTCTCTACGCTCAAGGCGCTGTTTGATAAAAATACCACCACCAATCCGTTTATCGGTGCGGGTGGCGCGGGTGTTGCGGTGGATGATTTCAACGCGGATAACTTTGACCATGGGCCGCTGGGCTTTGTCGGCGGTTCGCCATTCTGGGTCAACCAGGCGGGCACCAAACCGATTTCCGGCCTGCCAGTGCCAGCGGGTACGCCCAACTGGGGCAGCAAATGGAAAGCTGCGGTGGCAGATACCTACACCCACCATCTGTCGATGGATGCGCACGGCGCGCACCAGTCCTATCGCGCCAACTACCTCGATCTCGATCCTAACTACAAAGATGCCTATGGACAGCCGTTGCTGCGCATGACCTTTGACTGGCAGGAGAACGACATCAAAATGGCGCAGTTTATGGTCGGTAAGATGCGCAATATTGCTGAAGCGATGAATCCGAAGATGATCATTGGCGGCGCGAAAAAGCCGGGTACCCATTTTGATTCCACGGTGTATCAGACCACCCACATCAGTGGTGGGGCGATTATGGGCGACGATCCGAAAACCAGTGCGGTTAACCGTTATCTGCAAAGCTGGGACGTGCCGAATGTATTCGTACCTGGTGCGTCAGCCTTCCCGCAGGGACTGGGCTACAACCCGACCGGCATGGTGGCGGCGCTGACCTACTGGTCAGCCAAAGCGATTCGCGAACACTACCTGAAAAACCCCGGTCCACTGGTGCAGGCATAAGGATATGGCGATGAAAAATGGCATTCTGGCTCTGATTCTTGGCTCCCTGTCGTTCGTCGCTCTGGCGGACAGCAGCCAGGACGATCTGGTTAAACGGGGTGAGTATCTGGCGCGCGCCGGTGACTGTGTGGCCTGCCACACCAGCAAAGGCGGCGCAGCGTTTGCCGGAGGTCTGCCGATGGCGACACCGATTGGCACCATCTACTCCACCAACATCACGCCCGATCGCGACACTGGCATTGGCGAATACAGCTATGACGACTTCCAGAAAGCGGTGCGTCAGGGCGTGGCGAAAAATGGCGATACGCTCTATCCGGCGATGCCCTATCCCTCTTACGCGGTGGTCAGCGATGAAGACATGAAGGCGCTTTATGCCTACTTCATGCATGGCGTTGCGCCGGTCGGGCAGCCAAACCGGGAAAGCGACATTCCCTGGCCGCTGTCGATGCGCTGGCCGCTGGCTATCTGGCGTGGGATTTTTGCGCCTGACGTGAAAGCGTTCCAGCCTGCCGCTCAGGAAGATCCGGTGCTGGCGCGGGGTCGCTATCTGGTTGAAGGACTGGGTCACTGCGGTGCCTGTCATACGCCGCGCAGCATCACGATGCAGGAGAAGGCGCTGACCAATGGTGAGGGCAGTGACTATCTCGCGGGCAGCAGCGCGCCGATTGATGGCTGGACCGCCAGCAACCTGCGTGGCGACAACCGCGATGGACTGGGTCGCTGGAGCGAAGAGGACCTGCGTCAGTTCCTGCGTTATGGCCGCAACGATCAGACCGCCGCATTCGGTGGCATGACCGACGTGGTGGAACACAGTCTGCAGCATCTGAGTGAGTCCGATATCACCGCCATCGCGCGCTATCTGAAGTCACTGGGCGCGAAAGATCCCCATCAGGCAGCCTTCAGCGTCGATGACGCCACCGCCAAAGCGTTGTGGAAAGGTGACGACAGTGCGACGGGTGCGGCCACTTACGTCGACAGCTGTGCGGCGTGCCATAAAACCGATGGCAGCGGCTATAAACGCTTCTATCCGGCGCTGCGCGGCAATCCGGTGGTGCTGGCGGACGATCCCACCTCACTGATCCATATCGTGCTGGTGGGCGGACAGTTACCAGGCGTGAATGGCGCACCGTCGAGCATTACCATGCCGGCATTCGGCTGGCGTCTGGACGATCAGCAGGTGGCGGACGTGGTGAACTTCGTGCGCAACAGCTGGGGCAACAAGGCGTCGAAACCGGTCAGCGCGAAACAGGTCGCTGAGCTGCGTAAAGATGAGAAAGATCGGCTGGGCAGTGCGGATATCAAAGTACTGGAAGGCAAATAACCGGCAATAAAAGAGGCCGTCATCATCAGGATGACGGCCTGTTGTTTTAAATATTCTCCAGATCGATACCACGTGTTTTTGGCCCGTAAATTCCCACCGACAACATCACCATGCTCAGCACGATAAAGGTAATCACACCTGGCGTGCCGGCATACTGCAATATCACCCCGATCAGAATACTGCTGAAGACCGTAGAAAGGCGGCTGAAGGAGTAGCAGAAGCCGACCGCCCGCGCCCGGATATGGGTCGGGAAAATTTCGGTCTGATAGGCGTGGAAGCTGAAGGTCAGCCAGGCGTTGGACCAGGTGATCATGAAGCCGCAGAGAATCAGCAATACTGGCTGCGTCTGGAAGGCGAACAGCGTGCCGAATACCACCGTCATCAGCGACGACAGGACGATCTGCCACTTATTCTCAAGCCTGTCGGCGTACCGGCTGCAAATCAGCGATCCCAGCGGATAGGCCAGCGTGATGAAGAAGGCATAAAGCAAACTGTGTGTCACCGTGGCACCGTTGCCTGACAGCAGCGCAGGCAGCCAGTTACCAAAACCGAAAAAGCCGATCGCCTGGAAAAAATTCATTACCACCAGCATCAGGGTGCGCTTGCGGTAAGCGGGTGACCAGATTTCGCTGAAACGGCCCCTTTTGGGCAGCTGCGCCGCGGCGTCATCGGCTGAAAAAGCGGGTCCGGCCGGGATGCCACAGCGTTGCTCCATCGTGGACAACACCTGATGCGCCTCCTGATGACGGCCCTGCTGCGCCAGCCAGCGCGCCGACTCCGGCAGGTTTCTGCGTACCAGCCAGATCACCAGCGAGCAGACCGCGCCTGCGATTACCACCCAGCGCCAGCCTTCGAGGCTGAGCAGCGTTTGCGGGATCAGCCACCAGGACATCAGCGCCACAGCGGGCACCGATAAAAACTGTACGAAAAAGGAGAAAGCAAAGGCGCGGCTGCGCAGAGAGGTCGGCACCCATTCCGACAGATAGGTGTCGATGGTCACCAGCTCGACACCCAGCCCAATCCCCACCAGAAAGCGGAACAGAATAATCATCTCCGCGCTCTGCTGGAACGCCATCAGCAGCGAAAATAGCCCATACCACAGCAGCGCACACATAAAGGTCAGACGGCGACCAAACCGGTCAGCGTAGGGCGCCAGCAGGCTGGCACCGAAAAACAGACCGAGAAAAGTGGCCGAGGCGAAGGCCGCCTGATCGGAGAAGCCCAGCACGCCTGCCGCGCCGGTGTGAAATACGCCCGCCGACAGCAGGCCGGTACTGATATAGCCGGTTTCAAACAGGTCATAAAGCTCAAAAAAACCGCCCAGCGCCAGCAGCGTAATAAAGCGCCATAATCCTGCGGAGGAGGGCAGTGCATCAACCCGGGCAGCTAAGCTGTTGCGGGCCGCCGATGAAGCATGCATCGGCGGCAGGCTGGTGGAGGTGGTGTTCATATCAGCGTTAACCTCAGGCAGTGTGGAGACGACTCGCAGCCGGTCAGAGGCTTATTAAAATAGTTAACCGTTAGCAAGCGAAGAAATAGCAGAATAGTCAATTCATCCGTCGTTGCCGAGAGGGACGTTGCTGACGATTTAGCAATATACGTTGCAGGTTTTGCCATCCGTGGCAGGCGTTCTCCGGCAGCGGCGACCAGGGCAGGTCTGCATGAATGCAAATGACATCCTTGCGCCAGCATAGTCCTGCTTTGTGACAACTGATCACGGACGCGTAAAAGCGGAGCTGAAGAAGCTGTTGAGATCAAAACGGCGTCATGGAGCCTGACCGTGTTACCCACTTCGCGGTTGCCGATGTGAAGACTATCCGGGCACCAGGGCTTACGCCAGTTTCGGCCAGACACCCGGCCCAATCGGCAGACCCAGCAGATACCACACCATCAGCAGCGCTATCCAGCTGATAAAGAACACTAGTGGATAAGGAAGATTGCCCACAGCCTGATTCACGGCTTAAAATTTTTGAGTCAACATAATGACTTCGCTCCTTTCCTGTTCGAAATCAACGTTTTTGTAAAAAAGGGTACGTTACCCTGCAGCTCTCAGAATTCAGACACGACAGGAAGTCGGCATGATAATAAGCCCGCCGTTTGTCCGCCCCCGGAACACTGGAGAAAATGACCCGTCATGGGTCAGCAGAATGATGCCTGTGGATATAAACCGGGATTTCCCGCTCAACCGGCACACGTCATGGCATGGGGGCGTGCACGTTCTCCATACTGACCGCCATGGTGAGGAAGGCTACGATCGCATTGAGTTTGTCCGCGCCATTGCGGACGGAGTGGTGGTCTCTTGTCGCGCACCGTCCTCCACTGACCGCCGCGATGCCTTTCCGCTGAATTACAATGGCAGAACGGATGACGGGTATATTCTGCTAAAGCATGAAACCGATATTGGAGAGAACTGCAGCGTCGTGTACTACTCCCTGTACATGCATCTCCGGGAGCGGCTGGCGCCCGCCGTCAGGGACGGCGCCAGAGTCTGGCGCAAGGACCGCATCGGGCAGAGCGGTACGGTGGATAACGTGAACGCCTTTCACTTTGCGGTGTTCTGTGACAACGAAAACATGCTGAAACTGACCGGACGCACCACGACTGAACTCGATATCACCCGTGACGGCAGAACGGACACGGTTTACGGCGATATCCATTTTTATCTGCCGCCCGGTACACACTTTTATGAATCGGTGTCTGACGCTGCCTCACCGGACACTGACCGCCTGAATACCGTTCATACCTCCACGGAACCACTCTTCGTCAGCATGACGTTTGAAAAAGGCGACTGCACGATGCTCACGCGCAGGCAGAACGCCATCACGCCGGCATGTTTCGACCCCGTAGGGGAGCCGCTGGTGAATACTGATGCCAGCCAGACTGACGACATAAGAAGGTTGGGTCTGAGGTATGAATACAATCTGTACCGGACAGCCTGCCGTCTGTACCCGCAGAATCCCTGTGCCGGGTTCGAGCTGCTCCGTTTCGGGCGGGTCATCAGCACTGAACATGAAACCCTGACGCCTGCTGATGCCCCGTTGTGGCGTACAGTCAGCTTCCCCGGCGGAACGGGCATGGTCAATCTGGCTTCCCCTGACATCAAAAAATTCAGCGATGCCGACTTTCCGCACTGGACGGGGTGGCGGATGGTGGACGATGACACGGACAATAACAGTCAGTGTAATTCCCCCCTTATCGCCGGATTGCAGGACGGTGGGCATTTCAGCGACCTGGGCAGCCGTCTGGTCTGCCATTTTCCGCTGGAGTGGAATGCTGCCACCTTTGACCAGCGTTATGCCTGGCTTAAAGCAGGCTCTGACGATGTTCCTGCCATGTCAGAAGAAGGCTATAGCCGGCTGAAAATTCATGCCTCAGCACTGTGCTTTGACACGGGCGAACTCGGTACAGGCAGGATATGGCATTTTCACCCGGTGGCCTTCATCACGCATTTTCGCAAGTGCTGCTGGCTGAGCAAATCTGAACTGAAGCAGCTTGTTCCCCGGCACGCGTTAAGAACGGCCGGGCGGAACGATTATCGCTGGGAAGTCATCACCTACCGGGATGACACCGGCAGCGTCGCGGACACTATCCGCACGCATATGAACAGGGCAATGCAGAAATACCTGATTACCACCCCGCGGCGCATCGCCTGCTTCCTGGGGAACGGCATTCAGGAAACGGGCTGGCTGGGGTCGATGGAGGAAGGGTACCGCTATACGGAAACAGACCCGCGCACGCGTCAGGTCATCCGGGTCTACAACATCTGGTACTACCCGTGGTACGGTCGCGGCCTGTTACAGCTTACCAGCCCGGTGAATTACTTTGATTACTTCAGCTTCAGGGGGCGGACCTGCCCGGAAAATATCAGGAACATCCTGACAAATGAATATAACCGCCTGTATGCACACCGGCCCCTTCGCTACACCGACAATCACCTGTCTGATACCGAAAACCATGTCCCGGAGAACATTCTCCGGTGGAGGGATAACGTCAGCAGCGACCTGTATGAAGCAGCCAGCAGCGCAGGGTTTTACTGGGTTGCAAGGGGAATGGCGCCTTACGCGGATAAGGAACATGTACTTGAGCGGTGCAGCGTTACCCCCCGGAGGTGCGGGATAAAAATTTACTATCGGAGCCCGGCATTCTGGCAGGCCAGCGCAGCCGTTAATCTGCCGAACCAGGTCAATAACGAACACTATCAGGGACTGAATGGTTTTGATACCCGCTGCTGTGTCTACGGCAGCGCGATAGCCGTCCTCACCGAGCAGAAATTCCCGGATGGTCATAACAGCCCGGTCAACGAAAAACCCGAATCAGACCAGCTAAGGAGAGGATGATGAGGAAAATTTTAATTTTATTAACTTTGGCATTATTATCACAAAAAGCCGTAAGTTCCATTACCCCTGAAATACAGATGCCATCTTATTTCAATAAAGACAGGTTTGTTAATTATTACGACGCAATATCCAGTAATAGCGGAAATAATTCATGCGATAACATTTTATTTAAAAACTTTTACCCGCCTGAATACATATCATCAAAAATAAAATACCCTCCGTTTGACACTTGGTTTTGCTGGTTTTCTGTCGATGTAATACATGACGGATATGGCCCAAACAGATCGCTTGCTGAAAATGTCTATTTTGATAAAAAAACGGAACAGTGGAAAAAGAAAAAATATAACCGAAACAGAGAAGAAATCCGGCGTTCTCTGGACGTTTATGGCATAAAAAGCCTGAGCGAGCTGCAGCCTCTGGATCTTTATAATATCCGGTCCGTCAATGCCCGTGGCTATGCGGTAATAGACCGTAACATTCCCCTGCAGGAAAAAAAGAAAGGGCTGAAGAAAAGTCTGTCATTCTGCCTGATACGTGACGAAGCTGCATTTTGTGGTTCAGGCTCAATGATCAACCTCGTCAACGGTAAGGAAGTCGATTTCACCCCCTATATGCTCAAATCTCTTGAGACCGTCGAAATGGGTTTGCCTGAAAAGCAGAGGTGATGACATTTTGTCTAAAACACCAGTAAGCTACTGGCGGTTTTACTGCTCGGCTGTTTCTGAAACTAAAAATTCAAATGTGAATTAACCAGGTTATTAGCTTGTTAGCGCACTTTTTTAATTTATAGCAATTTGAATCTAACATGCTCTGTAGATGTACCATCCCTGGCCCTCTACTTTACGTCAGTTTCGGCCAGACACCCGGCCCAATCGGCAGACCCAGCAGATACCACACCATCAGCAGCGCTATCCAGCTGATAAAGAACACCAGCGGATAGGGGAAGATCAGCACGTAATAGGTGCCGAGCTGCGCATCCTTCTGGTAACGCTGTAAAAAGGCCAGGAACAGTGGCAGAAAGGGCGACATCGGTGCCAGCGGCAGTACGGCGGAGTCAGCGATGCGAAAAATCATCTGGGCGAAGGCGGGATGAAAGCCGAGCAGCATGAACATCGGCACAAAGACCGGCGCCAGAATCGACCAGATCGCCGAGCCGCTGGCGATAAACATACAGAGAAATGCCGACAGGAACATCAGGCCAAGAAACGCGGGCGCGCCACTGACGCCTGCGCTCTCCAGCACGTCAGTCAGCCCGATCGCCATGAATTTGCCCATGTTGCTCCAGTTAAAGAACGCCACGAACTGCGACAACGGAAAAACCATCACAACAAAGCCCGCCATCCCCTTCATCGGATCGACCAGCAGCTGCGGGATATCGTCCGGACGGCGGATCTGCCGGGTCACCACGCCGTAAGCAATGGCCACCACAAAGAAGAACAGAATGATGATCGGCACAATGCCCTGAATAAAAGGCGAGGGGATAATGGCGCCGGTGGTGGGATTGCGCAGCGGTGCATGTTCCGGCACCACCAGCAGCGCCATCAGAGCGATAAACAGCAGCGCGGCAATCCCGGCAGCCCGCAGACCCCGGTTCTCCAGTGGCGTCAGTGCCGCCAGCTTCTCACCATTGCCCTGCCACTGCGGCAGGCGCGGCTCGACGAATTTATCAGTCAGCAGCGCGCCCACTATCGTCAGCACAATCACCGAGGTGGCCATAAAGAACCAGTTATCAATGACGCTGACATGCACTGTGTCGCTGACCGCTTTTGCTGCTTCGGTGCTGATACCCGAGAGCAGCACATCCGTGGTGACAATCAGCAGGTTGGCGGTAAAGCCAGAGGCCACACCGGCAATCGCGGCCAGCAAACCCGCTACCGGATGGCGACCTACTGCCAGGAAGATCAATGCGCCCAGCGGCGGCATCACCACCAGCGCAGCATCCGACGAGATATGGCTGAAGAAGGCGATAAACAGCACCATATAGCTGGCGTAACGACGGCTGACGCGTGACGCCATCTTCACCATCAGCGATTGCAGCAGACCGACCTTTTCTGCCAGCCCGGCACCAATCACCAGTGCCAGAATCGATCCCAGCGGGGTAAAGCTGCTGAAATTTTTGATGATATTGGGCAGGATCCACTGAATGCCAGCGACGCTCAGCAGGTTGTTCACCCGCACGATTTCACCGTTACCGGGATTCTTTACCGCCAGGTCCAGTGCGCTGATAATGGCCGTCGCCACCATCAGCACCACGATCAAATAGACAAAAAGTAAAAACGGGTTAGGCACTTTATTGCCTACGCGCTCAATCCAGCTGAAGAGCCGGCCAGGGCTATGGTTCTCGGATGTTGCTTCCATGGTATTGATTCTCGTCTTGTGTTCCCTTAATCGGCGAAGCTTCGATCTGACGCCGGTCGTGGTATGCGACAGGCGGTGAGTTCAGCATCGGTTCCGCTGAGTCAGGGAAGTGTGTTTGCAATATTTTTTATAGTGGTCCGCATCAGAAACACGGCCATTGGCTCATCCGGCCAGTTTTGTTGGTGTGATCCCCGCCGGGATCGGGCAGATATAAGGCTGCGTCGCGCGTACCCGTTCAAACTCAGCCCGGCAGCCAGCCAGCGCCTGCGGATCCGTTAACAGTGTTAACACCGTGGCCGCCATCACTTTGCCCGCCAGAAACATCCCTTTATGCCCGATAGTGGTGCGGCCCTGCGCCACCAGTTGCCAGGTGTGCAGCGGCGTACCGAAGGTAAAGCAGGGCGCAAAGCACTGTGCCGTCGGCGTCACCCAGCTGACATCGCCGACATCGGTGGAGCCATAAAGCAGCTCACGCGTGACCGCATAGGGCGCGACCTCATCCATAAAGAGCTTATCGCCCAGTTGCTCAGCCCAGGCGTGACCGGCTTCGCCACCCGTACGGGCGGCATTGAGCCGGGCGTTGCGCAGATCGTCATCGGTCAGGGTGGCACGCAGTTCAGCCGCAAACGCGCGCTCTTCGTCGCTGTAGTCGGGCAAACCAAACTGATGCAAATAGCGCTCCATGACCGCTTCAAGTGCGCGATTAGGCACGTAGTCTGAACAGGCTTTGTCAAAACGCACGGTCAGCGTGGTGTCGGTCATTAGTGCAGCACCTCTGGCGATATTGATCACCCGTTCGTAGATCGCCTGCGCCTGGGGCGGTTCCGGGGCGCGGATCAGGTAGAGCACTTCCGCATCGGCCTGCACCACATTGGGTGATACGCCGCCGCTGTTGGTGATGGCGTAGTGCAGACGCGCTTCCTGCACGATATGCTCGCGCAGAAAATTAGCCCCTGTATTCATTAGTGTGACGGCATCCAGCGCGCTGCGGCCCAGATGGGGTGAGTTGGCAGCATGAGCAGCGACGCCTTTGAAGCTGAATGCCGCCTGAATATTGGCAAGCGTGCGCAGGTTAAACATGCCGCTGAAACCTTCCGGATGCCAGGTCACGGCGGCATCGACGTCGTCAAACAGCCCTTCGCGCGCCATAAAGGTTTTGCCCGAGCCGCCTTCTTCACCGGGGCAGCCGTAAAAGCGAACCGTGCCGCCGGTGTGATGCTGTTCCATCCAGGCTTTCACGGCGCAGGCCGCGGCAACACCTGCTGTCCCGAGCAGGTTGTGGCCGCAGCCATGTCCGTTGCCGTTAGCCTCCAGCGGCTGCGGCCGGGCGCAACCCGACTGCTGGCTCAGACCGGCCAGCGCATCGAACTCGCCGAGGAGGGCAATGACGGGCTTGCCGCTGCCCGCGCTGGCGATAAAGGCGGTGTCGATGCCACCTACACCACGTTCCACTGTGAATCCTTCTCTTTCCAGCGCATCGGCCAGCAGAGCAGAGGAACGGATCTCGGCGAAGCGGGTTTCAGGCGTGTCCCAGATGGCGTCGCTGAGCGTGCTGAAGCGGAGCTGATGGTGATCAATATAATCGGCAATAAACGCTTCCATCATCGTGATCCCCCGAACTGTGCCTGATTCAGCGCCAGCGTTGCCAGCAGCGTGATGGCGTCCGGCATGACCCGCTCATCAAAGTCGAATTTCGCATTGTGGTGACCCGCCGCCAGTTCACAGCCAAAAATGACATAAGACGCCTGACCGCCGCGCTGCTTTACCCGCTCCATCATGTAGGTCGCATCTTCCGAACCTGCCGCCTGCGTTTTTCGGTCGACTACAGAATCGAAAATGCCCAGTGCGTCCGCCTGCTGGTGGATGAAGTCGACCCACGGCTGCGTCGGCGTACAGCTGCGTGCAGCCCCCATCAGTGAAACCTGCTGCTCAACGCCATACATCGCTGCTGCACCGGCAATGACCCGCAGCGCCTGCTGATAAATATCGTCGTTAACCTGATTGGTCACGCCCCGGGTTTCGACTTTCAGCAGCGCGCAGTCAGCCACCACGTTGCGGCCGGTTCCCGCCTGCAGCACGCCCACGTTGACCCGCGCTACGCCGCCGCTGTGCTGGGTTAAACCATGCAGCGCCAGTGTCGCCTGCGCGGCGGCCAGCAGGGCGTTGCGGCCCTCTTCAGGGCGCCCGCCCGCATGGGCACCGACGCCGGTGAAGTGGACATCCAGCTTGGTGGTCGCGAGGAAGCTGTCGCTGCCGCATACCACTTCGCCGGCGGGCACGCCAGTGCCGATGTGAATCGCGGTGAAACGCTCAACGTCATCGACCACGCCCGCTGCGACCATCGCTTTTGCGCCGCGTACCCCTTCTTCGGCAGGCTGGAAGATCAGTTTAATTGTGCCGCTGAGTTCATCTTTCATCGCCATCAGCACGGAAGCGAGGCCCAGCCCGATGGTGGTGTGACCGTCATGTCCGCAGGCGTGCATCATGCCGGCGTTGCAGGAGGTGAACCCTTCACGCTGCGGCAGGTGATCGTCGGCCTGGCTTTCATTGAGATCCAGTGCATCCATATCGACGCGGAAGCCCATCACGGGACCCGGACGGCCGGTCTCAAGCGTTGCCACGATGCCGCAGAATCCGCCGGAGAAGTGGCTGATCCACTGCGGTAGTGCGCCCTGTTGCAATGCGCGCGCCTCCTGCTGCTTCAGTACGGCTTCGTCGGGTAAGCCCATCCGCGCGTCGGCATCGATCACCTCACGGCCCAGTTTCAGTTGATAACCGAGCTTATTCAGTTCTTCAGCAACTAATGTCGCGGTGCGGAACTCCAGCCAGCCCGATTCGGCGTAGTGATGGAAGTCGCGACGCCACTGTTGCAGCTGTGGCAGCAGGGCGCAGACGTGGTCTGAAAGGGGTTTCATCGGCTTTCTCCTCGTTGTTGATTTTTTATGCACTGCGTCGAATCTACACAATGGTGTTGGGCGGCATAAGATGCGAATATCTTGTGACTGATAAACAACGGTTATCGCAAAATTATGTCTGCCAATCTCAAACTTCATCAGCTGCGCGCCTTCGTTGACGTGGCGCGACAGGGGAGTATCCGGGCGGCAAGCCGTCTTTCCGGGCTGTCGCAACCGGCGTTAACCAAAGCGATACAGGAACTGGAGCGCGAGCTGGGGGCAAAGCTGTTTATCCGCCGTCAGCAGGGCGTAGTACTGACTGATATCGGTGATAACTTTTTTCGTCATGCCAGTCTGGTGCTGGCGGAGCTGCGGGTTGCTGAGGAGGATATCCAGCAGCGGCTGGGGCTGGGTGGCGGTCAGGTGAACATCGGAGTGGGGGGCAGCGTGGCGCGCACTATCATGCCTCAGGTGATAAACCAGTTTCATCGGGAATACCCGCTGGTGAAGGTGCGCATCGTTGAAGGCCAGCTGGTGTCAATGGTGCATGAACTGCGTCAGGGGGCGCTCGATTTCACCATCAATACCTACGATCAGAGCCATCTCGATCAGGAGCTGATGTATGAGCGGATGATGGAGCGCGAGTACAAAGTGGTGGTGCGCAAAGGCCATCCGCTGGAAAAGGCCCGTACTCTGGCAGCCTTACAGCAGGCGGACTGGACAATGCCAACCCCGAAAGGCAGTTATTACCGTTTGCTGCATGATCTGTTTGGCGAGCGTGGCATGGCACCCAAAATCGTGGTGACCTGTGAAACCTTTATGGCCTGCACAAGCCTGGTGGCGCAAAGCGATTTCATCAGTATTCTGTCGGTTGACGTGATTGACGATCCGATTCTGGGCCGATCGCTGGTGGCGCTGGCACTCGACGACCCCTTGCCGAAAGCAATCTTCTATCTGATTCAGCGCAAAGACACGACGCTGACCCCAATGAGCAGTTATATGGCACAACTTTTTCGCCGTTATTGCCAGTAAAATCAGTGAGTAAAGTCGATCGTCTACACTCTTAAGGTGCTGTAATAAATCCACCCGACAAATAGAGGTTACGATGCAAGTCAGTCCTTATCTGTTTCTCTATGGCCGTTGCGAAGAGGCTATCGACTTTTACCTGCAGGCGACTGGGGGAGAGTTGCTCTCTAAAATGAAATTCGGTGATATGCCGGATCAGGGTGAGCAGGTCGGCGATCAGTCTGCCGCGCCGCAACCACCAGAAAAGATCATGCATGCGCAACTGCGTATTGGTGACGGTGAGCTGATGCTCAGTGATGGCAATACCGAGAAGCCACCCGCGTCTGAACATGCGGGTTACGCGGTCAGCCTTTCCACCAATGATGTTGAAAAGGGTAAAGCCTGGTTTGAGAAATTGTCGGCAGGCGGCAAGGTGACAACGGAGTGGCAGGAGACGTTCTGGTCGAACGGATTCGCGATGTTCATTGATAAATTCAACATTCCATGGCGCATCAATGTAGAGAAGCCGCAGGAATAATCGGGTCAGTCGGCGTCGCACTGTGCGGCGCCATTTCAACGACCCGTTTTAATCAGCGGCGGCTATTCAGGCCGCCGCGCGTGATCAGAAATTATAACCCGCCACCAGGTAGTAACCCCACCCAGTTGATTTCACTTCAAACGGCCCTCTGCCGAAGTTCAGCTCCTGACCGTCCGCCCACTGTCCGCCATTGTGGAAGTAACGCGCTACCGCAGAGAAGTGCCAGTGATCGTAACCCAGTGACAGAATATGGCTGGAGGCAATAGAGTTGCTGGTACGTGATGAACCGCCTTTATCGCGGAGATCAGAACCCCAGTCAAAGTTAGTGAAGCCCACATAGCCCAGATTACCGCCCCACAGCGTGGTAATTGGCACGAAGTATTTCACCTTGAAGCGATAGCCGTCCCAGCTGTTTTCGTTCGCCGCACCGTAGTTTTCCCACTGATATTTTGCGTAGACGTTAAGCGACAGGCCGACATCACTGTGCGTATCGATATCGGTGCCCAGACCCATGTACCAGGTGTTCTGGCGGTTGTCGCTGTTGCGGCCCATGTCGTAGATGTAGTTGTTGGCGAAATACCACTCTTTGAATGGGCCGAAGGCCAGGCTGGTGCCGGTCAGTTTGTCGATAGAGAAGCGCGGTTCAATTTCCATAAACATCGGTGAACCGTGATCAAAAATACCGTTGGCGTTGCTGTTGCCTGCGCCGAAGAAGTTGGTCAGGTCGAGGTAGCCATAAAAATCGAACCAGTCCTTCTTCGCAAACGCTTCATATTCCAGATAAACGTCGTTGTTAAACTGCGGTCCG
>Ga0308162_1002051_pt1 | contig 14011 bp, 8 predicted proteins | sample PhySR2_FD_201370 | JGI IMG/M metagenome (GOLD analysis project Ga0308162, IMG submission 201370) | Phyllosphere microbial communities from UC Gill Tract Community Farm, Albany, California, United States - DLSLS.R2 | ecosystem: Host-associated > Plants > Phyllosphere > Unclassified | place: USA... | reverse complement strand
GTCAAAGAAGAATCCCGGCACCGATCATATCGAATGGCAGGCGTGGGTGGCGAAAAAGCAGGGGAAGGTCGTCGGGCGCATCACCGCGCAAATCGATTCTCTGCACCGGGCGCTGCACGGAGAAGATACCGGTCACTTCGGCATGATCGACGCCGTTGACGATCCCGCCGTTTTCAGCACCTTATTCACGGTAGCGGAAGAGTGGCTGAGGTCGAAAGGCGCGCGTAAAATCACCGGACCATTCAGCCTCAACATCAATCAGGAAAGCGGCCTGTTGGTCGAAGGGTTCGATACCCCGCCTTCCGCCCTGATGACGCACGCGAAACCCTACTACGCGGCCCAGATAGCGCAGCAGGGCTACAGCGAAGGGATTGATTTGCTTGCCTATTGGATGAAAAGAACCGACCTGCATTTTTCGCCGTCGTTAACCCGGATGATGGATCAGGTGCGTAAAAAGGTGACCGTTCGCCGCCTCAATCGCAAGCGCTTTCGCGAGGAGATGCAGGTGCTGCGCGAGGTGTTCAACTCCGGGTGGCAGCATAACTGGGGGTTTGTCCCGTTCACCGAGCATGAGTTCGCCACCATGGGGGATCAGCTGAAGTTTCTGGTGCCCGACGATATGATCCATATCGCCGAGGTGGATGGTGCCCCCTGCGCCTTTATCGTCGGTCTGCCGAACATTAATGAAGCGATTGCCGATCTGCAGGGGCGGTTATTGCCGTTCGGCTGGGCGAAGCTCTTGTGGCGGCTGAAAGTCAGCGGCGTGCGCACCGCGCGCGTGCCTTTGATGGGCGTGCGCCAGGAATATCAATTCAGCCGCATCGGGCCGATTATTGCGCTGTTGCTGATTGAGGCGCTGCGCGAGCCTTTCGCCAAGCGCAATATCGATGCGCTGGAAATGTCGTGGATCCTGGAAACCAATACCGGCATGCGGACGATTTTAGAACGCATCGGCGCAGTTCCCTATAAGCGCTACCGCTTGTTCGAGAAAACGCTTTAACCGGCTGATAACGCATCGCCTTTTCACGTTCTCAGAATAATAACCGCGCCAGGGCATTTTCGGGCGGTGCCGTTTCAGGGGCAGGGTGACGGCGCGTGAGTGAATGCATCGCCGCCAGGAAGAGAACGGTTAAGGTCTTTAATTAATAAACTCGAGATAAATTCACGTCGCGTTATTTATTCGCGAGTGATTGTCGCAGTGTTGACGAGAGCAGATTGTATGCCTGTGGAAAAGAAAAAAGGAATAAGCCGATTAACCTACAGCATAAGGAATTCCTGGGCCGGGTTTATTGACGCAGTGCTTACCGAAGATGCGTTCCGCCAATTATTGGTTATTAACGCCATTTTACTGGTTGTTACATTTGGTTTAGATATTACAAATATAGAACGGCTGTTATTAATCACCTGCAGTTTTCTGCTATTGGTGGTTGAGCTGCTTAATACGGCGATTGAAACCGTGGTCGATCGCATTTCGCTGGAATTGCATCCGTTATCCAAACGCGCCAAAGATTTGGGCGGCGCAGCGCAGCTGGTGGCCGTGGTGATGACTATCATTATTTGGGGAATGGTGCTGCTGGGGCGATAGGGGCTTGGGTGGCTCAACCACCAAGCCGGTTATCATTGTTGTTTTGCGTTCAGCAAGGAGAGTTGGCCGTTATGCCCGTGAATTTTGATCTCAACGATCTCTATGCGTTTCGCGCGCTAGTGGAGTACGGCAATTTTCGGCTGGCCGCAGAGTCCATCTGCCTGTCGCAGTCGGCGCTGAGCCGCAGGATTGAGAAGCTGGAAAACGCGCTGGGCATCAAACTGTTCGATCGCACCACCCGGCGCGTGACTTTGACGCTGTACGGGCAGGCCTTCGCCGAACGTTCGGAGCAGCTGCTGATGAACGTCGAAGCGGTGATGGCTGATATCGATAAGGTCAGCCAGGAGCGGGTGGGGCTGGTCACCGTCGCCACGGTGCCGTCGGCGGCCTACTATTTCATGCCCGACGTGATACGCCGTTTCCGGCTTCGCTATCCGCGCGTGCGCGTTAAGCTGATCGACGGCAGCGCAGGCAATGTCATCGAGGCGGTCACCGGCGGCCAGGCCGATTTCGGCATCTGCTTCGCCGGGCGGCTGCAGCCTAATCTTGAGTTTGTGCCGTTGGTGGGGGATGTCTACGTGGCCGCCTGCCGGCGCGACCATCCGCTCGCCGGTAAAAAGAGCCTCAGCTGGCGGGAGTTTTATCAGCAGGATTACGTGTCGCTGGATAAAACCTCCGGCAATCGCAATCTGCTCGATCAGCGCCTGGAACACCTCGTGCCGGAACGCCCCAGCGTGTGTGAAACTCGCCATGTGACGACCATGCTGGGCATGGTTGAGGCGGGCATCGGCATTGCCGCCGTGCCCGCCATGTCGATGCCCGCTTCAGAGCACTCGGTGTTGACGTCGGTGCCGCTGGTCGATCCGGTGGTGAAACGCACCGTAGGCCTCATCAGACGCGGCGGCCGCATGCAGTCTTTCGTCGCCGCCGAGCTGGAAAAGCTGATTACTGAACAGTATCACTCTGCCTGACCGGCTGCGGCGCCGGCACGGTTCGCATGCCGGTCGCGCGAATGGTCGGCTGCGCCTGAGAGGAGGCGAGGAAGTCCAGCAGCGCTTTGCCTTCGCGGCGGTGTTCCGCCTTGGCGGTTACCGCGCCCGCGAAGCGGGTGATGTACTGCACGTTTTCAGGCAGCTCGCCGATAAAGGTCACGCCCGCCACGGGCAGCAATTCGCTGACCTGCTGGAAGCCCAGCGCGTATTTCCCCTGCGCCACTTCAGAGGCCACCGGGATGCGCTCAACCTTATGCGCTTTCCCTTTCACCTGTTCCTCGATGCCCAGCTTTTTGAACAGTTGGCCGCTGACATAGCGGCCGCTGGCGCTGTCGGAATAGGCGAAAGAGTCCGCCTGCAGCAAGACATTGCGCAGGTCGGCATCCGTTTTTATCACCGGCTTGGGCGCGCCCTGTTTGACCACCATGCCGATCGGCGAATCGGCCAGCTCCACGCGCGAACCCGGCTGGGTCCAGCGCTCTTTTTCCAGTTGGGTGAGCGCGTCGCCCACCATGATCAGCACATCGGCTTGCTCTCCGCGCGCCAGCCGCGCGGGGATCGCCTGCGGCGTTTTGCCCATCGAGGGGCCGGACACCAGAATGATTTTGTCGCCGCTTTGGGCTTCATATTCCGGGGCCAGCTTCTCCAGCGCGGCTTTGAAGCCGCCGGAGATCATGACGGTCACGTCTTTGGCCAGCGCCGCCGTACTGCAGGAGGCGCACACCAGCGCGGCGAGGATCGAACGAGTGAGTTTTTGCATGGCATCATTCCTTTTGAGATGGCGGCTTAGCGCGCGGTTTGCAGCGGCATGGCGATGCGGCGATACATATACAGCGTCGCCAGCAGGGCGCACAGCGCGGCGAAGCTCATCCAGTAACCCGGTGAAGCCTTGTCGCCGGTGTATTCGATCAACGCGGTGGAGACTACCGGCGTAAAGCCGCCGAATACCGCCGTCGCCAGGCTGTAGGCCAGCGAGAACCCGGCCACCCGCACTTCCGTTGGCATGATCTCCGTCAAGGCCGGGATCATGGCGCCGTTGTAGAGGCCGTAAATGAAGGACAGCCACAGCAGCACGGCCAGCATCATGCTGAAGCTGGGCGCGGCGGCGAGCAGGCTCAGCGCCGGGTAGGCGGTGGCCAACGTCAGCAACGTCATGGCGACCAGCACCGGTTTGCGGCCGAAACGGTCCGACAGCGCGCCGCCGATGGGCAGCCAGATGAAGTTGGAGATCGCCACCAGCAGGGTGACCAGCAAGCTGTCGGAAGCGCTGAGCAGCAGCACCTTTTTGCCGAAGGTCGGCGCATAGACGGTGATCAGGTAAAACGCGGTGGTGGTCATGGCGACCATCAGCATGCCGGCGATCACCACCGGCCAGTTTTTCAGCAGGGTTTTAAACACGTCGCGCATCGCCAGGTGGTGACGGCGAGCGGTAAATTCCTGCGTCTCTTCCAGCTTGCGGCGCAGGAAGAAGATGAAGGGAACGATCAGGCAGCCGAACAGGAAAGGCAGGCGCCAGCCCCATTCGCGAATGGCGCTTTCTTCCAGCGCCGCATTGAGCGCGAAGCCCATGGCCGCCGCCACCATGATAGCCACCTGCTGGCTGCCGGACTGCCAGCTGGTGTAGAAGCCTTTACGGCCCGGCGTGGCGATTTCAGCCAGATAGACGGACACGCCGCCCAGCTCCGCGCCCGCCGAGAAGCCTTGCAACAGACGCCCGCACAGCACTAGCAGCGGCGCCCAAAGCCCGATGCTTTGGTAAGAGGGGATCAGCACGATCAGGAAGGTGCCCGCGGCCATGATCGACAGGGTCACGATCAACCCTTTGCGGCGGCCGACTTTATCGATGTAAGCGCCCAGCACGATGGCGCCGATCGGGCGCATCAGAAAACCTGCGCCGAATACCGCGAAGGTCATCATCAGCGAGGCGAACTCGCTGCTGGCCGGGAAAAAGGTGTGTGCGATGTAGGTAGCGTAAAAGCCGAACAGGAAAAAATCGAACTGCTCTAAAAAGTTGCCGGAGGTGACGCGCAGTATCGCGCCGGTTCTGGCCCGGGTGGTCATGGGTGAGGTAGAGGAATGCATCTTTATCTCCAGTTTGTTATTGGCGCTTGACGCCGCGCCTGTTGCTGAAGACTCGCTCAGGAAAATAAAGTAAATAAGCGCAATAAACTCATGGCGCGATGCGTTTGACGCATCAATCGGCGTTAACAATGTTGCCTAACCCGATGTAACGTGGCGTTAACAAGTGTGAGGGTTATCGCTTGCGGCGGCGGGCGTCGAAAATGGCATGCGCGTTTTGTGACAGGGTTCATAAAGGGGCGGCGGGGAAAGAAGGCAGTGACCAGGCAGTAACGGCTTCTGGGCCAGAGGGCGGTGCCGGCTGGGTACGGCGATATTTACCCGCACACATGATCCTGTTCTGGCTTCAACCTAACCGCGGGATCGCCCAATACGACATAATTACGAATATCATCGCGCGCGATTTGCAATGCCAGCAACTCAGCGGCGGGGACGGTTTGTCCATTCAGTTTGTTATTCAGTTTTTCCAGCAGCCTGGTGCTCAGTACGCCCCATTGTCCGTTGAAAGAGTCGGTGGCCATACCGACGCGTTGGCCGGCAAGCAAGCGATGGATGACGTCACGAAATCGTTGGGGCTGCGCCATACCGATTTCAGAAACGAAGCTGGATGCCCACACCCGATCAATATGTCCCAGAGAAGCCAGAATGCCTCCCTGGGGAAGCGTCATGAGCTTTTGCGGCAGGCGGGCCGTCATCGCATGTGGCGCAATGCGAACGCGATCCGCTTTAGAGTGAAAGTTATCGAACGCCGGCGTACCGGCGCCATAGCAGGCAAAAAACAAATGGATCATGCCATGAACGTTGGCATGCTCTGGAATATCTTGTGCGGCAAACCAGTGTTCATGGGTAATATCGCCATAAGCGGGCCAATCCTGACACACCAATGCCCCTTGATGATCCGCCAGTCGAGGGTCATCGGCCTGAAAGGCCATGCCGTGCGTGCCCGTGATCAGCAGCGAAGGCGGGTTATGTGGGGCACTGAGCAGGTGACTCAGGCAGGCTTTGGTCGCTTGCTCGCTTAATGAACTGTTTAACGCAAAGCGATACTTTTCACCCAACGGCCCGAGTGAACCTGTGCCAGCGCCAAAGGGGGTGGCGACATGCTTGATGAACAGCTGGGTGGCGCGATCGAAATCATGGCGGGTAGCGAACAGTTCAATACGCCGAGCTGTTTTGCGAGAGGCATCTGTTTCATGGGCCACGATGCTGTCTGCATAGGCGGTAAATTCTTCAAGTGTAGGGAAATCCAATCGCCCAACCCCGGCGACGAGATCCAGCGCATATTGAAATTCAAACGGAATGGCCTCTGGCGAACCGATCAGGACAAGATAATAAGGCATGCCGAGATCGGGATTAATCATATCTAATGAGGAACCATGACGATTAAGCCAGCCGCTGGCGCTTTCGCCCTGTCGGTAACCGTCCGGACCGGCGAAGATGCGGAATGTGTCGCCGGCCTGCTGCCGTCGCAATTCAACCAGAGGGGCCAGTGCGGCCAAATGAGGTGCCGAGTCCATATTCGCGGCGAAGAGGAGCCCCCAACCACTTTCGGACAGTTGGTCGGCATCGAAACCGAATTGCAAACCCAAATGCGCTCTGTCGGGAAATGCCGCGCCGACGGTTTGTCCGAGCAGTGATTCAGCTGCAGACTGATGCTGCTCGTGCTGATCCATGCCCCCGGTTTCCAATGGCAACCCCGTGTCAGCGTGAATGCCGAAAGCCAGTAGCGGCATCTGTTCTTCGTCAATCATGATGCCTCCGCCGTTTTGAGCGCCGCTTGCCAGAGCAGATGGGCCACTTCGGGGCCGGCAATATCGCTGTGCGAGCCGGAGATGCCGTTGCCATGGCAAATAAAATTGCTGCTGTTCACGTTATAAATGTGAGCCGGAACGAAGGCATAGGTGCCGGCGGCTGGCAATAGGGTAATATTGTGAGCGGTGGGTATGCCACAAATGCCCAACGCGCCAATTGCGGCATAGAGCGGAGGAAACATGTAGGCGACCTGGCCAGCCACCCCTGCAGCCCAGGGATAAAGTTTGCCGACGGCCATGTCGCTGTCCGAGCGCGTAGCCACTAAAGGCCCGCTGATTTTCTTTTCCATCAGGATGTTATTGAAGAATCCTGCCGTTTCATGTGATGTAGAGAGTGATGAGGTAAAGGACCAGATAGACATGGCGCCTTGGACCAATACGCAAGAGTTTATCGGGAATGGCAACGGCGTAGCGCCAGCAGGGCCCGCAATGGCCGCGCTGGCGACTATGCAACCGAAACTGTGTCCCATCAGATGGATGCGTACGGCGGGTGAGGCTTGCTGCATAGCGCGCAGCAGAGGATGCAGCCCTCTTTCGCCGACGTCTTTGGCTCTTTTCTTCATCGTCCAAAAAGTTAATTGCCGCAGAGGCGCCAGTAACGGGTTGTCGCCGACATCATTACCGAAGGCCACATTATTGACGGCTTCAGCCACGGTTTGATCGGGATCGAAAGGCAGACGATCGGCGGAGCCTTCACCCGGTGCGCCGTTGGCACCCAAATCCAGTGCGGCATTGAGCTCTAAATAGGCCGCACGCAAGGTGTCGGATAACGTCATTGACGCGGAGTCTGTGCGTACTTCATCAAAGATTTTATACAGCGCCGCCCGAACTTCCGGTGCGCCGCCGAGTTCCTCGGTATGGCCGTCGACCCTCTCTCTCAATGTCTGCCCGTTAGCGGGGGAGAAACTGATGTCTGAGGCTCCTTTTTCGTCCCCCCATGCCAGGCTGGGCCAGTGAAAGCCAATGTGCATTTCTTTAAACGAGGGGATTTGTTGCAGCATATGCAGGCGATCTTCATCCAGCGAGGCAAAAGCGCCGATCCAACTGTCAAATTGAGAGAAGGCTTTGGCCTTATCCTGATGCCAACCGTGGCAGCGAATGAACACGTCGGTAATGTCGTTCTCCACCAGGGATGACAGCATCAACTCGCTCAGTTTGCCGTCAGGCGCATCGGGGTCGTTATCTTGTTCCGCGCCGTTTTTATCGGTGACAATCATGAAATAGCTTGTATCCGTTGTCGGGATCGTGCGGTATGGCATACAACCTCCTAAAAAGTCATTTCGATGGATTGTCGGGACACGGGTCATTAATGGACGCATAGTGGAAGTATTTGTCGATGTCTCCATGCTGGAATGTCGGGCGGTTCGCCCATTTACAAGCCTGTTTTATCCAGCTTTTCATGCGCAGATCCCAAATGGCTGTGCCGGCGCTTGATGAAGAAACCAGCCATTCTCCATCCTGAGAAAGGGCGAGGGCGGTGATTGGCGTCGTGTGGAAGTCTTGTGCGATGTGCATGGCTGAACCTGCGACGAACACGGACAACTGCCCTTTGTTGTCCCCCATGGCGACGGTGTTGCCATCACCCGCGACGGCCAATAGATGGGGGATAAAAAAAGAATCATTTTTCTTCTGTGTGAACGACCAGTCCTCCCCGTTTATCGTTGCGGAATATATCTTGCCCGAGAAGTCGCCCAGCAGCATCGTTTGGCCTGAAGAATCGAACGCCAGTGTTTCGATCGGCGCACGCATATTGCTGGATTCAGAACGTTCGCTCGCAACCTGAATGACGCGGGTTTTGACTATCTCAAGTTCTTCACGTGACTGAGCGTTGAATCGCCATGAGACGATTTCATTCTTGTCATTTATGGTCATGATTTCGTCGCTGTTGGGTTTGAACCAGGGCAATGGAAAGTAGACGTTGCGCTGAGTTTTAATTTCTTTGCAGGTGAATCCATGGGGGGCTGACGCGGTGAGGCGATACAGTTTATTGGCGAGCTCTCGCCCGTTCTTGCCGACGAGGGTAACCGCCAGCAGGGTGCCGGCATCATTGACGCGAATGGCGGCGATGCGGCGGCCTGGCGGTTGCAGCAGGCACGCCAGCGGCTCGCCTTGGGAAGGTGAAATCAGCACATTGCGAAACACCTCAACGCCTTGCTGTTGCGCAGCAAAGAGCATCGTGGCTGAGGGGGACCACGCGAGAGCGACGACGTTCGATACCGGCAACTGCCGAATGACCGATGGTTGGCCGGTATTGGTATCCAACCGATATTGCGTCAGCCCTGTCGCCTGTACGGTGAATAGCTGACGGTTTGCTTTACTGTCGACAAACAGCGCAGGAGCTTGAGGACTAAGCAAAAATTGCCCTAAAGGATGTCTGTCAACGCGCAAATTGACTTTGAGTATGTCGCCGGCTTCACTGGTGACATAGGCGGTTTGCTCATCAGGCTCGGTCGCGACGCTGACCAACTGCCGCGGAAATTGCAAAAGGGTGCGGTTGGTGGGAGCGGCGGCATTATTGGCCGAAAACAGCCACAGCTTGAGGCTCCCATCCCAGCTTAATGACAAGAGGTCGCCATTTTGCAGATACTTGAGTTGCGCGACGGTTTGCTGATGAGCGTTGATAATCGTTGGCCAGTAAAAGAACGACGATTTTGGCAAGGGGGCGTCGGCTCGCGGCGAAACATCCTTTTCGACGTTATTCTTGGTCGGAGAAAGGCGTGAAGTGTCCCAGATATAAATGTAGCCATCCCTGCTGCCGGCTGCGATAAATCGTCCATCGGGGCTGATGTCGATACTGTAAAAAGTTTTGCTGTACTCGGTCTCTGGCGCGATGGCCGCCAATGGGATGGACTGTTGCGGTTTACCTTGGCTAAACGTCTGCCATTTGACTGCCCTGCTTGTGGCGATGGCGACGTTATCCAGAGCATTTTGGGGGGCGACGGCGGTGGCCATCACGGAGTTGGTTTTCTTATCGAATTGTTGTGACAATAATTCAAATTCGGCTCCGGATATTTTCCACACGGCCAGCGTACCGTCTTGATATCCGGCATAAAGCCTGTCGCCAGCTGCCGTGATGGCACGCACCTTGTTGCTTACATGCTTAGTGTTGTCACTATCGGGCAGATGTAGCGGGCCTCCCACGGTTTTTCTTGTCGCCAGACCCCAGATGCGGATCGTCCCATCGCCATCTCCAGTCGCCAATAGTTTAGGTGTGACTAATGTTAAGGTGTTAATTCCCGAGGGATGCACCTGTTGCACCTCTTCGGGGGGGATGAATTCGCTGTTCGCACCGCAGGTTTTTATCGAGAAACGGTCACGGCCGATCTTGGCGCTAATGCATTCGTTCTCGCGGATTCGTACTACTGTGGTTTTGCCATCGCCGAGAGTATCAATGCGCTCAAGTTGTCTATAGCGGCCGAGATAGTCGCCGAGCAACATTTGAAAATTGAACGTCAACAGATTGTTTGAGTTGGCTGGTAACCGTAACTGCGCGCCGGCCGCGGTGGCTAAGGCTTCCAAACTTGGGTTGGGGTGATCGTTGAGAATGGAAAGAATACCGGTTTGAATGGCGAGATAATTCAACGCGAGCTTGGTTTTCTGTTGTTCATCGGCGCTTTTGTCAACAAAGAAACCAATAATTATCGCCAAAACGGCGATGACTAAACCCGAAGCGCAAAAAAGCTGCCGTGTCCTGCGGCGATACGACGCATACGCCGCGAGGAATCGCGCCTCGACTTTTGAATCGGGAGTATCGCTTTCCGCCGGCCTCATTTTTCGTTGGGTACGGTATGGCAGGGCGCGAAAGTAATCTGGTTTTTCGCCGTCCATATGCCATATCCGCGCCTGTTTTTGCCATTCTTTCAGATTATTGCTACGCCACTCTTCTATGCTGCGGCGTACGGGGCCGGCTAAACGATCGTGCGCCAATTCATACCACATGTCGTCTTCACGGCTTTGACGACGGATGAGATGGTGCTCCTCGAGCTTTTGAATTTCTTTAAGTGATGGCCCGTCCGTGCTTTGCGGGCTGAAAATCACGGCTGAGCGGCGCCCACTTAACGTCAGCAGATACCGGTCTATCCAATCTCCCAACGTTCTGAATCGATGGGGATCTTGCGCCGCCAGATTGAGCGTCTTGGTGCAGTAATCCAGTAAGGCATTGTCCGGGTTATATCCCGCCACGTCGGCGACGCGAACCTCACAGACCTGCCGCTCGGTTTGGCTTAAGGTGTTCCACAGATCCGTACAGATAACCTGCAGCTGTACCGGTTCCACGGTCTTACTCGGGCGTGCGCCTTCCGGCGCTTTAATCAATTCGCTGACCAGCAACTGCGCCGCATCTGTTCCGTCTTGCACTGGAAAAGCGACGCCCATGGCTTCTGCCGGCCCCTTGATGGCGGCGACGGCTTGCTCGACCGACAACAGGTTTAAACGGTAGGTGTTGTTAAGGCGGGTGGGAATATCATCGCGGAAATCATCAAGCCAGGAGAAGTATTCTTCTCGCATGCTGATGAGGAGCCAGATAGTTTTTTCGTCGTTTGACAGCAGTTCTTTCAACTGCTGGAAAAAGACTTTTTGTTGCTCGTAGGGGACATTACCGGTTAACACTTCCTCAAATTGATCGAGCACCAACAGAAGACGCTTCGGCGGATCAGATTCAGGCAGAGTGATACGGTTGAAGTAGGTAAGAAGCGTATCATTGGGACGAATCGAGCCAAAACTATCTTGGTCCAGGCGCTGCAAGAGGGAGATGACCGGATCGGTATCATCGGCCTGCGCGATGCGCTGCACGGGTAAAACATGGAACAGCGTTGTCAGTGTGGATAAAAGGCCGTTCTTGGCCATCAAAAGCGAGGTTTTACCCGCTCCGGAAGGGGAGTACAGCACGATTATCCGATCCGAGATTAAGCGCCATTGCAGTTGCTTAATGTCCGCGTCGCGACCGAAGAGTGTTTGTTCGGCGCTAAAAGGGCTGGGGCCTACGTAAGGAGCCTTCATGAGTCCTCCTGCGTACGGGCATTTAATTCCGCCATAAAGGTGGTAACGTCTCCCCAGTACAGACGCCATTGGGCCTTCGTCTGCAGGTATTTTTCGATATAGCGGCGTGCGCTGCCGGGATCAAGAATGCTGTTTGGATCAATTTGTACAGAGAAATGTTCGATATTTTTGCGCAGGTCATGGCCTTCCAACAGTAAAAGGCTGCGAAACAGTACCCGAAACTCCCAGGATTCAGCCTGCAGGCCGACAAACAGCAGCGCGCTGCTGTTCAGCCTGGCGCGCACGTAAAGGGGAATGGCGTCTTGGGCGGAAGAGACTTTGGTCAGGTAGTCAAAAAAATGATCTTCGGTTAACACCAGCGATTTTGGCGTGGATAAATCCCCGAAGAGCTTGAACACGATCGGATGGGTCGCAGTGCCTTCGTCCGCCGGGCTGGCGGGGGCTCGGCTGACATAATTGGCATCGCAAATTTCAGCGTGTATATTCCACCTCAGCAGGCGGACTGTCGGCGTCGCGCCCTGTTCTTTGAGGGCATCGACCAGTAGATCGCTGGGATCGGTGGTGATGTAAACCGGGAGTTTATAGCCGGCCAAGATCCGCAGCGGATCAAGAGGGGTACGGGCGCGAATTTTTTGCCCCACCACTGAAACCAGTTCTCCTAGTGATGTGTAGATCTCCATTTGATCTAAACCTTTTAGCCGGTCCGGCACATCGTCAGGATATTTCTCAAGAATTCGCTCATAGACGTACTTGTAAAATTCCTGACGGGGGTATTTGTCTTGCCGCATCACGGCAAGATATTGTGCAATCTGCGGCAGACCCGCCACGTCGTGCCCACCTAACGGATAGTGGTAGATTTCCCCCCATTCACGTGCCAGTTCACGCCGCGAGCCGAACAGCGCTTCGTTCATGCTCGGGCCGAGGATAGGAGTGCTGTCTTGGCTGGTAATATTGTCGACGATCAGAGCCCAGGGATCCTTATTTTCGTCGGAAACACCGAATCCGGGTGGATACCAAATACGTGCATTATTCAACCGGGTAAAAACGACCGGGATCCACCAGTCCGGTGAGTCCATGATTTTTGCCCGCGCACTGGCGGTAGCGCGATCGACTTCGCCATGCTCCGCCAGCTGTCTGAAAAACTCCGGGATAAATTGCGTTGCCGCAGACATCGAAAGCTTGCCCTGCATCGCCAATACCGCCGGCACGCCCTCTTTGGCTAACAGGGGGCCCAGAGCGACCAGCGCGTCGCGTGCGGGATTGCCGGCACCGGCGCTTTGGCAGGAGCATAGGACGACCAAGCTGGGAATTCTCTCCAGCGCGCCCAAACGCGCGGCGAAATCTTCGCCGGTGACGCTGGCGGCATTCCCGGTCTCATCCTCCAACCACAACACGGCGCCTTGCTGCCCGACAATGCCGTGACACATGAGATAGAGAATGTCGGCTCCCTCTTTTATGCCTTCGATAACCGCCTGGAGCGTCGCGCTTCCGCGCCGCGTGAGCGTGGTTAACGGAACATGACGCAGGGCATTTTCAGCGAGCTCCTGCTCATGAGGAACGTTGATGGGCGGGAAGGTTTCCGACAGGTCCTGGGGATTGGCGATGGCTAATAGTGCCTTAATGCCTTGCTTAGGGCGCAACGTCGGGAGGCGGTAAGTTCGAGCCGCCAGATAGCGCGAAAAAACGCACTGATTGCTGCGTAAGAGATGTGTGGCCGTATCGGTGGGATCAACCAGCGTTTCCCAAGGGAGGCTGTGTAATATGGATGCATTTGAATCGATAAGCAGGCGTATTTTTAGCGGGCTTTGCTGATGGTCGGAAAATGCCCGTGCGGACGTGAATGCATCACGCAGTGCGGGCTGCATAAACAGTGATTCCGATAATAACCGGCCCATTCTTTGCGGGTTGCGGGAGTAAAATGTCGGATCGTGGATGTTTAATGCCAACGGGATGAAAGGGGTAATATTTTCGCTTTCGTCAAAGCGCTGGCGAAAACTGGCTTGAAATTCATCGAGTGAATTCCGCTGAAACACGATCTCAAGTTCCGCATAGCCTTTCATGAACGTACCCCCGACAGTAGCGTTGTCGACAGCATTGACGACCAAAACGAGAGAGGGAGGCGGGAGTCTACCCAGCGTATTTCAGCACGTAGTTATTTAGATAACTGATTTTTTTATTTAATATTTTGCTGAGACACTGGGTGTTCAGAGCGTCGCCGACCAGTTCGTGACGGTATAATATACATCTAGCTTGAATAAGGATTTCTGTCCAATATGGCGCGGTGTTGATGAGGAGCGCTTCGCTACTGAAATAAAATAAGGGCGAAAATTAATAGATAAATAACGATAGGATGCGTTGTATCGATTTTTGCGCACAGCCATGCAACGCAAAAAGCAAAAAGCCCGCTCGGGTTTCCCTGAGCGGGCTTCTCTAAATATGGCTCCTCTGACTGGACTCGAACCAGTGACATACGGATTAACAGTCCGCCGTTCTACCGACTGAACTACAGAGGAATCGTTGGAACGGGGCGAATAATAGCGGGGCAT
>Ga0308162_1002047_pt1 | contig 14031 bp, 5 predicted proteins | sample PhySR2_FD_201370 | JGI IMG/M metagenome (GOLD analysis project Ga0308162, IMG submission 201370) | Phyllosphere microbial communities from UC Gill Tract Community Farm, Albany, California, United States - DLSLS.R2 | ecosystem: Host-associated > Plants > Phyllosphere > Unclassified | place: USA... | reverse complement strand
TAAAGTGAACTGTAAACTGATGCTTTTCGTGCTGGCGACGCTCTCCCTGTCGGCTCAGGCCGCCCAGAGCGGAAAAACGCTTGAGCACAAAGACTGGGAAGTTGTCTGTGATAACACCCTGACCTGTCGCATTGCGGGGTATGCCAAAGAAGAGGATCCCTCCGGCTCTATCCTGCTCACCCGTGCTGCTGGACCTGGAACGGAGACAGGCGGAGAAGTGACGCTGGGCGACACCGAAGATGACAGCGAACCGGCGCAAAAGTTGACGCTGTGGATCGACGGAAAATCAGCTGGCGATCTGGTGGCGGCTGATGACAACTGGCGGCTTTCGGCCAGTCAGACCTCTGCGGTAATCAGCGCCGTCAAAGGCAGCGGTAAAGTCGAATTTAAAGGCGGCACAAAGCCTTTCCTGCTTTCCGGCGAGGGCGCTTATGCGGTGCTGCTGAAAGCGGACGACGTGCAGGGCCGTATCGGCACGCCAGGTGCACTCACTAAAAAGGGCAATAAACCGGAGAGCAGCGTGGCTAAAGCTTTGCCCGCACCAGTTATTCAGGCGGCAAAAACCCTCAGCGGCGAACCCCGTTTGCTAACCGCACCAGAAATCGACGCGCTGAAAACCCGACTGCTTTCGACGGTCAATCACAATGACGATGACACGTGCGACAGCCTCTATTCACCGGCAGAAAACAGCGATCCGGAAACTGACGGACTGACTCTTACGCCATTGGATGACAGCCACGCTTTGCTTTCGGCGCTCTGCTGGCGTGCTGCTTATAACGAAGGATATGGCTACTGGGTCATTGATAACCAACTCAAAGGCAAGCCTGATCTGGTGACGATTTCAGGGTCAGATTACGACAAGGGCGAGATTACCAATGTGCAGAAAGGCCGGGGTATCGGGGACTGCATGAGCCAGGAAAGCTGGGTATGGGATGGCCAGGCTTTCCGCAAAAGCTATGAGGGCGGGACCGGCATGTGTCGTTATATCCATGCGGGCGGCACTTGGGATTTGCCGACGCTGGTAACGGATGTGAAGCCTGTTTCGGGTTAGAGCTTTTGTTATGCCAGTGAAACTTGATGGCTGACGTGAGTGCTTTGCAGCGGGCGAGGGTGAGTGAAGAATTTCTGACAAGCAAGTCACGCAGTGTCCCGGAGAACCCAAAAGACGGTTTTTTCAGCAGTTGCACCACTGCCTGCGGATAAGGGTTGCGGAAACAGGGGGTAACGGTATAATCCACAACGTTTTCCGCATACCCTTCAGTGCCGAAGTGGCGAAATCGGTAGACGCAGTTGATTCAAAATCAACCGCCGCGAGGCGTGCCGGTTCGATTCCGGCCTTCGGCACCATTGAGATATACGATAACGTCCGGGACAGTCCATAAGCCCCTAAAATTAAAGCCGAAAGGCTTTTTTTTTGGGTCCAAATCCGTCCGGGTACATCCGTTGACATCCAGTATCGATGGGAGTCAAGATAGGTGTCACTTCGCTTCGATAAACTTTTGACCCCCAAATCAGGTCTATAACTGACGTTGCGGCCCGTACCGCAAAGTCTCGCGGAAAAGAATACAAGCTCACGGGTGGCCATGGGCTATACCTTCTTATCAAACCAAGCGGATCCAAACGCTGGTATCTTAAATATCGCTATGAAGGCAAATAGAGTAGAGCTGCACTCGGCGCATACCCTTTGATTACGCTGGCTAAAGCGCGCGAAAAACGCGATGAAATTCGCCTTCTACTTGCCGATGGCATCAGCCCCAATGCCAAATAAGAAGAAATTAAACAACAAGAGCAGGCTGCGCTTAACACTTTTGTGAAGGTGGCTCGCGACTGGCATGCGAGTAACAAACGCTGGTCAGATGGCCATGCAGAGGGAGTATGGCGGGATATAGAGCGCAACATACTTCCAGCCATCGGAGAACGGAACATTGCCGACTTAACGACTCGGGATCTATTATAACGGGTACTGATGTGGAGTTTTAACGCCATCCTATGCGCCGCCAGAAGCTGGCTGAATCAATCCGAGTGCAGCGTGCAAAGCTTCAGGAGGCCAGCCAGAAATGATGCACTATCCATACTAAAAACGCGGCACATACCAAATCGAGCCAATATATGGCAGATCAGGTGAAAGAGCGTTATCACCAGTGCACTAACCTCGACTGCTTCTGTAGTTTCAAGACGAATGAGAGCATCACAAAGGTGATCACCGCACCGCCACAGCCGGAAAAAGTACCGGCAACATCACCGGAACCAGCAAGAGAACGCCAGATGCTGGGCCGTTATGGTTCTGCATTCCGGCAGATTCATTAATCCCGCAAAGCCGCAGCTTAACCAGCGGCTTTTTTGTTCCTGTCCTCTGTATTTCTGAAGCCCTTTTTCTGACCAGCCGCTTTGTAAAGAGCCGTGCATGCATAGTGTGCATAGATCTGCATGCAAAGCCATGCATCGCTTTTCCTCGTTCAGGCCATGCCAGGCGGGCAGGCGTGGCGGGGATAGCATTGCGCGCTTGCTCACCTTTTTACCTGAGACGTCTTGCATAATTAAACAACTTAAGAGATATTTATGTTTTAGGATTATTCTTAATTGAGGCGAATGTGCAAGTATTTATCAATCAACTTTTAACAAAAGTTAATAATTCTAAAAGTGAGTCAGATTTCACTTTTTTCTTTAATCTTCTTGTAGCTGGAGAGGCCCTAACTAAATTAATTGTATTAATAGTTACTGCGAGTTTAAAGAAAGATAAAGATAGGCATCAGTATAGAATATTACATGGTCTTGTGAGAGCGAGCGGAATAGGTGAATGGAGTAGATCACTCGAAGATTTACTAACAGGCACCGCATCACAATACCTTCCTGATGCAATGCGAAAACACCAAGCAGAATTTACTAAAAAGTGTTCAGATGGTGAATGGCAATATTATGCGGTCAAAGAGCTATACTCAGCAATGAATTTTTTCAAACTATCAACAGATTCAAAATCCGCAAAGCTTGATCTGAAAAGTTGGTTTAAGGGATTTACTGAGTTAAGAAATGCTACAAGAGGGCATGGTGCTACTATGAGTGATGCTGCTTCTGCTGCAGCACAGCATCTTGAGAGAAGCATAAATGTCATAATAACTAATCTTTCTTTAATATATTTGCCTTCAGCATATTTAAAAAGAAATATGAGTGGTAAGTTTAGAGTTTCACCATTGAGTGTTGTTAATGAACATCTTGAGGAAATAAAGAAAACAGATAGCTATACTTATGATGAAGGAGTTTATGTATATTTCGATAGGCTTGTGCTAATACCATTAATAAAAAGCGATCCGGATTTAAAAGATTTTTATATAGCAAATGGTGGGTTTAATCATACGCATTATGAAATGCTTTCGTACATAACTGACGACAAGATTCACGAGGATTCTAAAAACTTCACTGCTCCTAAAGGACAATTACCGCCTAGTGAGTCCGAGGGGTTAGGCGAATTAATGGATTATGGTAATTGTTTTTCAAACGTACCAAGCCTTAGTTATGATTATATTAAAAGGGAGGATCTTGAAAATGAACTCTATGATCTTCTTTACGATGACAGGCATGTTGCTATTACCCTTTTAGGACGGGGAGGCATAGGTAAGACTTCACTCGCCCTAAAAGTTATTCCAAGATTGTATGAGACGAAAAGATTTGATGCAATTGTTTGGTTCAGTTCACGAGATATAGATTTATCATCCAATGGCGCTAAGTTAGTTCGCGCCGATGTAATGTCAAATAAAGACATTGCTAAATATTATTCTCAGCTATTTCTTTCTGAAGAAAAAATAAAGGCAAAGGGTTTTGATTGTATCGATTATTTTCAAAGCCAGCTTACTAAGGCGGATGCAGGCGCGACTTTATTCATTTTCGACAACTTCGAAACCGTAGATAATCCCATTGAGACCTACAAATGGGCTGATACATTCATTCGTAATCCAAATAAAATTTTGGTCACTACAAGGCTACGTGATTTTAAAGGCGATTACCCATTGCAGGTTCAAGGGATGAACTATAAGGAGTCCATGGAATTAATAAAAAGAGTCTCTGATTATTTAAAGGTAGAAAACATATCTCAAGATAACAAAGAAAAGATCTATCAAATTTCAGCTGGTCATCCATATATTATGAAGGTATTGATTGGAGATTTTGCCCGTAAAAAAATGAAAGGAAACATGGAGCGTATAATAGCCGGAAGTGACGAGATATTAACTGCTTTATTTGAAAGGACGTATTCTGCTCTTACTCCATGCGCACAGAGGACTTTCCTAACATTATCGTCGTGGAATTCTGCAGTACCAAGATTAGGTCTGGAGTCTATCTTAATGTTTTCTTTGGAGGATGCACTTGAAGTTGAAAAATCCGTAGAAACTTTAATTCAATATTCAATGATTGAAGAAATTAAAGCTAATGATGGGCATTACTTTTTACAACTTCCATATGTAGCGTATTCTTTTGGTAATAAGAAACTTAAAATTAGCTCGTTGCAGCATGTTATAAATTCAGACGTCTTGCTTATGAGAAGATTTGGCGTGTCGAGTATTGATGACAAGAAAATTTCTTTAAAGGACAATTTCACTAGATATCTTTCATCAGTACATCATAATGAAGAATTTTATAAAACGCATAAAATAATTCTAGAGAGAATATGTTACACGTTCAATGATGGTTGGCGGCTACTTGCTAATTGGGCCTTAGAGCCGGATTCTAGAAAGTTCAATTTAGTTGCAGAGGAATGCATACAACGTTATTTGGAAAATGAGAAGTCAGAAAAGAATAAGCACAATGCATGGTATATATATGCTTCAGTTGCTGAGCGCTTATCTAAGCCCTATGAGCAGATTCTCGGTCTGACGCAAGCATCATCATATGAACCAATAATCATCGATGAGTTATCAAATATTACTAACAAAATAAATCATCTTTTTAAAACACATGAATTTTCATTGGGCGAGAATATTAAAGAAGAACTGCTAATTAAGCTATTCAACGTGGTATATAGAAGAAGAGCTGAAGCTGATGCAAATGCTTGCTCAAGATTTGCGTGGTTAGGATTACACTTGAATAAAGAAAGTGAGGCTAAACATCTGATTGAATTAGGCTTGACTAATGAGCCGGAAAATCCTTTCTGTCAAAGACTTAAGAGAAAGTTCGATCGTGAGTAAATTTCATAAGCTATAAAATAAACTGCCAGTATTTACTGGCAGTTTATTTTATTTTTTGATAATAGCTCTTAAAGCCTATACGCATAAGATTTATGTGGATAAGTTTGGGGGGCTTTAGTAATGAATTTTTATTTTTCAGATAACACGCTCGGTTGATTTGTTTAATCGAGTCCGGTCTTATCACCAAGTATACGAATTAAAGTCGCTCAAGGGTGGATTTTTTTATGTCTAGAGTTTGAATGCTGAAGAACTTTGCTTGCTGAGCAGTGGTCTGATTTATTCGATGTTTGTAGAAAAATATTTAATCTTTAAGTTAACTCATATTTAACTATGCAGTTTAATTTTTTGTTTTTTATAAAGCTGACATTATATATTAAGAAGTGATTTTTTAATATGATTGTAATCCCGCATTCAACTTTATGATGCACTGATGATAAAATATTTCTCTCAGCGTAAATAAAGGAATAACACTGAGAGAGGGTGGTTATTTAATGTCAGTAACGTCAAGGTCGTTGTCAATTAACAGACTGTCCTGTTTTGAGCAAATGAACTTTTTTAGAAACTGATCAATGCGAATGTTAAGCTTAAATGGAGGTATGTTTTCGCCGTCTTGCTTTTCAAAATATATTCTAGCTTTTACTTTATCTACTGATTCTTTTAATGCGTCAAATCGTCCGAACTCGTTGATGTTTTTATCATTAACATTATCAACCATTAATGCTATAAGCCGCTCCTTATCTAAACCAAGAGCATTAACAACAGCGTTTAATTGCGCATTTTCAGCATCGTCTTTGTAGGTATTAATGTAGTCTCTAAACGTATGGCCTTCGATTAACTGTGCATCGCCGCGCTGTAAATCGTGCAAAAAAAGTCTGGCGTACTTTTGCTCACCTTGGGTAAGCGATGCGAACGACTTATGTAGCTCATTTAATGTGGTTTCAATGCTCGAAGAGTCCTGATGTTTGTTCAGCTCTTTAAGATATTTATCAAAACGACTATTCATATAATCGGCATCTATTTTGCCAGTATCTATCTCAGTTAAATAACCACTGATATCGAAAGGCACATCGCCACCACTTTCGTCATCTTTTTCACTTTTTACTGCTAACTCTTTATAACGAAGAACCAGGCTTAGGTAAGTTTGTTCGTCTATTGCCAGCGTTACATTATGCTCTATGTCATTCTCACTAAAAGTATAGTCTGACTGCTCCCAATGCATACCTTGTACCTTAGCCGCTTCCATGTGCTGGCTAAAAGTATTAAATAATTTGGCAAATTTGGCACTTGCTTCAATATCATCTGGCAGCTTTTCAAAGCTTTCAACACCGGCTCTGATAAATAGCTCGGTAATGTCAGCTACTAATTCATTCATGGCTTTAAGATTGTTTTCTAACCTGTCAACAAACAAACCAATAGGTTTATCACCAGAATAGAGTTTTACTGCAGCATCTATGTGTTTCTCCATGGTGTGTGGATAGCGATAATAACGGATAATGCCATGGGGTTTGTCGGGGCCAAACAAACGGTTGGTGCGCGAAAAAGCTTGAATAATATTTTGGTATTTAATCACTTTGTCTAAATACAAAGTATTAAGCCATTTAGAGTCAAAGCCAGTGAGCATTTGATCTACCACGATCAGTAAATCTAATTGTTTTGATGGATCGGTGTGAATTCGCTCGTAAGGTTTTTTATGGGCAAGGCGCTTGGCTACATCTTTTTTAAACGCTGCATGCCGCGCAAAATCAAAATCCCGACCGTAACGCGTGTTGTAGTCGGTCATAATTTCTTCTAAGCCATCAGCTTTAAAGGTTGGGCCACGATCTCCACTGCCATCATTATCAATATGAGGGTCAAACAAGGCTGAGATTTTTAGCTCAGGTTTAGCCGCTTTTAAACGACGGTAATAGTCAATCGCTTCAGCGATACTATGAGTGGCTAAAATTGCATGAAACTTATTACTTTGGCTGAGTACATCCCATTTATCTAAGATGTCACTGACTACTTTCTCTTGATGGGTAGCCGTTAAATATTGGCTTTTAGGTATATAGTCTTCAATTCCTTTGTGGTATTTTCCTGTGGCATCATTGTAGCCTGCCATATGTACATCTTTTAAAAAGTGATTAAATTTTTTCTTTTTAGCTGGATCTGCCATCGCATCAGCAACCGAACCAGCCTTGGCTTGTTCTAATGCAACTTCTTTCCTTAGATCACTGTCTTTAAAGGTAGGCACTTTGTAAGGGTCAAAACCGAGAACGTTACCATCGCGTATACCATCGGCAATGCTATAGCGATGTAGCTCGTTACCAAATACGGTACTGGTGGTATTGCCGTTTTTTTCGTTTTCTTCTTGAATCGGTGTACCAGTAAAGCCGAAAAACAATGCCCGCGGAAAAGTACGTTTAATAATAATTAGCATGTCACCAAAGGTAGAACGGTGCGCCTCATCGACAATAAATACCAAACGCTTAGCGCGAATTTTTTCAATATCTGAAGAGTTTGTGGCCGAGCCTTCATCGTCTACCGCTTCAAAAATATTACTCATTTTTTGAATGGAGCTAACAATTAAAGTATCGGCGGGGGCGGTGCTTTTTAATTTGGTAATGAGTACGTGAGTATTTTCTGTGGCTTGAACGTCTTCGCCATCGCCAGCAAAATTGCGGTATTCCGCGAGCGATTGGGTGCCCAGCTCAATCCTGTCCATTAAAAAAATCACTTTATCGGCATCTTTAGATTGCGCGATCAACTGCGCCGATTTAAAGCTGGTCATGGTTTTACCCGAACCCGTAGTATGCCACACGTAGCCCCCGAGGCGATCGGGATTATTGGCCGCGCTACCAAGTTGCTGCCAGTTGGTTTTGGCCACTTTGTCAGATATCGCATTGGCGGCGTAATACTGATAACTGCGCATTACCTTAAGCACTCCGTCGGTATCGTCCGCGACGGTATAAAAGCCAATCAACTGGTGCGCCATAGGGATTGAAAGCAGGGTAGAGGCGATGTCTTTCCAGTGATTCATAGGTTCATTGTTAAAGTCAGCCCAGTTAAATTGATAGTCTGGGTTAAACTTACCGTCTAGTCCGGGATTGGCAAAGTATTTGGCCTCGTTAGGTTCCATAGCCACAAACACCTGGATAAGCGAAAAAATGCCGCTAAATAAGCCCTCTTTACTGTATTTTTCAATTTGGTTTACGGCCTGGCCTACCGGTATGCCGCTGCGCTTTAGTTCTACATGGATCACAGGCATACCGTTAATCAGTAGCAATACATCGCCGCGTCGGTCGTTACGCAAGGGGCTGCCGCGTTCAAATTTGGGTTGTTGCACAATTTGGTAACGGCTTTGACCTGCGGCGATTTCCTGACGATCGTATATTTTTAAGCTGACTTCTTTGCCCATATGCAAGATATCGGCTGGATTATCGCGCTTAATGGTCACGGTTTTGCCATTAATTAAACCGTTGAGCTTGAGTGGGGTTTTAAGCTCTTTGATTTGCTCAATAATTTTCTGCATTTCAGTCGCGGTAAGCGGAACATCGTTTAAGCGATCCCGCTGGCGATTGTTTTCAAACAAAATGTTTGCCCAGTTTTGCAGTAAATAGGTTTCGGTTTTGTTTTTGAGTATATTCGATTCCCAACCTTTGTGGGTGAGTACCTCAATAAATGCCTGTTCAAATTGCGCTTCGGTTTTAAAAGTGTTCATTGTGGCGCTCCTGGTTAGATAAACATTTTATTTAAGCAGGCCTGCTTGATTTTAGTGAGTTTGGTAATTTGTTGTTGGTGTTGATTGATTAGGGTATCGAGTTTTTGAAAGTAGTTACCGATAGCGGTTTGTTCCTCTAGGCTAGGCATAAGAATTTTCATGCGCGCAAGTTGCTTACCTGAAATTTCTAAAAAAGTTGAGCCAGATGCATGTTTAAGTGCAAATTCTTTGATTTTTTTGCCGGCTGAATAGATGAAGTAGGGTGAAAACCCATCCTTAACAATCAATGATTGAAAACCTTGATTAGTAGCACTTGGTCTAGCTAGAATTGCCATATCACCTATGCCTGCTCTACTAGTAAAGAGAACCGTATTACCACCGGGAAGAATCTTTGCAGAAGAACTTTTCAGACCTAGAGCGGTAATCTTTTTTTGGCTAACTTCAGCATACACATTGCCTCCAATTTCAGTAGGTGAATACCAATCAATATCACCGTCCCAATATTCAGGAATTGTCGTGCTGGGTGTGCCGCCTCCAGTAATGTCGGCGACATCAGTGCCTAGTCCCTTTTCCTCCCACTCCCCACTAAACCCTTTAAAGCGAATCTCTGGAATGGCATTGCCTTTTTTGGGGAACATTTTTTCCAGCATAGCTTCTTTAATACTTTTAATCTTGTAATGCTTTTGTTGGTGTTGGTTGATCAGCGAGTCGAGCTTTTGGAAGTAGTCAGTGATATTTGTTTGCTCTGTAACTTGTGGAATGACGATTGTTCTATTTTTCCAATCAGTAACGTCAAACACCAGTTTTTCTATATCAACACCATAGGAGCTAACAAAAAATAGCTTGTGCATTTCAGGTCTGATTGATATAACAGTCCAGTATCTGGCTGTTATATCATCGCTATCTGTGACAACAAGATACTCATTGGATACAACTGCACCATTAAGATTGTCTGGCACAATTCCATTCGCGCCATGAACAACCTGCCGCTTAGAAATTAGATAATCACCCGCTTCAACACTAAAATAATTTTTAACTAATATGTTCTTCCCTTTAAGTACTGCTCTTGGCACTACACCTTCGTTACGGCGTTTTACTGTCACCAGTTGATATGAAGTATTATCCATTAATTCAACGGGTCGTTTTATTTCATTTAATATTCTTCCAATTTTTTTACTTTTCCACTCTTCACTAAATCCCTTGAAGCGAATCTCAGGCACTTTCTTCTCTACAATCATCTTATTCACCCTTCAATAACTTGGTGAGTTCAGCCAGGCCCTGCACATCAAAATCATTACCCGTAAGTTCACCTATCATCTCCGCCAATTCATGCTCAGTGTTCTTTATCTCACTAGCTACCTGCGAATAGGTGATAGCGTATTTATCAGCCAAGGCTTGCACCTCGTGAGTAAGTTGACTAATTACTGAGTTTGGCATCGCGGCGAGTTCTGTGCTTAATGGCGCAATCCATTTAAGGTGCAGCAGGCTGTTAACCTGTTCATCGGTTAAGGATTCGATAGTCGTTTTGGTTTTTAAATGCAAGGCAGTGGCGGCATCTTTGACCGTTTTTTTCAGGGACTTTTCTTCATCGATTAATCTGTTCGCGCGAATAATTCTGGCTTCATAGCTGTCTTCGGCAAATTTAGTTTTAGCATCTTTTTGCTCTTTCAGGAAGACTTTGGCTGCCTTACCAACTTCTGCATTGGCAAAACCGTCTTTGCTTTCTTTGACTGTATCTTGTTCTTTTTCTTCTTCCGTTAGAGATTCTAGAATTTCTTCCAGCGTGCTGGCGATCTCTGCCATGCGGGTTTCATTAGCTGCCAGAACTTGTAAGTCATCATTTAAGTAAGTTTTTTGAACTAAATTAAAAGTCAGTATGTGGCCTTTCCAGCCGTCTTGTACTTCAATGTCTTTGCCATCTTTCTTCTTGATGACTATATTAGGGTCAACTTGTTTGGTGGCAGCAAAGCCTTCGGTTTGCATCATCTCTAAATCGGCGCTGATGATCTGCCATTGGTTGTTTAGAAATTGGTAAGCCTGGTATTTGTCGATTAAGGCAATTGGTGCTAAGCGAGTAAATAGCTCGGCACTCAATGTCGACTCTTGTTGGTTACGCTTTACGCTTTGCCAGTTTTGTATTAACTGGGTGTTTAGGAGGTCATCAAAGCCATTAAAAGCTTGGTTGTAGGCGCTGATAAACGCTGACACTTGCGGATGCCCACTGATACTGGCGTTGACCTCTTCTTTGGTAATGGCCAGCTTACTGTAAGCAGCAGATTTTGGCGTAAACAGAGTATTGTGCAATTGTGGAAAAGCTTGCCAATAGTTGTGTAGCTCGGCAATTTCGCTGTTGGGGATGCCGCCGAGCATGGTGGCGTGTAAATCCCAGCTTTGAGCCGATGCAGATGAATCTACATAGCGCGGTATATTGAGGTTGTAACCGTTGTCGCGCAGGGTTTCTTTGCTCACCAGTTGCGAAAAATTGTCGATATTCTCTCGGTTAATCACCGCATCAGTAATGCGCTTAATATCACTGGCTTGCAGTTTGTTATTTTTGCCTTCTTTCGTAAAGTGTCTGGAGGCATCGACCACCAATACATCGGTGTTTTGGCGTTTTTGTTTGAGTACTAAAATCACTGTAGGAATGCCGGTGCCGAAAAAGATATTTGCCGGTAGTCCAATAACCGTATCAATATGATTTTGCTCAATGAGTTGCTTGCGAATTTGCCCTTCTTCACCGCCACGGAACAAGACACCATGAGGCAGTACAATGGCCATGATACCATCGGGTTTCAGGTGGTAGAGATCGTGCAGCAAAAAAGCAAAATCGGCTTTGGTTTTAGGTGCCAGGCCAAAACGTGAATAGCGTGGATCACTGTCTTTAAAGCTGGGGTCCCAGTTTTGTGAGTAAGGCGGATTGGACACCACGGCATCGACATGCAAGGCATCGTATGAACCTTGAGGATCACTTTCATCAAAATACGGCCAATCGTCTTCCAGAGTGTCACCATTGCGAGTTTGAATATTACTGGCTTTAATACCACGCATGATGAGGTTCATACGGGTCAGGTTATAGGTGTTAGCTTTTAATTCCTGGGCATAATAGGTAATGCTATCTTTATTTTTAGCATATTTCTCCACCGCCTCACCAATATTAATTAGCAATGAACCAGAGCCAGAAGTTGGGTCGTATATTTTGATGGCATCTTTGTTTTTTAACTCATGAGCGATTATATTCGACATGAGCACTGATACTTCATGAGGCGTATAGAACTCACCCGCTTTTTTACCTGCATTGGCGGCAAATTTTTCAATGAGATATTCGTAAATGTAGCCTAATACGTCATACCCTTGATTACTATTCATGGGAATGCTTTTGATCAGATGGAGTAAGTCGCTAATGGCTTTAGTACGTTTGCCTGCACTTTCACCCAATTTGCTTAAACCGGTTTCTAAGGTAGTAAAAATGCCTTCAAACAGTTTTTTGTATGTTGGCGAAATCAAACGGCTAAAGGCGGAGAGCGCATCACGGACGCGAGATTCATCAAATTCGGATGTTGGATCAATCCATGTAGAAAACAGATTATCGTAGGCAATAAAGTAACCTAAGTTGTTTTGTACGTATTCAACGGTGTCGGTATCTTGTTCATTGAGAGCTTTGATGTCTTCGGGGGTCATCCCCTGTCTGGTGACAAATTGTACCAGTTGGTCGCTAAGATACTTATAGAAGATAAAGCCGAGTATATAATCTTTATATTCGTTGGCTTCGATTTTGGAACGCATCTGGTTAGCGGATTCCCAAATTTTTGCTGCAAGCTGCTGTTTATTCACTATAAGTCCTGTTTAATGCATTTTTTGGAAAGGCTGTTCTAGGGTTATGATTGTACGTTTGATAAGAGCTGCTTGCTAGTAGGTAAGGATTTACGACTCTGCGTTAGTGATGAGCCTTTAGTCTCGATGTGTGTCAGGACCGCCATCGTCATCTGAAACGGCTTCGATTTCTTGGACTGTTCCATGCCTGATTATATTTTGTACACATCACCCATCCAAACCATCCTCTCACTGCACTTTGCCGTTATCTGGTATGGCACAACCCATAATTTCAGGGTGTCTGAAAAAGCAAAGTGCTGCGGTATCGGTTGGTTGAAGTCATCATGTGCAGGGTAGACCAGGTACATTTACCCAATCCCATTTAGGTACTTTTGACCGTAGAGAAGTATCTGATAAAAGTCAGTTTGCGCCAGTCCATAAAGTGATTATTTTTGCTCAGCATAATTCACCAGCTTCCATTTGGTATCCATAACTAACCTGTTTTGAACCGGTTGGCGCGACTGAATCAGCAAGTCAGCGCGAAGTTTAAAGGGGTACTTACAGCCACACTCGGCGCTTCAAACTACGCCTATGTTGAAGCCTGTGAAAACCAGCGGCAGGAAAGCGGGCTGATGGCTCACTTCAGGACGTTCGAGTTCTTCGACGGTGTTCCTCAGCTTCTCATCCAGGATATTCGTCTATGAGTTAGAAGGATATCTACGTTACAGGTTAGAGAACTGTTAATGGAGACGGTTTTGGCTGGACACTTGAAACAGTAAAGGCTGTCCGTTAACAGCAGATATATGTGGTTAAGAAAACGACAAAAATTTGTCGGACCCAGCCACTTTGCACCAGTGAAAAAAGGGAGTAATCTAACACTAGGTGCTATAGTTAAGTTAACAGGATGTCAGCCTGATGCGCGTTTTCAAAACTAAATGGTTCAGCAAGGCAGCGAAATCTCACGCCATTAAAGATTGTGAGTTATGTCGGACTATAGAGGCGGTAGTGTAGGGGAAGGCTGACGATACTGGTGGTGGTGTTTACAAGAAGCGCCTGAACCAGAATCGCGATCGCGCCATTATCCTGGCGAAAGGTGGGGAGCACTGGTTTTACACGTTCCTTTATGCCAAACAGGATATGGCAAATATTGATAATCGCGAGCTGGCCTGATTTCGCGAGTTAGCAAAGCACTATGCTGCTCTTAGCGATGAAAAGATCACGGCGCTGATTAAGAGTAAAGAACTGGTGGAGATTTGCCATGACTGCAAAAAGTAAATTTAAGAGTCCTGCATTTGAGGCCATCCACAGCGCGGCTTCTGGATTATTAAGCGTCGATGCTATCCCGCAGGA
>Ga0308162_1002044_pt1 | contig 14050 bp, 16 predicted proteins | sample PhySR2_FD_201370 | JGI IMG/M metagenome (GOLD analysis project Ga0308162, IMG submission 201370) | Phyllosphere microbial communities from UC Gill Tract Community Farm, Albany, California, United States - DLSLS.R2 | ecosystem: Host-associated > Plants > Phyllosphere > Unclassified | place: USA... | reverse complement strand
GCCTCATTGGTTCGGAGCAGGTGGAACTGGAGTTTGACTAATACAGGAATACTATGAGTCTGAATTTCCTTGATTTCGAACAGCCGATTGCAGAGCTGGAAGCGAAAATCGATTCTCTGACAGCCGTAAGCCGTCAGGATGAAAAACTGGATATAAACATCGACGAGGAAGTGCATCGTCTGCGCGAAAAAAGCGTAGAGCTGACGCGCAAAATCTTCGCCGATCTTGGCGCATGGCAGATTGCCCAGCTGGCGCGTCATCCTCAGCGCCCGTACACCCTGGATTATGTCCGCCTGGCGTTTGATGAATTTGACGAACTGGCAGGCGATCGCGCTTACGCAGACGATAAAGCTATCGTCGGCGGGATTGCGCGTCTCGACGGGCGTCCGGTGATGATCATTGGTCATCAAAAAGGTCGCGAAACCAAAGAGAAAATCCGTCGTAACTTTGGTATGCCTGCTCCAGAAGGCTACCGTAAGGCCCTGCGTCTGATGGAGATGGCTGAGCGTTTTAATATGCCTATCATCACCTTCATCGACACCCCGGGGGCATACCCGGGTGTTGGCGCGGAAGAGCGCGGTCAGTCTGAAGCCATCGCACGCAACCTGCGTGAGATGTCTCGCCTGCGCGTACCGGTCATCTGCACCGTTATCGGTGAAGGGGGTTCTGGTGGTGCGCTGGCGATTGGCGTGGGCGATAAAGTGAATATGCTGCAGTACAGCACCTATTCCGTTATCTCCCCGGAAGGCTGTGCGTCCATTCTGTGGAAAAGCGCCGATAAAGCGCCGCTGGCAGCAGAAGCGATGGGCATCATTGCCCCGCGTCTGAAAGAGCTGAAGCTTATCGACTCCGTGATCCCAGAGCCGTTGGGCGGTGCGCACCGTAAGCCTGAAGCGATGGCCGCGTCCCTGAAAGCACAGCTGCTGGCCGATCTGGCCGATCTGGACGTGCTGAGCAAAGAAGAGTTGCTCGACCGTCGTTACCAGCGTCTGATGACCTACGGTTACGCGTAAGCGCGACATTTATCTGAAAAGCCGCACAGTGTTGCGGCTTTTTTTATACCTGCGGTTTAGCCGGGCTATGCTTACCTAATGTTTTTCAAGGAGGTAGCCCGTGAATATCATTGCCATTATGGGGCCGCACGGCGTCTTTTATAAAGACGAGCCCATCAAGGAGCTGGAGCAAGCCCTGCAGTCCCGCGGATACCAGCTTATCTGGCCGCATAACAGTGCGGATTTGCTGAAGTTCATTGAACATAACCCGCGCATCTGCGGCGTCATTTTTGACTGGGACGAATACGACCTGGAGCTGTGCAGCGACATCAACAGGTTGAACGAGTATCTTCCGCTGTACGCCTTTATCAATACGCATTCGACAATGGACGTCAGCGCTCACGATATGCGCATGGCGCTGTGGTTCTTTGAATACTCGCTTGGCGTGGCGGAAGACATTGCCACCCGCATTCAGCAGTACACGGGAGAGTATCTCGATAACATCACCCCACCGTTTACCCGCGCGCTTTTTACCTACGTGAAAGAAGGCAAATATACCTTCTGTACGCCGGGGCATATGGCGGGCACGGCGTATCAGAAAAGCCCGGTCGGCTGCCTGTTCTATGATTTCTTCGGCGGCAACACGCTTAAAGCGGATGTATCGATTTCGGTCACCGAGCTGGGCTCTTTGCTCGACCACACCGGCCCGCATCTGGAAGCCGAAGAGTATATCGCCCGCACGTTTGGTGCCGAGCAGAGCTACATGGTGACCAACGGTACCTCGACATCAAATAAAATCGTCGGGATGTACGCGGCCCCAGCCGGAAGCACGCTGCTCATCGACCGTAACTGCCATAAATCTCTGGCGCATTTGCTGATGATGAGCGATGTGGTGCCGATCTGGCTGTCGCCGACGCGCAACGCGCTCGGCATTCTGGGTGGTATTCCGCGCCGTGAGTTTACGCATGCGGCGATTGAAACCAAAGTGGCGTCCATCCCGCAGGCAAGCTGGCCGATCCACGCGGTGATCACCAACTCCACCTATGACGGTCTGCTCTACAACACCAACTGGATCAAGCAGACCCTGGACGTGCCGTCGATCCACTTTGACTCCGCGTGGGTGCCGTACACCAATTTCCACCCGATTTACGAAGGGAAAAGTGGGATGAGCGGCGAGCGGGTGCCGGGCAAAGTGTTTTTCGAAACGCAGTCGACGCACAAGATGCTGGCGGCGTTTTCTCAGTCCTCGCTGATCCACATTAAAGGCGAATACGACGAGGACACCTTCAACGAAGCCTTTATGATGCACACCACCACCTCGCCAAGTTATCCGCTGGTGGCCTCGATTGAAACGGCGGCGGCGATGCTGCGGGGTAATCCCGGCAAGCGTCTCATCAATCGTTCAGTGGAACGGGCGCTGCATTTCCGCAAAGAAGTTCAGCGGCTAAAAGATGAAGCGGACGGCTGGTTCTTCGACATCTGGCAGCCTGAAGAGATTGATGAGGCAGAATGCTGGCAGGTCGCGCCCGGCGAAAGCTGGCACGGCTTTCGGGATGCCGACCCGGACCATATGTTCCTCGATCCGGTAAAAGTGACGATCCTGACGCCGGGCATGGACGAGCAAGGGGTGATGAGCGATGAAGGGATCCCCGCCGCGCTGGTGGCGAAGTTCCTCGATGAGCGTGGCGTCGTGGTGGAGAAAACCGGGCCGTACAACCTGCTGTTCCTGTTCAGCATCGGGATCGATAAAACCCGCGCCATGGGGCTGCTGCGTGGTCTGATGGAGTTTAAACGCGCCTACGATCTGAACCTGCGGGTGAAGAACATGCTGCCGGATCTCTACGCGGAAGATCCTGATTTCTATCGCAACATGCGCATTCAGGATCTGGCGCAGGGGATCCACAAATTGATCCGCCAGCACGATCTGCCGCGTCTGATGCTGCAGGCGTTCGACGTTCTGCCTGAGATGAAGCTGACGCCGCACAAGGCCTGGCAGCATCAGGTGAAAGGCGAGGTAGAGACCGTCGAGCTGGAAAACCTGGTCGGGCGCGTGTCGGCCAATATGATCCTGCCGTATCCGCCGGGTGTGCCGCTGCTGATGCCGGGTGAGATGATTGTCGAAGAGAGCCGGGCGGTTCTCGATTTCCTGCTGATGCTGTGTTCGGTTGGGCGACACTACCCTGGTTTTGAGACCGACATTCACGGTGCCAAACGGGATGAAAACGGCGTGTACTGGGTACGGGTCCTAAAATGAAGCTGGCCGCTTGCCAGGCGCAGGTTCCCGGTTGTAACGTTCAGGCATCATGAAAAGGAGAAGCTATGCTGGGTTTAAAACAGGTTCACCATATTGCGATCATTGCCACCGATTACGCGCAAAGTAAGGCTTTCTATTGTGACATTCTCGGCTTTGAGCTGTTAAGCGAGGCGTACCGTGAAGAGCGTGACTCCTGGAAAGGCGATTTGGCGTTAAACGGCCAGTATGTCATTGAGCTGTTCTCCTTTCCTTTCCCGCCTGCGCGTCCTTCTCGTCCGGAAGCCTGTGGCCTGCGCCATCTTGCTTTCAGCGTAGAGGACATTGATAGCGCGGTGAAGCATCTTGAGGCGCACGGCGTGGCATGCGAAGCTATACGCGTCGATCCGTTTACCGGTAAACGTTTCACCTTTTTCAACGACCCGGACGGTCTGCCGCTGGAGCTTTACCAGCAGTAAACGCCGGTATATGTGATAATGCCCGACCAGTTCGGGCATTTTTTTACGTGTAATTGCTTATGACCTCATCTGATATTGCGCAAGCCGTTTCGCCGTACCGCCAGCTGCTGGTGGGGTTTAGCGGTGGGCTGGATTCCACGGTGTTACTTCATCGCCTGATGCACTGGCGCGATCGAGAGCCCGACGTTCAGATTCGGGCTATTCATGTTCATCACGGGTTGAGTCCTTATGCAGATGAGTGGGTTGCGCACTGCGACGCCCTGTGCGCGGCGTGGGCGATCCCGCTGCACGTGGAGCGTGTCGTACTCGAAAATGAAGGGCTGGGCATTGAGGCGCAGGCGCGTAAAGCCCGCTATGCCGCGTTTGCCCGCACTTTAAAGCCCGGCGAGGCGCTGGTGACGGCGCAACACCTTGATGATCAGTGTGAGACATTCCTGCTGGCGCTCAAGCGGGGAAGTGGCCCGGCAGGGTTATCCGCCATGCCTGAGCGTACCGCGTTTGACGGCACAGAATTACTTCGCCCTCTGCTGGGCGAAACGCGCGCGTCTCTTGAAGCCTGGGCGCAGCAATATCAGCTGAGCTGGATTGAAGATGAGAGCAATCAGGACGACAGCTACGATCGCAATTTCCTGCGTCTGCGCGTCTTGCCGCTGTTGACCCAGCGATGGGGGCACTTTGCTGAAGCGACCGCCCGTAGCGCCGCACTCTGCGCTGAGCAGGAAACGCTGCTGGATGAGTTGCTGAGCGACGCGCTATCCGACCTGACATCCGGTGACGGGGCGCTGGCGATTACGCCGCTTGAGTCGATGACTCCGATGCGGCGCGCGGCGCTTCTACGCCGCTGGCTGGCCATGCACAATGCGGCTATGCCGTCGCGCGCCATGCTACACCGTATCTGGGAGGAGGTTGCTCAGGCGCGGGAAGATGCCGCCCCGTGTGTGTATCTCAATGGCTTTGAGGTCAGGCGCTACAAAGGTCGGTTGTGGTGGGTAAAATCCACCCCTTCGCTTACCGATGTGGTGCTGGCCTGGCCGTCACCCCATGACGCGCTGGAACTGCCTTATCAGAGGGGAACCGTTTCGTTGACCGCGTCGGGCAACGTGCGGCTACCCAATGCCGATGAACCTGTTACCGTGCGCTTTAAGGCCAGCGGTGTGCTGCACATTGTCGGGCGCAACGGCGGGCGTAAGCTGAAGAAAATCTGGCAGGAGAACAACGTGCCGCCCTGGCTGCGCGATACCACTCCGCTACTGTTTTACGGCGAGACGTTGATTGCGGCGGCAGGCGTATTCGTGACGAAAGACGGGTGGGCAGAAGAGGGGGTTGGTTTTCAGTGGACGGTGTAACGGGCAGCGGGGCTGCCCGTTAATGTTCATCAGGATTCGCTCACCACAACGGTGCCGATTTCCGGGTGACTGAAGCTGGCGATTTTATCCAGGCGAAGCTCGCGCGTCGCGCCGGCATCTTCCACTACCAGGTATTCCACGTTCTTACGTGAAACCAGGTCGCTGGCTTTCGCCTTCAGCACTTCGCCATCTTTGAGTTCCAGCGTCAGTATTAAATGATGCTGGCAGGCGAGTTCGAGGTTGTCATAGTCATCACAATTGATGGGTTGATAAGTTTCATTCATCGACATAATCGCTCACCAGTAGATTCGCTGCAGCATACGCTGCTTTTTCCCTGACCGATTCTGAAAGACTCTCATCAGAGGCCACTTCATTTAGCACTTTGAGTACACAACCCAACGCATCCGGGATATAGCCCAGATCGCCGCTGGCAATTTCCGCATACCGTTTGCGAATTAGCTCACAATAATTGTTCACATCCCCTCCTGCCAGCGCACTGGCTTACTGTGAGATAACATTAAGCCTACGAAGATAAACTCGGTTTAGCAAGGTGACTATACCATACTCATTTAAGCAATATCAGAGCCTTGATAGCGGCCCATTCATCACCTCGTAACAGCCTTTTGCCGCTATTTTCGCTACACTGTGCGCCTTATACGAAAGGAGTTCTCTCATGGCGCTGAAAGCGACAATTTATAAAGCTGTGGTTAATGTGGCGGATCTCGACCGCAACCAGTTTCTGGATGCGTCACTGACGCTGGCGCGTCATCCGTCTGAAACCCAGGAGCGCATGATGCTTCGCCTGCTGGCGTGGGTGAAGTATGCTGATGACCGTTTGCAATTTACCCGTGGCCTAAGCGCGGAAGATGAACCAGAAGCCTGGCTGCGCAACGATCATCTGGGCATTGATTTGTGGATCGAACTCGGTCTGCCGGATGAACGACGGATAAAAAAAGCGTGTACGCAGTCAGCGGAAGTGGCGTTATTTGCGTATAATCAACGTGCTGCGGAGATTTGGTGGCAGCAGAACAAGAAAAAATGTGCGCAGTTTACCAATCTTACCGTCTGGTATCTGGATGACGAGCAGCTGGCGCAGCTGAGCGCGTTCGCCAGCAGGACCATGGTGTTGCAGGCAACTATTCAGGATGGTGCGATCTGGCTCTCTGATTCTCAGAATAATCTGGAAATCCATTTAACCGCGTGGCAACCAGCGTCATGATTGATTTGTCCCGAAACGTCAGCATTCCTGATAACGAGCTGGAGATCACGGCGATCCGCGCGCAGGGCGCGGGCGGACAGCATGTTAACAAGGCTTCAACCGCTATCCATTTGCGCTTTGACATTCGGGCCTCCAGCCTGCCAGAGTATTACAAAGAACGTTTGCTTGCCGCCAGCCATCATCTGATTACCAGCGATGGCGTGATAATTATCAAAGCGCAGGAATATCGCAGTCAGGAACTGAACCGCGAAGCGGCGCTTTCCCGGCTGGTGGCCGTCATAAAAGAGTTAACCGCAGAGCAAAAAAGCCGTCGGGCTACGCGACCAACCCGCGCGTCGAAAGAGCGCCGGTTATCAACGAAGTCGCAAAAATCCTCGGTAAAAGCACTACGCGGAAAAGTTCGTCGCCCTGTGGAGTGACGAAAAGGAACACACTTTTTCATAAGGGATCCATCGTGAAAAAAGCACTATTTTCAGCATTAGCCGTCAGCACGCTGTTCGCACTCTTCGGGTGTAACAACCGTTCGGAAACGCAGGCCTTGCAGGCCGCGCCTACTGAAGCGTTAAAACCGATGCAGCAGAGCTGGCGCGGCGTACTGCCGTGTGCGGATTGCGAAGGAATCGAAACCACGCTCTTCCTGGAAAAAGATGGCACCTGGGTCATGAACCAGCGCTATCAGGGCGCAAAGGAACCATCTTCTTTTGCGAGCTACGGAAAATGGGCACGTACCGCCGAGAAGCTGGTGCTGACCGATACCACGGGTGATAAAACCTATTTCCGCGCCAAAGGTGAGGGGATGGAGATGCTCGATCGCGAGGGCAACCCGATTGAGTCGCAATTTAATTACACGCTCGCCCCGGTGAAAGCGGCGCTGCCTGCTACGCCAATGGCGATGCGGGGAATGTACTTCTATATGGCGGATGCGGCGATCTTCACCGACTGCGCCACCGGTAAGAAAGTCAGCGTGGCAAACAATGCTCAGCTGGAGCGGGATTATGCCGTCGCGCGCGGGAATGACAGTAAGCCGGTATTACTGACGGTTGACGGTCACTTTACGCTCGAGCCTAACCCGGATAGCGGTGAGATGGTGAAAACGCTGGTGGTTGATAAAGACGCGAGCTTTGCTGCGGGTAAAGACTGTAGCAGTAAATAGCGTCTTCGTGAGCCAATAAAAACCCCGCCTTAGCGGGGTTTTTGTTTTTTAGCCTTTGATGGCTTTCATCAGGTAATCAAGGATGTCGCCGGTCTTGATCATCTGTTTCTCGCCGCTACGACGGTATTTGTATTCGATTTCGTCGCTGTCGAGGTTACGATCGCCAATAACGATGGTGTGCGGAATGCCGATCAGTTCCATATCGGCGAACATCACGCCCGGACGCTCTTTACGGTCGTCCATCAGCACGTCAACGCCCTGAGCGCGCAGTTCAGCGTACAGCTTCTCGGCCAGCTCCTGAACGCGGTAAGACTTGTGCATGTTCATTGGCAGGATGGCTACCTGGAACGGCGCAATGTTGTCCGGCCAGACGATACCGCGCTCGTCGAAGTTCTGCTCGATAGCGGCAGCAACCACGCGCGTGACCCCGATACCGTAGCAACCCATGGTCAGCACCTGGTTACGACCATCTTCACCCTGAACCGCCGCATTCATGGCGCGGGAGTACTTATCGCCCAGCTGGAAGATATGGCCCACTTCGATACCGCGTTTAATCATCAGCGTACCCTGGCCGTCCGGGCTTGGATCGCCCGCAACCACGTTACGGATGTCCGCAACTTCTGGTGTCGCGACGTCGCGATCCCAGTTAATGCCAAAGTAGTGCTTGCCGTCGATGTTGGCACCTGCGGAGAAGTCGCTCATTGCGGCAACCGTACGGTCAACAACCACGGGAACGGGCATATTTACTGGCCCCAGCGAGCCAGGACCGGCGTTCACGACGGCACGGATTTCTGCTTCCGTAGCAAACGTCAGCGGGCTGGCAACCTGTGGCAGTTTTTCTGCTTTCACTTCGTTCAGCTCGTGATCGCCGCGCACCAGAAGGGCAACCAGCGGGTATGCGCTGCCTTCGGCCGATTTAACCAGCAGCGTTTTAACCGTTTTCTCAATCGGCAGGTTGAACTGCTCAACCAGCTCGGCGATGGTTTTGGCGTTCGGCGTATCAACCAGCGTCATCTCTTCGGTTGCGGCGGCGCGTGGCGCTTTTGGTGCCAGGGCTTCTGCAAACTCGATGTTGGCGGCGTAATCAGAGGAGTCAGAGAAGATCACATCGTCTTCGCCGCTCTGCGCCAGAACCTGGAACTCGTGGGATGCGCTACCGCCGATTGAACCGGTATCAGCCTGTACAGCACGGAAATCCAGACCCATGCGGGAGAAGATTTTGCTGTAAGCTTCATACATTTTATCGTAGGTCTCCTGCAGAGATTCCTGAGAGGTGTGGAAAGAGTAAGCATCTTTCATCAGGAATTCGCGGGAGCGCATAACGCCAAAACGTGGACGGACTTCGTCACGGAACTTGGTCTGGATCTGGAAGAAGTTCAACGGCAGCTGCTTGTAAGAGCTCAGCTCGTTGCGGATCAGATCGGTAATGACCTCTTCATGCGTTGGACCGAGAACAAACGGACGATCGCCGCGATCGGCAATACGCAGCAGTTCGGGACCGTACTGCTCCCAGCGACCACTCTCCTGCCACAGTTCAGAGGGCTGAACCACGGGCATTAACACCTCGATTGCACCGGCGTTGTTCATCTCTTCACGCACGATGTTTTCGACTTTTTTCAGGACGCGCACGCCGGTCGGCAACCAGGTGTACAACCCGGAGGCCAGCTTGCGGATCATCCCGGCGCGCAGCATCAGCTGGTGGCTGATCACCTCGGCGTCGGCAGGTGTCTCCTTCAGAGTGGAGAGCAGATATTGGCTAGTACGCATGTTGTTACGGTTCCATTTCGACTATTGGAACAGGCTGAAACGCCAGCCTGACACAAAAAAAGTGGTTTAGTTTACCAGTGTGGCAAAGATGCCAAAAGAGAGGAGATTAAAATTACCTGGGTTCCAGGGCAAACACTTCAAAACCGGCCTCGGTGACGCGCCAGCGAACGTTAAAATCCAGCAGCCAGACGGCGTACGTTTTCCCGGACTCCTCTTCTTTGCGGTAGGCGGGACGGGGGTCCTGAGCCAGCACTTCCGTGATAAAGTCCCGCAGACGAGGATAGCGTTTTTCAAGCTGATTGAGCGTGTCCGTCAACGCCGGTGTGAAAGAGACGGGCATGTCCGCATGAGGCGCGTCCTGTGCATAGCTCGCACGGGCCTCCGGCAGGGCCTCAGCAAAAGGCAGATACGGCTTGATGTCGATAACCGGTGTGCCATCCACCAGGTCGAGACTGCCTAACGCCAGTATCACCCGATCCTTTTCACAGCGTATGCCTTTCAGTTCGACCAGCGACATGCCAACCGGGTTTGGACGGAAGGTTGAGCGGGTCGCGAACACGCCCATTCTCGCATTTCCGCCCAGACGAGGAGGGCGAACGGTAGGACGCCAGCCGCCATCCATTGTCTGGTGAAAGACAAAGACAACCCACAGGTGGCTGAACGCCTCAAGTCCGCGTACCGCATCGGCCTGATTATAAGGCGCGATTAAGTGAAGCTCGCCGCTGCCGCTGGTCACCAGACCAGGCTGGCGTGGGACGGCGAACTTCTCTTTATAGGGGGAGCGGATAACGCCTATCTGCTCGAACTGAAACGAACTCATTTCGCCGTAATGTTCAGCGCAGAACCGATGCAAACCGCCTGACGGTAGCAGCCTGGCGTACCGCTGGTCACTTCACAGCTGTGCAGTAGCACCGCGTTGGCTTTCATTTTTGACGCGTTAATCTGCATACGTTTACGCGCTGTCGGGATATTCGGTGGAGAGTCCTGGTTCGTTGCCTGGCAGGATTCGCCGCTGACTTCACCCAGCTCACGGAATGGTTTTCCGACGAGATCGTCTGCTTTGGTAATAATGCGAACCGGGGCAGGTCGAGGGGCTTTTGGTTTCGCTGGCTCCGCTTTTGGCGGGGTTGCAGTGCTTTGAACAGGTTCAACAGGAGATCTGCTTAGCATAGAACAGCCGCTCAGCATGAGTGCTAAAAGACAGATCGGTAAAGCACGCATAATAGTTCCTCAGTGGATAATCAAAACGTCAGATATTGAATCAGTTGCCCGCACAAATGACAAGACGGGCATAAGCCCGTCTTGATGATATTACACTGAAGTCAGATTACCAGCCTTTAACAGCGCCGCCGTTAAACACTTTATTCGCTTCCTGGTAAACTTCTTCTGATTGGTATGCCTGCACGAATTTCTTCACGTTTTCCGCGTCTTTGTTATCTTCGCGGGTAACGATCAGGTTAACGTATGGGGAGTCTTTGTCTTCAACAAAGATACCGTCTTTCGCTGGCGTCAGGCCAATCTGGCTGGCGTAGGTGGTGTTGATCACGGCCAGCGCAATCTGCGCATCGTCCAGTGAACGCGGCAGCTGAGGGGCTTCCAGCTCAACCAGTTTCAGATTTTTCGGATTCTCGGTCACGTCCAGTACGGTCGGCAGCAGACCTACACCCTCTTTCAGTTTGATCAGACCCACTTTTTGCAGCAGCAGCAGGGAACGGCCAAGGTTGGTAGGATCGTTTGGAATGGCCACCTGCGAGCCTGGCTGCAGTTCGTCCAGCGATTTAATCTTCTTGGAGTAACCGGCAATCGGGTAAACAAAAGTATTGCCCGCCGCAACCAGCTTGTAGCCACGGTCTTTGATCTGCTGATCCAGGTACGGCTTGTGCTGGAAGGCGTTGGCGTCGATATCGCCTTTGCTCAGCGCTTCGTTTGGCAGAACGTAATCGTTGAAGGTCACCAGCTCAACGTCCAGGCCATATTTCTCTTTCGCCACTTTCTGGGCGGCTTCTGCAACCTGCTGCTCAGCACCGACAATAACGCCCACTTTAATGTGGTTTGGATCTTTTTCGTCCTGACCGCAACCCACCAGTGCCAGAGAGCCAATTAGCGCGCCAACCGCTGCAAAGGTCTTTAATTTAAACGCCATGTTTTATCCTTAACTCATCGAGTTTGTGTTGTGTGTAACGTTATTTATGCGTAACAGCCCGGACGATGCGATCGCCAGAGAACTGAATTAAATAAACCAGAACAACCAGCAATACCAGAACGGTATTCATTACGGTAGCGTTATAACCAATATAACCGTACTGGTAGCCAATCTGGCCTAAACCGCCGGCACCGACAGCACCACCCATCGCAGAATAGCCCACCAGGGTAATCAGCGTAATGGTGGCTGCGTTTACCAGGCCCGCCAATGCTTCAGGCAGCAGGACTTTACGTACGATCTGCATTGGCGTGGCACCCATTGCGCGGGACGCTTCAATTAGGCCCGTTGGGATTTCAAGCAGGGCGTTTTCCACCATACGGGCGATAAACGGTGCCGCACCGACGGTCAATGGCACGATAGCCGCCTGTAGACCGATAGAGGTGCCGACGATCACGCGGGTAAACGGAATCATCCAGACCAGCAGAATGATGAACGGAATAGAACGGAAGATGTTCACTAACGCGGAGAGCGTACGGTAGAGCTTCGCGTTCTCAATGATTTGCCCCGGGCGCGTCACGTACAGCAGCACGCCGACCGGCAGGCCAATCACAAAGCCAAAGAAACCCGATACGAAGGTCATTGCCAGCGTTTCCCAAACGCCGCGAACCAGCAGCCAAATCATCGGCTCAGACATAACCCAGTACCTCTACTTTTACATGATGTTCTTGCAGCCAGGCAATTGCCGCCTGGGTTTCTTCCTGTGTGCCGTGCATTTCCGTCAGCATGATGCCGAACTTCACGCCACCGGCGTAATCCATCTGCGCGCTGATAATGTTGTTATTCACGTTGAAGCGGCGCGCGGTTTCCGACAGCAGCGGCGCATCGACCGACTGGCCGGTAAACTCCATGCGTAGCATCGGGACGCTGTCAGGCGTTGCGTCTGTTTTCAAACGTTCCAGATAATCTTCGGGAATATCCAGATGCAGCGTTGACTGGATAAACTGCTGCGCCAGCGGCGTTTTCGGGTGAGAGAACACTTCGCTCACCGTATCCTGCTCAATCAATTCACCATTGCTGATCACTGCCACACAATCACAGATGCGTTTCACCACATCCATCTCGTGCGTAATAAGAAGGATGGTCAGCCCCAGGCGACGGTTGATGTCTTTCAGGAGTTCGAGAATCGAACGGGTCGTGGCCGGGTCTAATGCGCTGGTGGCTTCATCGCACAGCAGCACTTTTGGGTTGCTTGCCAGGGCACGGGCAATGGCGACGCGCTGCTTTTGACCGCCGGACAGGTTAGCCGGATAGCTATCATGTTTATCGCCCAGACCTACGAGGTCGAGCAGCTCGGTCACGCGACGCTTCACTTCTTCTTTCGGCGTATTGTCCAGCTCCAGCGGCAATGCGACGTTGCCAAAAACGGTGCGGGAGGCCAGCAGATTAAAGTGCTGGAAGATCATGCCGATCTGGCGGCGTGCTTTGGTGAGTTCTTTCTCTGAGAGCGCGGTAAGTTCCTGACCGCCAACTTCTACATTGCCCTGGGTTGGGCGTTCAAGCAGGTTAACACAACGGATCAGCGTACTTTTACCTGCACCCGATGCGCCAATGACGCCATAAATTTGACCAGCAGGAACATGCAGGCTGACGTTGTTCAGCGCCTGAATGGTTCGGTTCCCCTGCTGGAACACTTTGGTGATATTGGAAAGTTTAATCATTAGATTATTTTTATCGTATGTAAGTTAGCCGTGGCATTTTGTTCTGCCAGATACGGGTGAAGACCGTAAACAAAACGGATGTTAAGGCATCCAGACGTCTAAATCAATCCAACTCTGTGCGATGAGCACTTTATTGCGCTGCGATTCATGAGATACTAGCCGAACATGCCTTTTTCAGGAGCAAACCGGTGGCAAAATCAGTACCCGCAATTTTTCTCGATCGTGATGGCACCATTAATGTGGATCACGGTTACGTTCATGAGATTGATGAGTTCGAGTTTATCGAGGGCGTAATAGAGGCCATGCGCCAGCTGAAAGAGATGGGCTATGCGCTGGTGGTTGTCACCAACCAGTCTGGTATTGCGCGTGGAAAATTTACCGAAGCACAGTTCGAGACGTTAACAGAATGGATGGACTGGTCGCTGGCGGATCGGGGCGTTGACCTTGATGGTATCTACTATTGTCCGCATCATCCCCAGGGAACAGTAGAAGAGTATCGCCAGACGTGTGATTGCCGTAAGCCGCACCCGGGGATGTTTATCTCTGCGCAGGAATTTCTGAATATCGATATGGCCGCCTCTTATATGGTGGGCGACAAGCTGGAAGATATGCAGGCGGCAACGGCGGCGGGTGTGGGGACCAAAATATTAGTGCGCACCGGCAAACCTGTTACCCCCGAAGCAGAAAACGCAGCCGACTGGGTAATTAATAGTCTGGCCGAGCTGCCAAAAGAGATAAAAAAGCATCAGAAATAGGCTTTTTGGCGAAAAGGTGAGCGGTTGAAATAAAAATGCATTTTTCCGCTTGTCATTCCACGGCGGCTCCCTATAATGCGCCTCCATCGACACGGCAGATGTGAATCACTTCACAGACAACCCGGTCGGTTGAAGAGAAAAAATCCTGAGATTCAGGGTTGACTCTGAAAGAGGAAAGCGTAATATACGCCACCTCGCGACAGAGCGCTAAAGCGCGTCGCAACTGCTCTTTAACAATTTATCAGACA
>Ga0308162_1002042_pt1 | contig 14052 bp, 10 predicted proteins | sample PhySR2_FD_201370 | JGI IMG/M metagenome (GOLD analysis project Ga0308162, IMG submission 201370) | Phyllosphere microbial communities from UC Gill Tract Community Farm, Albany, California, United States - DLSLS.R2 | ecosystem: Host-associated > Plants > Phyllosphere > Unclassified | place: USA... | reverse complement strand
CTGAGTCGCAACACTATCACTTTGCTTTACAAAGAGACGGCTCAGAAGGTTGACCTGGATACATTAGAAAGGCTTTGCGTGCTTTTTGACTGTGAAATACACGATTTACTGCAAAAGGTTCCTGCTTTGCAGAATCGTACAGAGAAAAATTAATGACACTGATTAACCTAAAGGATCTTGAAGCCCATCTTTGGCATGCAGCCCATATCATCACCGGGCCTATTGATGCGTCAGATTACAAAACGTACATTTTCCCCATCCTGTTCTTCAAGCGCATTTGTGATGTATATGACGAAGAATTTGCCGATGCGATGGAGAGTGTTGGGGATGCAGAGCTTGCCAAAGGGAAGATGTTTCACCGTATTCAGATACCTGAAAATTGCCACTGGCATGATGTATTCGCTGAGACCAAAGACATCGGTCAGGCCTTAAAAGACTCCTTCCGTGGTATAGAACTGGCAAACTCTAAACTACATGGCATTTTTGGCGATGCCAGCTGGACCAATAAAGAACGCCTTTCTGATGAGTTGCTGGCTACGTTACTTAATCACTTCAATAAGGTAAACCTTGGCGTTTCTAGTGTCCGTGACGATGATATGGGGCGTGCATACGAGTATCTGATCAAACGCTTTGCAGACAAAGCTAACAAGAAAGCCGGTGAGTTCTATACCCCACGTACTATCGTTCGCTTGATGGTTAACATTCTTGATCCAAAAGCCGGTGAGAGCGTTTATGACCCTGCTTGTGGTACTGGCGGTATGTTGCTCGAGACTATTCACCATGTAAAAGAAAACGGCGGTGATCCGCGCTTGCTAAAGATTAAAGGTCAGGAAAAAAACCTGACCACCGAAGCAATCGCGCGAATGAACCTGTTCCTGCACGGTCAGGAGGATTTCGATATCGTTCGCGGGGATACGCTACGTGAACCTAAGTTTTTGCAAAGCGATCGTTTAGAAACTTTCGACTGCGTTGTTGCCAACCCACCATTTAGCTTGAAGGAATGGGGATACGATCTGTGGTCGAACGATCCCTATGGCCGTAAGCAATATGGTCTGGCACCTAAAACAAATGGTGATTTTTCCTGGGTGCAGCATATGTTTGCCTCACTTAACGACAATGGGCGTATGGCTGTCGTATTGCCTCATGGTGTGCTGTTTCGTGGCGGATCTGAGGGGGTAATTCGAACCAAATTGCTGCAAGAAAATCGCATTGTGGCGGTTATTGGTGTCGCATCCAACCTGTTCTATGGAACTGGGATTCCTGCATGTATTTTGGTGCTGCGAAAATCACGTCCGGCAGCGCATAAAGATCATGTATTGATCATCAATGCTGAAGAAATCTATACCAAGGGACGCGCGCAGAATACGCTGTCCAACAAGCAGGCCGATGAAATATACCAAATCTATCATGACCAGGCGCAACAGGGGCCAGATGCAAAAGAAATCAAAGGCGTTGCACGCTGGGTACCTCTGAAGGAGATTGATGAAAATGACTTCAATCTAAATATTGCTCGTTATGTGCAAAAGCCACTCGAAGAAGAAACCATCACTGTGGAAGAGGTGCTCAAAGATTTTCAACGGAAGCTGACTGAGCTGGAAAAAGCAGAAGAGGAGCTGGAAGCTCTGCTTATCAAAGAAGGGTTTGAGGTATGAGTAATAAAAAGCTGGAAGAGTTGCTCTGGGGAGCTGCTGAGTTTCTTAGGGGCCAAATCGACGCATCAGACTACAAGCAGTATGTCTTCCCCTTGCTGTTTTATAAACGCTTGTCAGATGTCTATCTTGAAGAATATAACGAAGCGATGGAGCTCCATGAAGGCGATGCCGAATATGCCGCCATGCCGATGTTTCACCGTTTTAACATTCCCTCTGAAGCCAGTTGGGAAAAGGTCCGCAATACCAGTAAAAACATTGGTGAAGCGATCCAGAATGCGCTTCGATTAATTGAAGCCAATAACCCGCGTTTGCATGGCGTCTTTGGTGATGCGCAGTGGACCAATAAAGAGCGCCTGCCCGATCATCTGTTGGCTGATCTGATTGAACATTTCAGTAAAATTCCGCTCGGTATTAAATCTGTTGCCCAGGATGATCTTGGTGAAGCCTATGAATACCTGATTAAAAAGTTCGCTGATGATTCCGGTCATACGGCAGCAGAGTTCTATACCAACCGAACTGTCGTGCATTTGATGACGCGCATTATGGGCTTAAAACCGGGTGAAACCGCCTATGATCCGACGTGCGGCACTGGCGGGATGTTGCTAAATGCAGTGATGGATCTTCGTGCAAGAGGGGAAGAGTGGCGCTCTGTGCACCTTTATGGCCAGGAAGTGAACCTGCTGACTTCCGCTATCGCCCGTATGAATATGTTTCTGCATGATATTGAAGAGTTTGATGTGCTGCGTGGCGACACTCTGGCCGAACCAAAGTTTATTGAAAACGATCGGCTCAAGCAGTTTGATGTGATTTTTGCCAACCCGCCGTACTCCATCAAAAAATGGAATCGTGACAAATTTGCTGCCGATCCTTATGGACGTAATCTCTATGGCTTACCGCCGCAGGGTTGCGCTGATTATGCGTTTTACACCCATATTATCAAAAGCCTGAAGCCAGATACCGGTCGTGCTGCCATGCTCTGGCCGCACGGTGTTCTGTTCCGCGATTCTGAGCAAGTCATTCGTAAACAGGTGACTGAATCCGACATCATCGAAGCGGTGATTGGTTTGGGGCCGAACCTGTTTTACAACTCGCCAATGGAATCTTGTGTAGTTGTGCTTAATTTCAATAAACCTGCTGAGCGCAAAAACAAAGTTTTATTTATCAATGGGATTGAGCATGTTACCCGTGAACGTGCCCATAGCCGTTTATCTGATGATGACTTAGCGGTGCTATATGAAGCTTATCTTAATCCTGAGAAGCAAAATAATATCACTGCGTTGGTGGATATCGACGTTATTAAGGAGAATCTGTATAACCTGTCGATTCCACTGTATGTGCAAGCAAAAAGTAACGGTGATGCACATAATATTGAACATGCAATTGAGGCATGGAAAGTAAGTCGCACTCAACTAAAAAAACAAACTAATAAATTATTCCAAAGCCTTGCAGAGCTTGGATATAACGTTGAAAGCAAGGTAGAGCAATAAATGACAGAACAGCAATTACCTGAAGGCTGGCAAGTGGTGAAGTTTGGCGATATCGCTAAACATATCTCTAAACGAGTGGAACCGAGTGAGACAGACCTTGAAATTTATGTCGGTTTGGAGCATTTAGACCCTGACAGCCTGAAAATCAAACGCTATGGCACACCAAGCGACGTCGAGGGACAAAAGCTATTGGTGAAGAAAGGTCAGATTATTTTTGGCAAGCGTCGTGCTTATCAACGTAAGGTTGCTGTAGCTGATTGGGATTGTATCTGTTCGGCTCATGCGATGGTGTTGGAAGCAAACTCCGAAAAGATTATTCCAGAGTTTTTGCCGTTCTTTATGCAGTCTGATGTGTTTATGAATCGAGCTGTAGCTATTTCCGAGGGTTCTCTTTCACCGACAATAAAATGGAAAACACTCGAACAACAGCAATTTATTATCCCTGTAAAAGACAAGCAGGAAAGAATTTTACCAATTCTTATTAAAATTGAAGAGATTGAAGTTAACGCATATTCAGCAATAGAGCCATTAAATCTATCATTGGAAATATTTAAAAATACTATAATAAATTTAAATGGTGTTAAACTCAAATTGCCAGCTAAAATAATAACTGGATCTCTTGAGCAATTTGTCAAATTCTCCAGTGGAAAATCAAAAATAAAATCAGAAATATCGCAGTTGCAAACTGAGACTGACAATATTCCTGTTTACGGTGGTAATGGTATTACAGGTTATACCAGTGAATTTTTAATTAATAGTGCGACTGTAGTAGTTGGGCGAGTAGGTGAATACTGTGGCTGTGTTCATAAAACTCAATGTCAGGTTTGGATTACAGATAATGCACTGTTTCCCAAATGGATAAGTGATGTTATAACGATAGACTATCTTTTTGTATTGCTTGATTGTTTAAACCTCAATCAGTACAAGTCTCGTTCGGGTCAACCACTGATTTCACAGAAAGCAATAGCTACAATACCTGTAAAAATACCTGCAAAGATCGATCAATCTATCATCTTCGAGGTTTATAACCATATTGATGAAACAATAAATACTCTTAATCTAAAAGTGATTAAAAATAGAAGATTAAAGTCAGCTATTCTTGCTCCTGATGGAGGAATTTAATGTTTAACGAACAAACCGTTACAGAAAATGGAATTATCGACCGTTTAAAAGGTTTAAGCGGAGTCAAGTGGGCTTACTGCCACGGTGAGAACCTGCCTAAGCAAGCACAAGATATCTTTGTTGATGAGTGGCTAAAAGACGCGCTTTGTTCGTTAAACCCTGATATCGGCAGACAACCTGACTATGCCGATGAGGTCATTTACAAACTGCGAGGAGTGGTTTTAGAAGCCCGTCATACCGGTTTGGTAAAGGCCAATGAAAACTTCCAGGAATGGTTGATGGCTGACAAAACCTTGCCGTTTGGCGAGAATGGCGACCATATCACCATCAATCTAATTGATTTTGAGCACATAGAGAACAACCACTTTGTGGTGGCACAGCAGGTCCACTATATCGCGGCCACTGAAGTCTATTTTGATATTGTCCTGTATGTGAACGGCATACCGTTGGTAGTGGGCGAAGTTAAAACCGCAACGCGGCCTAGCGTGACCTGGCAAGACGGCGCCGCCGACTTTATGGGTGGCAAAAAGTACTACTGGAAAAACGTTGAATCTTTTTTTGTCCCCAACTTGCTGTGCTTGGCCAGCGAAGGAAAAACCTTTGCCTATGGCGCAATTAATGCCCGAGTTAAAGACTGGGGGCCTTGGCATAATACTAAGCTTCGTGATGAGATTCTGCCGGGATTAGCATCGGTACTCAACAGCTGCGAGGGTTTGTTAAATCCACAGACCTTATTGCAGCTACTGGAATCTTTCGCATTATTTTCAACCGTCAAAACGGGCAAAAATACTCCGCCTAAACGCGTTAAAATCCTGCCGCGTTACCCGCAATTTGAAGCAGCAAAACAAATCGTTGAGCGTGTTCGTAGAGGCTATCCAAAAAAAGGTCTTATTTGGCATTTCCAGGGGTCGGGTAAATCCTTGTTGATGCTTTACGCTGCCAAAATGCTGCGTGCCGATAATGCGTTAAAAAACCCGACGGTACTTATCGTTGTGGACCGGCGAGATCTGGACAGCCAAATTAATGAAACTTTTGGTGGGGCCGACGTTAAGAATCTGATTAAAGTGCAAAGCTGCAAAAAGTTGGGCGAATACATTGAGCAAGACAGCCGTGGCATTTTAATCACCACCATCTTTAAATTTAAAGATATCGAAATTGACGATAGCAATCCTAATGGCTTGAACAACCGTGACAACATCATTGTGTTGGTTGACGAAGCTCACCGGACTCAGGAGGGTGGATTAGGCGAGAAAATGCGCTGGGCGTTGCCCAATGCCCACTTCTATGGCCTGACTGGCACACCGATTTCTGGCATTGATCGTAATACATTCAAGTTGTTCGGTGCCGAAGAAGATCCTGGCCGCTATATGAGCCGCTATAGCTATAAGCAGTCGATCCGTGACGGCGCGACTAACCCGGTGAAGTTCGAACCTCGGTTGGCTGAACTCCGGGTGGATCGTAATGCTATCAACGAAGAATTCGAGCAACTGGCTACCGAAAACAACCTGGATGAAGAAGAAAAAGCAGCATTGTCCAGACGCGCCGGCAAGCTGGCCATCATGCTTAAGTCCCCCAGACGCATGGCTGCGGTGAGTAATGATATTGTTGAGCATTTTACCAGTCATGTTATGCCGAAAAAGATGAAAGGCATGGTTGTGGTATACGATCGTGAAGCCTGTGTGCAGATGTATTATTTGCTCGGTGAAAAGCTCGGTTTTGATGCGGTTGAAGTGGTTATGAACGTTGACCAGGCTCCGGTTAAAGTTGAAGAGGGTGGCAAAAAAGATAAGCTCAATAAGGACTGGCTCAAATGGCATGACGAATTGGATCTACCTGTTAAACAAGCCGATTTTGAACGTTGGCAGCATATTGACTCGGATGAGCAGGTGCAAAAGGATCTGATTGAATGCTTTAAAGATCCTGAGCATCCATTACAGCTTATTATTGTTACCGCCAAGCTGCTTACGGGCTTTGATGCACCAATTTGCTACTGCATGTACCTCGATAAGCCTTTACGTGATCATACCCTTCTGCAGGCTATGTGCCGAACCAACCGGTTGTACGAAACCGATGCTGTACGCAAGGACATGGGATTAGTTATCGACTACCTCGGCGTTTTCGAAAATCTGCGTACCGCTCTGGCCTACAACCCTGAAGAAATTGAAGGGGTTGTAGAGGGAATCGAGGCATTTAAAGAGCTATTGCCGTTACAACTGAATAAATGTCTGGCCTTCTTCCCTGGTGTGGATCGTTCCATAGAAGGTTTTGAAGGTATTATGGCCGCGCAAGAATGTCTGCCAACTAACGAGAAGCGTGATGAGTTCGCTGCCAACTTTGGAGTGTTATCTAAGTTATGGTCAGCTATCAATCCAGATCCTTTTTTAACCCCTTATCGTCAGGACTACAAATGGCTGGCGCAAATTTATGAATCGGTGCGTCCGGTGGGGCAGACAGGTGCGCTTGTTTGGGCTGCGCTTGGTCCTGAAACCATCAAAATGATCCATGAGCATACTGATATCAATCGTATTCGCGATGATATTGACGAGTTGATCATGGACGAGCACGCTATTTTTACCCTGACGGCTAAAGAACAGGAACAACGCGCCAAGCGTCTGGAGATTGATCTTATGGGGCGTTTACGCGGTAGCCATGATCCTAAATTTGTGGCATTGGGCGAGCGTTTGGAAAAACTGCGTCAGGACTATGAAGCTGGTGTTATCAAGGCCATCGACTGGTTGAAAGGCCTGTTGGACGCTGCGAAAGATACCGTACAAGCCGAGCGCGAAACGGGCGAGCGCCCGGTAACTGAAGCTGATAATAAACAGGCTTTGACTAAGCTTTTCCTAGAAACACGCCCGGAAACTACCCCTAAGTTAATCGGTGATGTTGTAGAGCAAATTGATAGAATCGTGAAAGCTACCCGCTTTGATGGCTGGCAAAATTCCAACAGTGGCCCTCGTGAAATCCAAAAGGCACTATTGCTGACTCTGGCTCAGTTTGGATTAGGTAAAGATAAAGAGTTATTCAGGAAGGCGTATGGGTACATTGAGGAGCATTATTGAATTTATTCAATGAATTAACTTTATTCACTGATTACAGAATGCAACCGAGACACTTTGAGCACAGCTGGTCTAGGTTGCACACTTAGTGATAGGTAAGTTAGTTTATAAATGGATAAGTTGGTGAGATGATAAAACTACCTTGATCAAAGAACTGTGTTTTTGTACAGTTGTTGAGTGACAGTTCAAATAATCAGTTATTAGTTGCATATCATTCTCAGATAACATCACAAAAAATGGATACTATCTGGAATTATGGCACGATTAAAAATAGGGCGATTATTGCCGGGTTTTAGGTCGGTGGGGATAGGTTCAAGACGCCCTGTTAGAGGGACTGCACTAATTAATAATGAAGAGTTCACAGTCATTGCAAAAAGTATTCCTGACCGTGAATTAGCAATTGAACTGGTTTGCTCTTGCATTGGTAGAGAGATCGGCCTGCCGATTCCTGAACCGGTTCTGCTACTTAATGCTGATGGAAAATGGCACTTTGGTAGCATAGACCTCGGGCATCCAAATCTACAACAAGTGGCAGTTTGTGATGATATCGCCATAATCGCCAAGCTTGAAAGATGGCCTGGTTTAGTTAAAGCTGCGTGCTTTGATGAGTGGATAGCCAACCCTGATAGGGGGGGTGAAAATTTACTCTTTGATGGTAATGGATTCATTTTGATTGACCATGGCTTAGCAATTCCTCAGGGGATGAGTTCTAGCGATTGGACGGACGATTATTATTCTAATCAATTACTTGATGTAGTAAATGGTGGGTGCCGAGGCTCTAGTATAGAGAAGACGGCTAGAGCTCAAGAGATGATGGAGTGGTCCACTAATGTAGGAGGCTTTAGTTCAATCTATGGTCCTGATGCATTTCCGGAATACATTGAGCCCAAATATAGAGAAACTCTATCTGATTTTCTTACAGCTCGGATTGAAAGTTTAAGTAGTGAGCTATATCGTAAATTGAATCCTGAACAAGGGGCGTTGAACTTAAATGATTAATTTTGATAGCCTTTTGGAACAAGTCCCGGAATTGCCTGGTTATAAAGCACAATGGGTTCCTGTTTATCTCGAACCTATGATGGCTTCAGGGGAGCGAATTACAATCGCTGTAGCGGCATTAGGGCATGATGGTTTTGCAATGGTCCGTTCTGCTTTGAGACCGGAAAAAGCAAAAGCAATGTATGCTGAAAAATCTGATCCATTTATAGAACTTATCAAAACAGCGACTGAAAGTCTTCAATTCCATTTGGATACAAAGCAGTCTTTTGAGGGCTGGATGCGTCCATTTAGTGGTTTAGAACTAGGTGAGCCAAGATCAGCTTTATCTGCAGATATAATTGGAATATTAAGGCAGGCAGTGTCGATGTCTGCAAGTCTATCAGCCTTGGATTTTGATGCTCCTATTGATAAAGATAATTATAAAAATGATAGTTGGGCAAATAAATTTAAAGATACCGTTGTTGCGAATGCTCCTGAGCTTGAACAATACTTTCGCGGGAAGTTTACTACTGGATATTCATCGAGAGATTTACGGCTTTTCTTTTTAAGTCCAAATATTGCCGTTAATACTGGAAAGCTCATTCCTGGAGCAAACATCTCATACAATTTTGATATTAATAAATCACGATTATTAGATCTTCTCACCGTGAAAGAGAAAGAAGGCCATATTGCTCCTAGAACTCATCATGAGTTGATAGTATATAGACCGGGAAATGATGATGCCTCATATAGCAAAAATCAAATCAAAGCTATAGATTCATATGTCAATGCATTGAATGATGCTGGGGATAAACACGAAATTCGAGTGACTACAGCAGTATCTGCTGAAGCTGCTAGCAAGAGGTTACTTAGTCTGGAGTTGGGATTTTAACTATTTTACATTATTTAAAACGGGGTTGCTAGATGATAAATAATTATCACTGCAATCCCATGATTTCTAATTTTAATCTAGTGCTTAACTCATGAGGGTATTAGTAGGTTCTGCTCATGTTATATGGATTATATATTAATATTTGTACTACCGAAGAAGTATGTTGTCAGAAAGCATAATTAAAAATATATCTGGTATTTAGAAGGGGGGCTCTAGGTAGAACCGGAATGAACGTAATGGAAATCAATGTAATAATTTTGGCTTTGTAGGATGTGCATGAGTTATAGTGTGAGTTAAGTTTCAATTATTTATTGAAAGCTAATATATTATTGTTGTTATTATAATTTAGCCAGAACAGTTCTGGCTTCTTTGTCTATGTGGGGACTAATTAGTCGATCACATGTTCGAATTTAACCTGTGTAATATCTTGTTTAATATAACCAATTAATTTTTTCGATACTTTTTCGAGATTTGATTTTGTACTCGAAAGAATTATAATGGGTGAGTTCGTTTTTCTTTCAAGATGATCGACCAAAATGGATTTAAGTTTAGACAATTGCTTCCAGGGGCCTTCATTTTTGTCTTGAGTATCTGTAAATGGTAACCTAACATATTGAATTTTATGTTTTTTGAATTCATCTAAAGCATCTTCAGTCGAAATAAAAATAGAGAAAAAATCTGGAAACTCTCTAGTGTCTAATAGTAAATAAGGCTCGTTTTTTTCGATGGTATTAATAAATAAATGTGAAGTAATATCAGCTACAGGAATAAAAATAATTTTTAGTGTAGTAAAGTCATCAAATAGCCCAAGCTGATCTCCCGGAACTGCATATTTTTTCTCACGCTGGCGATTTTGCTCATTTGAACTGCAATCGCTATAAATTAGTCGTATCTTTTGGTTAATCATTCTTTCCCCCTTGCCAAGAGAGTTTTATCTCCATTGACGAATAAGGTTCTTTGTATGCTTCAGATGGTCTGCCCCAAGCGGGTGTTCCTAACGAGAAATCGCCAGTAATTTTATTTTTATAATCTCTAACTTTTAAAAATACACGTCTGTATAATCTTGGCGCTACGCCAACGAATGGTCGAAAAAGAACATGAGTTCCCCCTTCAGATGGTGGAAGCCAATCTAGAGAATTCACAGCTATTGCATCATTATGGAGTTCGGTCGCTTTGCTTTTAGGGTAAGGCTCTATAAATTGAACTTCGTCAATTCCTGCGGCGATGATATGTCTTGCACAATAGTGACAAGGGTACGTTGTGACATACATCCGGCAACCTTTTGGAGACACTCCTGAAATTGATGCAGAAAGTATTGCATCCATTTCAGCATGAACAGCTCGACTAAACTCAATTAAACCACCAAGCCTCGTCTTTCTAACCTGCTTTATTATTTCGTCTTTATCTTGCCCATTAACCAAAATAGGAAAAGCATTAATCAACTCTTCAATTATATTATTTTGTTCTTTGTTGCTACTACAATACTTTGTTTCTCTGAAAGCACAACGGTGGTCATTGACTGCATCCAGCGAGAAAGAATTTCCATAAATACCGCCACCAGCTTTAGGGACATCATTTGCTCCTGTTGCTACAATATTTCCAGCCGAACTAACTAATGCAGCACCTACTTGGCGTGAAAGGCACGCACTTCTCATTTGGGAAGAACGAGCATGGTGCATTGCAGTTTCTGAAATCGTGGGGCTAATAACAGATTTTTGTGTAATAAGATTTACGAATCGACGCAAATGATCATTCATGCCTGTAATTGTCAAATCTTCATTTGCATCTTGAGTGTTATCAACAAAAAAATCAGCCTCATAAAAAGTATCTGAAACATGCTGACCATATTTTTCTTCTGCATTTTCATCACGGTTTAAAAATTCTCTAACTTGCGTCTTAACAGATTCTTTTCCAATCTCAGAGCGATCAAATAAATTTTTCCGTATGCGTTCTTCTCTTTGAACTGGATCGCAAACAATTCCTATCAAGGAAAATGAATCTTGATAAAGTTCTCTAAACAAAGACACTTCTTCTGGATGTCTTAGTGAGTCGATAATAAATACTCGTGGTAAACCATTAGGAACAACAGGTTCACCCTTAAACTCATTACCTTGTAACTTCGCTCGGCATTCGCTGATATTTCCTAATACCAGCCGGGCAACGGCAGAGTGATCTTCTTGTCGACCATAGAGTTCTCCTTTTCTTAACTCATCACCTCTATCTTGCATTATTTTGACATTATCCAACGACTTACGGCTTCCTTGAGCAGGTACTGCTAGACCTGTTTTTTCTGCTTCCTGCCGTATCAGGGTGCTCGCTTTTATAATTTCAGCCTGATAATCATTTTCTTTGAAAAATGCACTCAGAATTTTAGCCGCAGTTCCAGCACCAGCACCAGCAGGTCCAACGATAGCTACAAATACTTCATTGGTCCGGAGCTCACGAAGTACGTCTTGCCCATTCCTGACGTCTCCACGAACAGCATGCTTACTAGCATTCATGTCTAAAGCGTTAACAACATTGCTCATTGTGCGCTAGGCTCCATAGATAAGGTCATGCAATGAGTTAATGATAACCCACACACGAAACTATAGTCGATAACGTTTGGGTCGGCTGACCTGCTCCCCGTTGATTAATACACCGCGATGTTAGTAATGTCTTCATCAGTCACATGAGGACATCCTCATGAAGAAGCGTTTTTTCCGACCAACAGAACATCAGTATTCTCCGCGAGGCCGAAGCCGGGGTTTCGGCTCAGGAACTCTGCCGCAAGCATGCTATTTCAGATGCTACCTTCTATACCTGGCGCAAGAAGTTCGGCGGTATGGAAGTCCCCGAAGTAAAGCGGCTCAAGTCACCTGAAGAGGAGAACGCCCGACTCAGGAAACTGCTTGCTAAAGCCATGCTGGATAAGGAGGCGCTTCAGGTGGTTCTGGGCCGAAAGTTCTGACGACAGACCAGAAGCGGGAAGCCGCCGCTTTGGTTACCGGCGGATCTGACAGTTATTGCGTCGTGAGGGCCTTCACGTCAACCACAAGCGGGTATACCGCATTTATCACCTTAACGGCCTGAGTTTGAAGCGCAGGCGACGTCGTAAGGGTCTGGCGACTGAGCGGCTCCCGCTTCTTCGCCCGGATGCGCCGAACCTGACATGGTCGATGGATTTTGTCATGGATGTACTTGCCAGCGGCCGTCGGATTAAATGCCTGACCTGCGTGGATGATTTCACGAAGGAGTGTCTGACGATCACCGCCGCTTTCGGTATTCCAGTCGTTCATATACATGGTTAAAATTTCGTCGGTTTCGGGCACTTTGCATCAGTATGCAAAAGGAGTAATGTGGCACCAGGTGCTATAGTTAAGGTAACAGGATGTCAGCCTGATGCGCGTATTTAAAACTAAATAGTTCAGCAAGGCAGCGAATTCTCACGCCATTAAAGATAGTGAGTTATGTCGGACTATAGAGGCATTAGTGCAGGGGAAGGCTGACGATCCTGGTGGTGGTGTTTATAAGAAGCACCTGAACCAGAATCGCGATCGCGCCATTATCCTGGCGAAAGGTGGGGTGCACTGGTTTTACACGTTCCTTTATGCCAAACAGGATATGGCAAATATTGATAATCGCGAGCTGGCCGGATTTCGCGAGTTAGCAAAGCACTATGCTGCTCTTCGCGATGAAAAGATCACGGCACTGATTAAGAGTAAAGAACTGGTGGGGATTTGCCATGACTGCAAAAAGTAAATTTAAGAGTCCTGCATTTGAGGCCATCCACAGCGCGGCTTCTGGATTATTAACCGTCGATGCTATCCCGCAGGAAACGATGCGCAACTTTGATAAAGCGTGCCTCAACAATGTGGATGAGCTGCAACCCATCGAGATTAAGGCGTTGCGTGAGTAGCTGAACGTCAGCCAGCCCGTTTTTGCCAGCTATCTGAACACAAGTGTGTCAACGATGCAGAAATGGGAAAGTGGGGTAAAGCGTCCAGGTGGATTATCGCTGAAATTGCTTACCGTAGTGCAGAAGCATGGGTTGAAGGTATTGGTTTGAGTGAGTTGTACTGGCTGCAGCATTAAATGGAAACCTGACTGAATCACGGCGCAGAAAGAACAATTTTAACCTCGATAATTGGGAGGGATCGGCTTTAAGCCATACATTGAAAAATTGAGGGCGGGAAAATTCTTAAATGTATTGAAACACCATCTCATGAGCAACAATATGAGATTGTAAGGATTAGTGCAGTAACCTGGGGAGAGTAAAATGAGGAAGAAAGTTAAACTCTCCCTGATGATTCTCTATTTATTGAGTCAGGAAGAATAGCTGTTGGTGATTTTCTGATATCCGGGACTAATGTTATTGATGTTTTTTCCTGGTGCGCTTCTTATTATTTCCTGCCAGATAAAACTTACGCTTTATATTAAAATGATTTTATAACTTACTTATTTCACTCTGTTTTTAGCTGGACTTTTCTTCTCTTTCCTGATGATATATACAGGTATTTAGCGCGGCGCGGATGTGCGCCAACACACCCGCGCCGCTAATCACAATCACTATTTAGAAGGAATAGTAATCATGACTGACGCCCATTCTATTGCACAACCGACTGAACCAGAAGTCTCTCCTGCAGATAACCGGCAATTAACCGTTAGCTATGCAAGCCGCTATCCGGATTACAGCCGAATACCCGCTATCACCATGAAAGGACAATGGCTGGAAGTAGCCGGTTTTGCCACGGGTACAGCAGTAGATGTAAAGGTAATGGAAGGTTGTATTGTGCTCACCGCCCGGCAGGAGAGCGAATTGATGCAGTCTCTGCGCCAGGTATGCAAGTTGTCGGCGCGGAAACAAAAGCAGGTGCAGGAGT